>MDSZ01215938.1_pt1 | contig 10677 bp, 8 predicted proteins | sample 811201 | NCBI WGS metagenome assembly MDSZ01 (sample SAMN05326647, study PRJNA326480) | marine metagenome | isolation source: seawater | place: Indian Ocean: North | collected 2010
ACCAACAACTTGTATTTGAAATTTTCTAATATTTAATAGTGCTATACTAACCTTAGCGCTTGGGAAGGCATTTTCAATTATAAATGCTTTTATTTTTTTTCTTGCTTCATCTAATGTCTGCCCTGACACATTTACAAGTCCGACAGAAGGAATGAATAAATCTCCAGTAGGGGTGACTTTTGTTGGTAGAGTTATATTTTCTCCCATTATAATACTAATACCCAATTCGTCGCCAGGTCCTAAAATATATTCATCTGGAGAAATGGCACTCTCAAGGGATGCAACGTCTTTATAAGATTCTAAATCAAGTGATTTAAGATTTTCACCATCTCTTGATAAATCTTGTCTTTGGAGATTATTAAATGAGCCAATCCTCATATCAACCTGAGAAACTTGAGCCCGGGCATTGCCCCCAATTAAGCTAATTAGCAATAAATTTATATATACTTTTGACATACATTGCGTTAAATTAATTATCTATTAATCTACGCAAATAATTAGCATAATCATCAGGTAATTTTTTGATTAATTGTATTAGCTGGTTTTGATTTATAAAATTATTTAGGTAAGCAATTTCTTCAAGACATGCAATTTTCAAGCCTTGTCTCTCTTCTATCGCTCTAATATAATTAGAGGCATTATTAATTGAATCAATAGTACCAGTATCAAGCCAAGCAAACCCTCTACCAAGAATATTTACTTTTAAATTATTATTTTCTAAAAAATGTGAGTTCACTGATGTTATCTCTAGTTCTCCTCTAATAGATGGTTTAATGTTTTTTGCGACTTCGACAACACTATTAGGATAAAAGTACAACCCTACAACTGCATAATTTGATTTTGGCTTTTTTGGTTTTTCTTCAATACTTATAGCATTACCATGATCATCAAAATCTACTACACCATAACGCATTGGATCTTTAACCTCATAACCAAAAACTAAAGCTTTATTTTCATTATTAACGATTTTAACACAATTTTTTAATCTATCTGAAAACCCTGCTCCATAAAAAATATTATCCCCTAGCACCATAGCAACATTATCATCTCCAATGAAATCTTCTCCAAGTAAAAATGCTTGCGCAAGGCCATCCGGACTTGGCTGAACTTTATAGGCTATTTCTAATCCAAAGTGGCTACCATCTCCAAATAAATTTTGATATAAACCAATATCTTGTGGTGTTGAGATAATTAATATTTCTTTAATTCCTGAGAGTACCAAAGTTGATAATGAATAATATATCATAGGTTTATCATATACTGGCAATAACTGCTTTGAAACAACCTTAGTTAGTGGATATAATCGCGTACCACTGCCGCCAGCCAATACTATTCCTTTCATTAAATTTTCACCCCAAGTCTTTTTTGATTATATTTTTTTTCCTTAATGTCCTGCCACCATTGCTTGTTATCAATATACCATTTAATTGTTTTTTCAATTCCAGAATTAAAAGACTCTTTTGGTTCCCAGTTAAGATCATTTTTTATTTTAGTTGAATCTATTGCGTATCTGTAATCATGACCAGGCCGATCTTCAACATATTCTATTAATTGTCTGTAGCTTCCATTCTTTGAAGGTTTATAATTATCTAAAAAATCGCAAATGGATGTTACAATATCTATATTTTTTATTTCATTATTCCCACCTATGTTATAAGTGTGATTATTCAAACCATATTTAAAAACAGCTTCAATTGCTGAACAATGGTCTGATACATGCAACCAATCTCTAATGTTTTTACCATCTCCATAAACTGGAAGTGATTTCCATGCTAAGCAATTTATTATCATTAGTGGAATTAATTTTTCAGGAAACTGATATGCTCCATAATTATTTGAACAATTAGTGATCACCACTGGCAGCCCAAAAGTACGTCCCCATGCTTTTACTAAATGATCCGAAGAAGCTTTTGAAGCAGAATATGGAGAACTTGGTGCATAGGGTGTATTTTCAGTAAAAAAACTCCCTTCATCTAAATCACCATAAACTTCATCAGTAGATATATGAATGAATTTAAAATCTTTATTACTTTTTTTGAAAATTAGACGAGAAGCCTGGAGTAAATTATAAGTGCCGATGATATTAGTTTGTATAAAATCTTTAGGCCCGTCAATTGACCTATCGACATGACTTTCTGCCGCAAAATGAAAAACTCCCAAAAAATTATATTTTTCAAATAAATCATTAACTAAACTCTCATTGCAAATGTCACCTTCAACAAAATCATAATTGCTTTTGTTTATTTTAGCAAGATTCATTGTGTTACCTGCGTATGTTAACTTATCTAATATAACAATGTGAAACTCTTTACTTTCACTTAAGTATCTCACAAAATTAGAGCCAATAAACCCACACCCACCTGTAACTAATACATTTCTCATATTGATGGAAACATTTTCTGATCATTTAAAAAAGGTAGGGATTTATCCTTTTCAGAAAGTATTGGATTAGAAACTTTCCATGGAATGTTAAGATCTGAATCGTCCCACCTTATTCCGTATTCGGATTTTGGATTATAATAATCAGTACATTTGTAATGAACAACAGTATTCTCTTCAAGCACTAAATAGCCATGGGCGTACCCAGGAGGCACAAATAATAATTTACAATTTGTACTATCGAGACAAACTGATAAAGTTTTTCCAAAATTTGGAGAACCGATCCTTATATCAACTACAACATCTAATATAGCTCCCGATACGACATGTATTAACTTTCCTTGAGGATTCTCTATTTGATAGTGCAGTCCTCGCAAAATATTTTTAGAACGATTATAAATTTGATTATCTTGGACAAAATTACAATTTAATTTTTCTTTAAATTCAATATGTTTAAAAATTTCGATAAAAACACCCCTATCATCTTTAAATAAATTAGGCTTAATAATGAAAACACCATCCAATTTTTGTGCTTCAAATAACAATTTAAATTTTTATCCTTCCAATATTATCATAATTAAATCCTAATTTTGATAGCTCTACCATATTAACTATATTCCTTGCATCAAGAATATGATTGCCACTCATAATTTTTTTTATTTTTGGTAAATCAAGCGATCTAAATTCATTCCATTCAGTCATAATTACCAAAGCATACGAGCCCTTAATCGCATCATATACGTCATCAAAATAGGATATCTCATCAAATAATTTGACCATTGATTGATTTGCGATTGGATCATATGCTCTTACTAATCCACCTTTATTTAAAATGAACTTTATTAAATCAATAGATGCAGATTCTCTTACATCATCAGTATTTGCTTTGAAAGACAAACCTAAAATAGCAATTTTTTTATCTTTAAAATTATTAGAAATTAATTTTTCTAACTTAGCACCTATTTTTTTCTTCTGATTTTTATTAGCATTAATCGCAGCATTCAAAGTTTCCATGGCTATATTATTTTTTTCTGCAATAATTAATAAAGACTTCAAATCCTTTGGAAAACACGAGCCTCCGAACCCTGGTCCAGGGTGTAAAAATTTATCACTTATTCTCCCATCTTGACCCATTGCGCTCGCAACATCATGTATATCTGCACCAACGGATTCGCAAAGGCTAGCAATTTCATTTATATAACTAATCTTTAGTGCCAGAAAAGAATTAGAGGCATATTTTATCATTTCTGCTGTTTCTACATTTGTATGTTTAATTGGATTTTTATTAATGTACAGTGGCCTGTAAATTTCACACATTGTTTTAAATGCTTCTTCACTGTTTGTGCCAATGATGATTCTGTCTGGCCACAAAAAGTCTTTTATTGCTGAGCCTTCTCTTAAAAATTCTGGATTAGATACATAATTAAAATCTTTATCCTCTATAAAAGTCTTTTTTAGTTTACTTATAATTTCTTTACCAGTTCCAATTGGGACAGTACTCTTTGTGCAAATCACTTTATAATTATTTAAATTTTTATTTATTGCATCAATGACAGCATTAATGTATTGCAAATCAGCATTGCCATCACTTCTTTGAGGTGTTCCAACTGCAATTATAATTACTTCAGATTTTTTTATTGATAATGGAATGTCAGAACTAAAAGATAGTCTACCACCTTTTACGTTTCTATTTAAAATTTCCTCTAAACCTGGTTCATATATTGGGATATTACCTGATTTTAGTTCTAAAATCTTATTCTGATCTATATCAGCACATATTACCCTATTACCAAACTCAGATAACCCAACTCCAGTTACTAAACCAACGTAACCAGTACCAATAATTGTAATATTTCTCATAATAAATTTAGTTTCTAATCAAAATTACATTAGTCCATTTTTTTTTCTATAAAACCATTCGAATGATAACAATATAATAATTAAGGATACATAAAAATAGCTATATCTAAATGTGAAAGTAGATACATATAATTCATTTTTATGAACATTTTTAATAATATCAATTAAATCACCTTTATTATCCCAATTTTTAAAATCGCCTCCAGATGATTTACTTAATTTGATTAATTTATTTTCATTCAAAAATATTTTATTCAATTCAATATGACTCTCTTGAACTTTAAATTTTCCGCTATTAATCTCATAACTATCCAAGCCTTTATTTACCTTAATTACATATTCAATATCACCAGGCTTAGGAGCCCAAAACTTTGATTTGTATATTTTTTGATTCAAATCAAAAAATAAGGGTTTAGAACTAATATATTTTTTATTTTGATAAAGCTCTACCACTCCTTCGTTGATATTTAAATTGTCATTCAGGTCAGAAGATACTCCGGTTAATAATACTGATTCACCATGTTGATAAGAATTTTTATTTGTCCGAAAAACAAACTCACTACTATCACTTTTTTTCATCAACCAATTACTAATTTTTCTCATTAAATGATCAAAAACAAAATCTAATTCTGAATTAGATAGCATATACTTTAATGAAGAGAAATCATTTGAATTCCAAAGCGCATATCTAATTAGTTGCTTTTGGCCTAAAACTAATAATGGCCCTTTGAATTCATCACTGTAGTAATTTGCATAAAATCTATCTAATTTTTCATCAATTCTATCAATTAATTGGAAAGCCGGATTTTGCGGCGGATAAGATTGATATTTATTTAACAAATCATCTTTATCATTCAAGGAATGTAAGTCAGCCCAGTTATCTAAAAAATTCCATTCCATTGGCCCCACTAAATTATCTTTGAGTTCTCTAGCCTCAAGATCAATAATATTTAAATATTTATTCAACGAACTAATATCTATTTCAGGCCCAGGTATAATAAAAAAACTTGAATTATGAGAAATTATTTTTTTTGCAAATACTCTAGCAACAGATTCCCATTTTTGAGCGTTAGATGGAACTGGATTATTATCAAAAATAATCACTTCATATTTCTTTTCTAAAAATTTCTTTATTTTTTGATTAAAATTTTTTGAATTAAAAATAAAGTGATCAACACTATTATTACCTTTTGATTTTAAATAATGCTTAATTGTACTAGTGTTATAGCTAGGGGCGCCAGTAACTAAAGCAATATTGTATTGATCTTTCATTACATACAACATCACCTTTTGCTGGTTATTCTCAATATTTATTTCATCTGATAAAGCGCTACATTTAACAGAAAAATTATTTTCCCCAATTTTATCAGGTCTAATTTGAAAACGAATGACTTCATTTTCTTCATTACCGCTTATTGTAATAAGCTTTGAACCAATTAATTTATTTTTTTCATCAAATAAATTTACATTTACTCTTTCATTTATATTGCCAATACTAGATATAACTACATCAATATTTATATTTTCACCCTTGACACTTAATGGTGGCAAATCAACAGATTTAATAAAAACATCAAGCATAGGTGTTATGTCGCCTACCCCTATTACATAAACTGGGATTCCACTTTTATTTCTAAAAAATTCTTGTATTGGAAGACCTTGATTAACTTGACCATCAGTAAAAATTATTACTCCACCAAGATTTTTCTGATAATCAGTATCAATTTTATCAAAAATCAAACCTAAATTAGTTGAGTTTGCGTTTAATTCTATTTCTGATACATTTTTTATTGAATCAAGCTTTGATCCAAATGAAAAGATTTCATACTCGATATCTCTATCTTCAATTTTATTTAAAAATACTTGAATGCCATTTTTATATGATATTGCTGAAGGTTGTTTATGGTATTTTAAGCTCAAAGATTTATCTACATAGATATGCCATGGCAGAGTTTTTTTTATGTTCCCTGTTTTTTCAAATGTTGGATCAAATAATAATAACATTAAAAAAAACAAAATTAATGATCTGAGTATTATTAATATAAATCCTCTTTCCAATTTATAAGAGCGTTTAAAGAAAAAATATAAAGTGAAAATTGAAAATAGTGATACTATGATTATTAAATCATATGAAGGAGTAAATTGTAAATTCAATTTAATTTAGAATCAAAATTAGGATTTATGCTAAAATCCAGTCTAGATTGCTTGTTCATATTAAACTTTTTCTCCCCTAAATAACTAATCATAGCAGCATTATCTGTGCAGTATTTTAGCTCAGGAAAGATTATAGTATTATTCAAAAGGTTTTTATCAATGGATTCTCTTAAATATTTATTTTTTGCTACTCCACCTGCAATAGAAATTGTATCTACTCCAGTAATATCTATTGCTAGTTTCATCTTAGCAACTAAACAATCAATAATTGCACTTTGATAACTAGCAGCAACATCATTTATTTTACAATTAGGAGATTCTTCAAAAGAGTCCATGAAATATAATAATGAAGTTTTTAAACCACTGAAACTAAACTCGATCTTCTTGCTTTTTATTAGCGCTCTGGGGAATTCAATTAAACTTTTGTTACCAGTCTTTGCACAATTTTCTATTTCTGGTCCACCAGGGTAACCTAACCCTAAAATTCGTGCACCTTTATCAAAAGCTTCTCCAGCAGCATCATCTCTGGTTTCGCCAAGCAGGGTGTAATCATCCATTTTTTTTATTAACCACAATTGCGTATGTCCACCTGATACTAGTAAACATAAAAAAGGAAAGGAAATATCATCTCTATCTAATAGATTAGCAATGATATGCGCTTCTAAATGATTTATTGAGACTATATTAACATTTAAACCTAACGCAAGCCCTTTAGCAAAACTAACACCAGTTAATAATGCACCTGCTAGACCTGGACCATTTGTAACTGCTATTCCATTAATTTCAGATATTTCAATATTAGCCGAACTAATTGCTTTTATAGTTAAACCGCTTAATAAACGCTCATGCTCCCTTGAAGCTACCTCAGGCACAACTCCTCCATAATCAGAATGAATAATTTGAGATGCAACAACATTAGATAATATTTTACCTCCACTACATACAGAAACAGCAGTTTCATCACAAGAAGTTTCTATACCTAATACAATCATTTTGATTCTCTTGCTACTCCAAGCTCGATAGTTCTTGGAGATAAATCTTTCCAATTTAAAATGTTAAATGGAATAGAAACTTTTGGAGTATAAAAGTTTTTTTCAAGCTTCCATAAGGAAAAGTCTACAATAACTGATATATCAGATGGTTTTATTCCTGCAATCTGTTCTAACCCCCCAACAACTGTCAATGATACAGTTTGAGGAGAAGGAAAAACGCGAATGCCTTTAACTTTATTAATGACTTTAACAGGAATATCTACGATGATACGCTCACTAATTTGTTGAACATCAAATAGATAATCAACTTTATCCAAAGAATATTTAATTAATCTATTTTGAATGACTAAATCAATTTTACTTTTAAAAACTTTCGATAGATTAAGGATAGTATCCCTCACTGTATTGACCTCATTTATTTTGTTTAATTCAGCTTGAGGACCAACTATAGTTATACTATCTGGTATGAATTGGGCTTTACCTATCTTAACATAGCCATCCTTGACTTGACTCCAGATATTTGATATTATTGGCACTTTTTTCTTCATTACCTCATCTAGTTTAATTTTTATTCGATTCGGATATACCACTTCTACAAAGCTAACATTATAGGAAGATGGAATTACAACTTTGCGAGGATTTTTTTCAAAATATTCATTTAATACAAACTCATATTCTCTAGATATGCCATCTAGATCTAATACTAATTTTAAATCAGAATATTTCTGCAGCAAATAGCATTTAAATAAATCTCTACCTTTCCCCTTTAGGATGACAGATGCATACCCAGGAACTTCTTCAAGATATGTTTTCTGGGAGTTAAGATTTCTAGCCTCAATAGGAAAATCCAACATCATAGAGTATTGATTACCGCTTATTACAAACAACCATAATAAAACCGCAAGTAAAAAGGCACCTATTGGAAATGCAATATTTTTAAGAATTAAACTAAGAAAGTTTAATCTACTCATTATTATAAAGAAGTAGATTAAAAAGTCTAATCAGAATCAGAAGGTTTATCTTCTTTTTCAGCATCCTTAGCATTTTCTAAAAGTTCTTGAGGAATATCAATTTTAGTACCGGTATCAATTTTCTGGTTTTTCAAATAATCTTTAACTTCAGCAGCAGCAGATTGCTTATTGCCCCCACCAGCTAATTCTTCTTTAAAAAGAATGATCTTTTTATCTTCAGGAGATACTTTCATTACTATACCAGATAAATTAGCTCCTATTTCATACTGGCTAGCTAAAGACCTTCTATCTTTTTTAGACATCTTACCAAATGGTATAATACCTTCCACATCCATTTCTAGCTGAATGATAATTCCCTTATCTAAAATTCGGATAATTTCTCCACTAACTTCCTTGCCAGATTCAAAATAATCAATGATACTCTGCCATGGGTCATCCTGAATTTGCTTCAGACCAAGAGATATTTTTCTATTTTCTCTAGATACTTCAAGCACAACCACCTCTATTTCTTGACCTTTTTCTAAAATATTCTTTGCATGCCTTACTACTTTCGTCCAAGATAAATCAGAAACATGTATCAAACCATCAATACCTTGTTTTAGTTCTACAAAAGCACCAAACTGGGTTAAGTTTTGAACTTTACCACTATATTTAACACCTACTTCAAACTCTTTTTCGATTTCATCCCAAGGATCTGGAGTTAGTTGTTTAACACCAAGACTTATTTTCCTTTCATCCGGATCAATTGAAATTACTTTTGCTTCAACTCCATCGCCCATAGAATATTCCTCGGCTGGGTTTTTTATATGACGCGTCCATGAAATTTCTGAAACATGAATTAAACCTTCAACACCAGGCTCTATTTCGATGAAAGCACCATAATTAGTTAAGCTAACGATAGTACCTTTGACTTTAGACCCTATTGGATATTTTATCTCTACTTCCTCCCATGGATGAGGAGTTAATTGCTTTAAGCCCAGTGAGACACGCTTCCTTTCTGCATCATACTCAATTACCTTAACGGTAATGTCGTCATTTAAATCTATCATTTCGGATGGATGATTAATTCTGCCCCAGGATAAGTCAGTTATATGAAGCAAACCATCAATCCCACCTAGATCCACAAAAACTCCAAAATCAGTAATATTTTTAACTCTACCTTCCATTATTGCACCTATTTCTATCTCTTCAAACAGTGCTTGTCTCTGTTCAACTAAACTCTCTTCAATAATCATTTTGTGAGAGACAACGATGTTTTTTCTAGCCTCATTTAATTTTACTATTCTTAGCTCAATTTCTTTATCGACATAAACATCAAAATCGGTAATAGGCCTAACATCTAGTTGAGAACCAGGTAAAAATGCTTGGACTACTCCTAAATCTACAATCATACCACCTTTAATTCTTCTGATAATTTTACCTTTGATAATCTCTTCATCTTCGTATGCTTTTCGTAAACTTCTCCATCTCAGCATAAAGTCTGCTTTTTCTTTTGATAAAATAGTGTTACCACTGGAGTCCTCTAAATACTCTAGGTACACCTCCACTTGATCTCCAATCGATGGGAGGCTATCTTCACTAAACTCACTCCTATCGATTATCCCTTCGGATTTAAAACCAATATCAATTAAAACATCTCTATCGTTCATACCTACAACTCTTCCTTCAATCAGTTGATGCTCAGTGATATCAACTAATGTACTTGAATATGCTGTGCTTAATTCTTCCACATCTGATGAATCCTTAACCTGAATGTCAAGCTCATCCAAAGATATTGATTTAACATCTTCAAATAATGAACTACTTAAGTAATCTTTAATTTCTTTTTGGTCAGCAGTAGGTGTAGTTTTTTCTACACTGATATCGTTTTCTTTAGAATTAGAATTCTCTACCTCTTCAACTGCATTGTCATTGGTTGTTTCATTTAACATTCTTAAAATGTCCTTTTTTGGTTAACTATGTTTACGATTTTATTTACTACCTTATCGATAGTTAAATTTGTTGTATCGATTTCAAGAGCATCATCCGCTTTTTTTAATGGTGAATGATCCCTAGTTGAATCTTTATGATCTCTAATAATCAATTCTTCCAGAACAACCTCAAAATCACCAGGATTTTTATCTCCAACTTTTATCAAATCATCAAGCCGTCTATTTGCTCTAACCTCATCACTAGCAATAATAAAAAATTTAAAATCAGCATTAGGAAAAACAACCGTCCCGATATCTCTACCCTCTAAAACACAATCAATATCATCAGACATTTCTCTCTGAAACTTCACCATAAATTCTCTTACTATCTTTATTGCACTTACTTCACTA
>MDSZ01055018.1_pt1 | contig 10675 bp, 9 predicted proteins | sample 811201 | NCBI WGS metagenome assembly MDSZ01 (sample SAMN05326647, study PRJNA326480) | marine metagenome | isolation source: seawater | place: Indian Ocean: North | collected 2010
AACTTATCTGTTGTTTTTGCTCAAATTGGATAGAAGGCTTTGAGCGGCCTCCCGATTAAGCCGCTAAGCGAACAGAATCGAAGTGGTTGTTGTTGTTTGCAACTATTGTTTTTGAACTGTCAAGGCCGTATCTAACCTACTTGCACTATTCCTCTTTCTTACTCTGTCGAATCCTTTTTCGTCCCCTTTCTCTTCGTTATGACACCCATGGGAGTGCCATCTTCGTCGTCTAGCCATATAACTATTTCACTTTTCTTCTTTTCTTTAGTGACTTTCTTGTGGCCGATCTCTTTTTTTGCCTTTTTAATTGCCGCAGATTCACTAGAGTGCTTGCTAACCAAATCTCCTTGAATGAATCTGCCATTCCATTTCCACACTTTCCACATGTATCTTTCCTATAATAAAGATTCAACCCAATTGCGGACAACTGTTTCGTTCCAGCCGTTGATGCCATTGTGCAGAGTCATTTCCTGATCGATCACTACAATCGTTGGCCAAGCAGATATTGGATATCCGTCTTCAGCGTTTAAATCGACTATGCTGCGATCTGCGCCCAATACTGGATGGCTTAAACCATATAATTCTGCCCATCGTTGCAAATCTTCGGTTGTTGGATCATCTCCGTGTGTGTTTTCTACTAATATAGTAAGCCATACAAATTGCTCAGCTCCATATTCAGAAACCATAGTCTCGCCAGTCTGAGCGATATTGTTGCAAACTCCACACCACATTGTTGAAAAGTCAAGTAGTATTACCTTGCCATACTGCTCATATAATTGTACTTCATTTGAGTTTTGATCCTGTAAGGTAAAATCGCAAGGATGATCTCCAGGCTTTTGACTACAGGTTTCCCATGTTGCCCAAGCAAACTCTTCTTGTTCAACAGTCGAAGAGTCGGCGCCAACTTCTACATCTTTTGATTCTAATTCAGCAGGACTGCAATTGCAGCCTAGTAGAAAAAGTGCTGTGGTTAAATATTTTTTGATATGTTTCATTTTTTTCCTTTATGTCTGTAAGAAGGGTGCATCTCTCGCTCCAGCACCATACTATACTCTCTTTATTTTGCTTAGTGGATTTCAGATCACCTCCTTGCTAAGTTGGAAATTGGTTCGTTAGAGTCATGGAACCCTGCTACTACATAAACTTCTTACAGATCCTTAAATAAATATCGTTTAAATTACCCAATGTCATATATTTTAAAATCTTTAAAATAATTTTTAGTATCGTATTTTTTTTCTAGTTTATTAAGCGTTTGCAGATCAATTCCCAAAAACGAAGCCGCTTCGCGTTTAGTGCTGCAAATTGACAAAGCATAATTGTATACAGCCTCTTTGGATATATCTGGCATACTTTTCCAAAGTGGTACTCCATACAGCTTGCCTCCTGCAGCATGCGCAGCTAGTTCTAATTTTAAACCAATTACTTCTTCTAGAGTTAAGCTGTTAAACATTGCTTCAAACTCTGAAGTTAGCTTATTAGATTTTCTCAGTTTTTTAACTAAGCTAAAGTATTTATTAGCACCTAAGTTTCTTTTACTTTTCATTAAAACCACCTACCCTCCCAGGGTAGCACACTTTTTCTGAGTTTTTAAATAAAATTTAAATTATTGTGCTAGTGGCGGAGGAGGAGGTAGGCTCTCGTCCTCTGGGGCGCCCATGGGTGGCGCGGGAGGAGGAGGTTCAGGTGGTGGTGCTCCCATACCCGGCGGGCCCGGTGGAGGCGCTCCAGCCTCTTCTTCGTATGAGGGTGTCGTTGGTTCTGCCGGCATCGTTAGCTCTTCTTCCATCGCATCAAAATGAAGTTTTAGATTTGTGATCAAATATTCTCTAAACAAGCTAGCATCTTCACCTCTTAAAGTTTTATACGCATTTTCAATAGTAGTATCTGGACCATTAAAGGCTACTTGTGCTCTCTCAGCGCCAATCTCCTGATCGGGAGAGAGATTTCCATCAACTCCGGTTCTAAAATCTTGTTTCGCCTGTTCATCTGCATCCATATCGTCGTCTGGTACATCAATAAACATTGGATCACTTTTTGGCCCGCCTGACACATCTAGAGATATAGCTTCTTGTTCATTAACGGGTATTGGTGGAGGAGGCTCTACCTCGGCCGAAGGCTCTGCAGGGGTCTGACCGGACTCGATTCTGTTTAACAAGTTTTCGGTAGCATTAATAATATGTGTTCTAAATGATTCTCTCTGTTCAGGCTTGGCTAGCTGTTTATAATATCTTCTAAAAGTGTTAATAATATTTTGTAACACTTCTTCGTCAAGTATTCGAATCCCAGTAGGTCTGTCGGAATTTTCAGATCCAATTTCAGCTTCAGCAATTAACTCTCTGATAATACTACGCAGCTGTTGCTCTTCAGCTTGTTCTGTTAAAGCTTTTCTTTTTTTAACAATTCGAATAACTTTACGAATCTGTTCGCGAAGTTGCAGTTCTTGTATAAAATCTTCTCGACTAATAATCATATTTTGCCCTCCATATAAATAGTTACTTACCAGCAGTTTGTAATAAATAATTTAAGACAGCCTCAGTTAATTCTTCTTCTTCCCTGAATATGGTAGGTTCGCGCTTGTCTTCTTCATCATCATCTAAGTTCCCGGCACCACCGACAACAGCTCCTCCGCCTGCTGCAGATATTTCTTCAAGCTGAGATTGTGTTTGTCTTAACGAGGCCATTTTTTCTTTTCCACGCTGTTCATCTTGAAAGCTTTTAAGTTCCTTTGCCATGTCCGAGAGAGGTTCCATAACGCTTCCCGGGTTCATAATAGACTGTACTGCGTCCGCAGCAGTTGACATAGTTTCATCGGCACCCCCCATTATAATCTCTTCTAGGGCCCTCAAAACTTCTTCTGGTTGCATACTAAGCTTTTGTCCGATTTCATCGACCATATCGGGGAATGCATCAATCGGATTTCCTCTTCCCGGCCCCCCACCGGGTCGACGCTCAAATTCTTGAATCAGATCTGGTAAAGCATCAACTTCTGTCTCTTCTGTCGGTTCTCCGTTTAAAAGCCTAGTAATTGTTTCGGCGCTCTTGAGACTAGTTTCCGGAATATATTTTTCTATATTTTCTCCGCGTTCCACTGCCTCTCTAAATGTTGTTGCGCTCATAGGCTTGCTTGTATCGGGATCAATTATATTTGGTATAGGATCAACTTCGAGACTCACACCATCGGGCCGATAATTTTCGGCCTGACCTTTAAACCTTCCTCCATCTTTTGCACCAGCTACCATACGAATTGTTTGCCCGGGCTGAGCATTTTGTAAAATATCATATGCAATATGCATTGGGTTTCCGCCTGCCGGAGCTTTAATAATATAAAGATTTACTCCAGCATCATTGGCATATATTTCCCAAATCTTTGCGGCCACATCAAATGTAACCTCTTTCCCATTAATTGTTCGTTTTCTACTTTTTGCTCCCGGACCCATAATAACTATCGGAAATGAGGTTTCTTGGGCCATCGACGCGGCAGCTTCGAAATGGCCTTTGTGCGGAGGCTTAAAGCCTCCCGGGAATACTCCAACTGAGTCATGGTTTGATAATACTTCATAAAGTTCGACAGGGGAAGGTAGATCTACCATTTGCACGCCCTCAGAGAGTTGCTGACTGCCTTGTGCCATGATGGGAGGGGCAGTCCCTCTTCCGTACTTAAAGAGGCCTAGAAGTTGATTTACGGGCGCAAAATTACCTGTGAACTTATATAGCGTATCTCCGTGTTGAAATACAAAGCCTTCGACCGTGGTATTAATATTATCATGACTTTTCAATTTCATAAGCTGCTGTTTTAAAATTTCATGAGCCTCTTCTGCGCCGGGACCAGAATAATCAGAGATTTGCTCAATCGCTTTTCTGACCTCTGCCTTTAATCTTCTTAATTCAGAACTGTTGTCTAAAATATAGGCACTTTCCATCCCTTTAAGAAGTTCTACGGAAAAATCATGTATAGCATCTTCAATGGGAAAAATAATCTTTTTGATAAATTTTGAGCCTGCTTTTACAATATCTCTAATATAATCTTTTTGATCGTCGTTCATACCCTTAAGGATATTACGAAGATTGGCAACTTTCTTACCCTGCTCGTCTCGCCGCTCAATTATATAATCTATGACCTGCTCTCGAATGCTGGGTCCGAAATAAGATAGTTCTTGACTCATTATCTCTTTGAGCCCTTCTTCGATATATTCTCCGATAGTCATGCTTCCGCTAAACCCAGCATTGTTCATTTTAGTGAGTGCTGTTTCTAAAAAAGTATCATCGGAGAGGCCCTGCAATTGCATAACGGCAGTTCTCTGGACTGAAAAAGGTTCATCTGCGGTGGCTACCTCGAACCGATCGATTAAAGAATTTAAATAATTTGAGTTTTCATCGACATCTACGGTTTCAACAGTATTTGTTGCACGGTCATACCTTTTATGACCGCCGTGATGAATTGATAAGACATTTGCATCGTAGTTCACCACATTACTTGCGCCCGGGCCTTGAATTTCTGTGTTATAAAAAATCTCTCCTCGTTGGCCAAAGATTTTGGCTTGTTCTTCTCCGCTCATGCTGTCGATAGCTTTTTGAAATGCGCTAAAAGAATTTAAATAAACATCTTTAACCTGATCTCCGCCGGCGAATTCTCTGGCTTTCAAATCTCTTATGTTCCGCCCGCCCGCAACCATGTCACCTTTGTTTCTTGCATATAGGGCTAACCCACCGCGGCAACCGAGATATATATTATACCCATCAGTCTTTTCTGTGCCAACAAGTTTTCCGGAATTTGCCTTTCTTAAGATATGCTTGATCTCATTAAATGTAAGATCGCGGTTATCATACAAGTGAGACAGGTGGCCGGCCACGCCGCCTTCTAATAAAAGAAACATTTTTTTCATTTTTCACTTGATTCCTCAAGAAGTTTAAGCTTTTCTTCTAAGTTGTTTACGGACTCTTCTAATCTTCTTGTTTTAAGCTTAACTTCGCGTAAATGCTTTTTGGCTATTTCAATTCTTCGTGCATCGGCTTTAGTTTTTGGACTAAGGTTTGACAAGACTTCTGCAATTGATTGAATATAACTATAGACGCTAGGTTGGCTCCCCTCATTGACGAGAAACGAGCGAGTTAATTTATTTAATTCATCATAGTTCATTGGGTTATCCTAATTTAGTGCTGTATCCAGCTGTGTTTTGGCGAATAATCAAGCCTTTTGCCGAATAACTAAAGGGGGCTATTTTATTAGTTGCGGTACCGCCAGCAAAATTAGAAACAGTCGTGGAACCAATTGAATCAACATTTGTCTTATTCCCTGCTTCGCCCATTGTTCCCTGCGTGATCGTTACCGTATCTACTCCGTCGGAAACTGATGTATAGTTGGCGTCTGATGTTGCATTAATGGCTATAACCATAGCTGCGGCGCCAGCCACCTTTCCGGCCGTTCCGCCGCCAACGCCTAAGAAGCCAACCGTTGCATTGCCACCAGAACCACCCCCAGAGGCAGGGGCGACACCGCCATTAATTATGTATACTGTGCTTGTTCCTGCCGAATCGACCAAGGTGAATGTATCGCCGTGACTAATGCCGCCGGCGTCAGCAATTGTAATTGTGGCAATAGCAATAGCGCCTGTACCTTCCTCGGTTGGAAAGTCTTCTGGCGTACGGGTATAATGATTCATTACATAATCATCTTCAAAATAACTTTTTTTACTATATGCCATTTATTAATACCGAAAGGCTCCTCTCGCCGGCGCTTTGTGAATTGTCACATTTTCTGATATACATGCCCACAAACCAGATGATAATTTACTCAGCATAAAATCACGAGCTTGTGTATCAGTTTTAAAAGAATCATAGTGATCGACGCCAAACGAGTCTTTCCAAATTACATACCTTGTTTTATGCATAGTCTTCATAGAATTGAAATTCCTTTGTGTTCACTTGGACCACTTGCGTGTTAATCTCTCATAAAGACTTTTATCATACCACTCTTTATCTGTTAAGTTTTCTTGCACGCTTTCTTGGCTTGCCTGTGCGGCGCCCTGTTCGTTGTCGGAACCGCCACCCTCGGCTTGCGACGCGCCCGGACCTTGGGCTCCTGAAGCGTCTGACGGTGGCTGCACGCCCAACTGTTCGCTACTATCGGCTGAGAGTGTTGACCTGTAGTTCTCTTCGGCTGCACTCATCTCTCTGCCCGGATCCATGGATTCGGCGGCTCGTTCTGTTACAAACGACTTCGCTAGCTGATCAGCATTTTCTGCATCGTCGGTCACTTGACCAGCGTCAATCTCTTCGCCGGCGACCTCTATTGTCTCTTCCTCGTTTAAAGCTTGAAGAACTTTTTGTCTTACGATTTCCTCAATTTGCTTTCTTGTTAATTTTGTTTTAGACATTATAGTTACTCCTCTTATGTAATGTTTTAATGACTTGTTCTCTTATGATCTTCTCAAGCTGCTCACGAGGCACGCCGGTTAAATCAATTTTTGCAGCAGATATCGCTGCTACTATTTGTTCTTTAATTAGTTTCTTGTTGTCAAAACTTCTTAAATGTTTATTTTCTTCAAGTTCGGAACCCACCACTCCGGACCCGTAATAAAAAGTCGGAGCCTCTTCCCAAGCGCCTTCATCTTGTGCATCATTGACTATACGCGTTCGAAGTCTTCGGACTGCTGCATCATCACCAATCATCTCTTGCATGGCTGCATCTGTAATCATCGCAGGGTTAGACTGTCGAATTTGTTCCGCACTGAAGAGTTGTACTATACCTCGCCCGGGCGCATATTGACCTACTAAAACTCTTTGACCATTGACGGCATGCCAAACATTTTGAATACTTCCATCTGGAGAAGCAGAATTGGGAGTTACAGTAGCCCAACGACTGATTGGTCTAATGCCCTCAGACTCTGTGCCGTCGACTGGATCCGTCGGTTCGAGAAGGCCGCTCGGCCCCGGGCCTGGACCTGTCGGTGCACCAGTCGAAGGTGTTGAACCTCCACCGGCGGAAACACCAGTGGGTCCAAATTCCCCAGCAATCGTCCGAGCCTCGTTGTCGAATCCTGAGTCCGTCGCGAGAGTGGATTGTAATACTGCATCATAAAACTGATCTCCGGAGCTATATCCTTGTCCTGATCCCATGTTTAACTGTCGTGAATCATACTCCATGTGTGCGAACACTGCAGCTGGGGCATGATGAAGCAAAAAGCTTTTTGATGCATCGGTACCGTTTGTCCACCATCTATCATAGAAAGCTCGGGAAATCTGTCCGGCAGAGGGAAGAGCGCTTCCATTAACCATATCACCATCTGGTCCTTGCACTACTCCCTGTGTTGCTCTGTTCGGATCGTCCGGCACAGCAGCTACTATCGCATCATAATCTTGTTGGTTCATTCGAATATTACTAGATAAGTGCTCTATCGTAGCGCGCTGTTGCAACAATTGCCAAGAGCTGGTCATACTTTGTAGCGCAATGGCGGCCCTCTCTGAACCTCCCCATTTCCCGTTACCGTTAACAGAGGCTCCAGATGGATATTGATTCCATGCTCGGGCATGCAGATGATTTTGAAGCACATTTAAAAACTCGTGTGGTGGTAAAAGGAAGGCATTGCTAGCCCGCATAGCAGCCAGATCTTGTTGTGTAAACATGGCATCTCCGCCAAATTGGGCCTCACTTTCTACTAATGCTGTGAGCGCAGCTTGCCTTACCTCGGCTTGCTGCACAAACACTTCTGTAGCCTTCAATCTCATATCTATATTGCTTATCGGTTGACTGGAGGATCCTCCTGTTGCATTTGCAATTGTCCAAGGCGACCAAGTAGGGGGGTCTGAGATTTCGCCGTCCGGACCTGTTGTTATAACCTGATAAGACGGATTAGCTATCAACGCAAATGATTCGAAAATAGATGGTACACTATTTTCCATTAGCGTACTTGTCCCGGGAGCATTCGGGTCCAACGCCGGCGAACCATAAAAGCCGCTTAGGCCGGGATGATCAGTACCTGCACTGTCTGTCGGGGAGAGCGCGGTGGCAATACTTGCAGCTATGGCTTTCTCATCCTGAGGCGCGCCACTAACCTGAGATAGTCTTAACCAATCAAAGGCTGGGCGTAATTGAAGCGCTCCTTGAGAGGAGGTCGCGAACCTCTCTGAATCGACAAAATAATAATCCGGCACTTCTTCTCCGGCATCGGTCATCACCGTGCCGCTTTGGACAAAAGATCCTTGCCCAAGAAGTGTCTGCGCGACGGACATTCCAGAAAGAAGACCAGAATTTTGAAGTGTCGCCTCCACCAATGCCGGCATACCCTGATCGTTGTTTTGAAGGTATTCTAAGTATTGAAGCTTAATGGTCGGCGTGGTACCCTCTCCTCCATCAGGGTCAGCACCCCAACGGGTTGCAGCATGGTCTAATAGTTGTCTATCATAAATTTCATAAGTGCCATCTTGCCGTTGAATACAACCTGCTGATCCGGCAGATCCACCCGCCATACGAATTTCACATGCCCGTTGATTCGCGGCGTCCAAAGTCAATGGCGCGCCGCCGTCGACGCCGTCTTTAAGCTCGTCTCGTAAGAGTAAGGTTGCTTGAGAATTCGCGCGAAGCATAGTGTGTACATCATATACTGCTTCAACTTGCCTAAGTTCGCTCAAAGATGCTTGATATGTTATGTCCGGACCTGCTTCAATAATTCGCGCATTAAGAATGGGTCTAAAGGTTTCTTGCCAATAAGCCTGCGATTCCGCAGATCCGTGAGTGGCAAGAAAAGTGACGAATGGTATTTGTTGCTCGCCGACTGTAACTTTTAAGTCCATTATATTCGCGGCGCTATTTGATGGATTCCCCGGTTCCATTGCCGCGGCCAAATCTTCAAGTTCTGCTACATCAAAATTAACTTCTGCGTTCGGATCCGCTGTCTCTACTTGATTAATAGCCCATTCGAGGCGATCGGCCGTCGCCGTAGCGCCGGAACCAAACACTGAAAAATACAGAGACTGCTCTTTTTGCTCCATACTAACAGCCGGCACAGTCAGTTTTGCCCACAGCTCTCTGGCTACCCATTGGGCGCTTTGTTCGCGAATGTAATCCGCGCTGAGAGGACCCATCGTTCCGCCTTCAAATGCAGTTTCCCAGTCCTCTCCAAAAGTTATGGCTTTGGCATAGTCTAAGTTTTGCAACACAGCATTATCTAGAGCGGCTCGCAAAATCTCTCTTTCTTGATCGCTGATCTCTTCACCGTCGACGCCCTCGGCCCCGACCCTTGTTAAGACATCTCTAAGATCGTCGATGGAGAAAACATACCCCTCTTCGGTCCGGAGCAGATCCTCAGTGGCCTCATAACTCGTAGTCAAGAATGTACTTAAGTCTTCCATGGGAACCGGGTTCCATTCGGGGAAATCTTGTTGGACTAAGTTACCGTAAAAACTGCTTTCATCAGTTAGCATATTGGCCATCTCTTCGGCAGGATTGAGTTGTGGCCTATCTCCCATGGCCTGCGCAACAAGTCCAGCATCGCCGCCGATCGAGTTTAAAAATCCTTCTCGGGCATTGCCTCTCCCCTCTTCGGACATGCTGCTAACGAAAGTAGCATCTGCCCTTCGTTGGTGCAAGTGATCAAAGATGCCCTGGGCGCCACAAGTTTCAGATCCGCCGGCCAGAGTGATGCCGTATGTAACATTGGTGCTGAAAACGGACGCTCCGGAAGAGCCAGCTACAGCTTGAAGCGGATTACCTGCTCCCACCGGCATGTCGGGGCCGCCCAAACCATCATTCGGCGCATTTGTCGAAATACAAGGAGTTGTATATGTATTCCTATATTCGTCATTATACCACAGTGTGTGGTATCCATATTCGCCAACAGTTTCCAAATCTTTGTTATTTAGTCTGCTAGCAAAATCAGAATCAACTCTTGCGAGAAGGATGGGAATATCGTCGATCGGAGCCATCGGACCATAATCTGGGTTTTCTTCTGACCATTCCCAGCCGGGTATTGGTCCTGCAATTTCCATGCGCCTTTCATGCGGAGTATCTGCGCCTGACCATGTAGCATGTCCATAATCATATTGTCCGCCATAATCAATACTTCCTTCGGGCTGGCTTCCCGGATACCATCGACTATCAAAATCATCATCGTCATCAAATTGTTCTTGAGTATATCGATCAAGGCCGGCCAAGTCATCTAATACTGATGGTCCATACGGAGTGGGAGAAAAAGGATCATATACACCAGCATCAATAAGATGAGTTAAATTAGACGCAGCCATTGATCCACCGGTGACTTTGGCGCTGTAATATCTATACAACTCTTCATTGGTAACTGCATACATATAATTACCTTCACATGTCCGATTCGATCCGTCCAAGCTTTGTTCAACACAGTCTGGATCTGTCTGCACCCATTCCATTCTGTCTGCTAAGTTAGTTGGTACCCAGTCTGCGCCCAGATCAGGATCTCGTTGTCCCGTTCTTGGATCAATAGCCAATGGAGATCTTCCGGGAATCGCATTGCCTTGAGCGTCTGCGTGGAATCCTCCAGAAGCCCATGAATTGAAATCCATCGCATCGAGAAAATTTAGATGCTGAATTCCAAAGTCCATGTCTGAGGCTATAAAAGCGTCCCCCTCGCGAGGTGACAGCAACTGAGTCCACCGATCGGAATCAGCTAAATCTTTATATTGGTCTCTAAGATCTGTCCATCTT
>MDSZ01146470.1_pt1 | contig 10675 bp, 11 predicted proteins | sample 811201 | NCBI WGS metagenome assembly MDSZ01 (sample SAMN05326647, study PRJNA326480) | marine metagenome | isolation source: seawater | place: Indian Ocean: North | collected 2010
AGCTGTTTTAATTGGTGTAACTAACCCAGTTATGCCAGGTCCATTTTGAGCAATGACCATAGACATTTTTCCAGTGGATCTAGTATAACCATCAGCTATTAACCCACCGTTGGTTTCATGAGCAACATCCCAGAATGTAATTCCAGCATCTGGAAAAATATCTGAGATTGGCATAAATGCAGAACCAATTATACCAAAAGCATGTTCAATGCCGTGCATTTGTAAAACTTTTACAAAGGCCTCTTCTGTAGTCATTTTTGTCATTAATAGAACCTTTCTAAATTAATAAATGGTACAAATTTTTTAAAAACTATTTGTTAGTTTTTTGCGATTAATATATAAGATTTCACAAAATTCAAACAAACAAATCGACACTATATATTATATAATATGGCCACAGATATCATAATTCACGATCAAAAAGACAATGTAGGAGTAGTGGTTATTGAAAAAGTTATGCCTAAACAAGAATGTAAATGCTGGATTATGGAAAACGATAGCTCAGCAAATATTCAATCGGTAGATGAAATTCCCTTAGGTCATAAAATTGCTATGATTGATTTAAAAGAGGGAGATACAATACTCAAATATGGTCATGATATTGGTAAAGTAGTCAAATCAATAAAAAAAGGTGAACATGTTCACGTTCATAATGTAAAAACAAAGAAGTGGTAAACTATGGAAATTCCAAAAAGTTTTTTAGGATATAAAAGGGAAAATGGAAGAGCAGGTACAAGAAATCATGTGATTATTCTTCCTGTGGATGATATCTCTAATGCGTGCGCGGAGGCTGTTGCAAATAATATAAAGGGAACTATAGCTTTACCTCATTCATATGGAAGACTACAGTTTGGAGCAGATTTAGAATTACATTTCAGAACCATGATTGGTACTGGAAGTAACCCAAATGTTGCTGCTGTGATTGTTATAGGTATTGAGCCTAAATGGACAAAAAAAATTGTTGATGGAATAGCAAAAACTGGCAAACCTGTAGAAGGTTTTCACATTGAACGGACAGGAGACATTGGAACAGTGATGAAGGCATCAAAAAAAGCCCAAGAGTTAGTTATGTGGGCATCAGAGAAACAAAGAGAGGAATGTCCAATAAGTGATTTATGGATTTCAGTAAAGTGTGGGGAATCAGATACTACTTCAGGGCTAGCTGCAAATCCGACAGTAGGAAATCTAATGGATAAACTTGAACCTCTAGGTGTTCATTTATGCTTTGGAGAAACTTCAGAGCTTACAGGTGCTGAAAAAGTTTGTGCTACAAGAGGGGCAACTAAAGAAGCTTCTGATAAATTCATGAAAACTTGGAGTTCGTATAATGATTTTATTTTAAAGGAAGCCACTGATGACTTATCTGAAAGTCAACCTACAGCAGGAAATATTGCTGGAGGATTAACAACAATTGAAGAAAAAGCTTTTGGTAACTTCCAAAAAATTGGAAATTGTAAGTTTGTAGACGTGCTTGAACCAGCTGAGGAACCAAAAAAAGGTAAAGGTTTATATTTTATGGATACCTCTTCAGCTGCTGCAGAATGTGTAACTCTACAAGCAGCTGCTGGCTTTAATATTCATTTATTTCCAACAGGTCAAGGTAACATAGTTGGTAATCCAATTGAGCCTGTAGTAAAATTGACTGCTAACCCTCTTACTGTAAAAGGGATGGGTGAACATATCGATTGTGATGTATCCAAAATTCTCTCAAGAGAAATGAACATGTCTCAAGCTGGAGACAAACTTATTGAAACAACTCTAAAAGTTGCAAATGGTAGATTAACTTGTGCTGAAGCGCTAGGTCATAGAGAATTTGTCATGACAAAGCTTTACAGAAGCGCTTAATTTTTAAAAAAATAATGTTATACAAAAAATACTTGGTAGTAATACCGGGGATTATTCTTGCTTTTGTTCTTTATACTCTTTCTCAAGGATTTAATAATATTATAGGTATTGAGCTTTTAGGATATAGCAAAAGTCCTATCTCAACAGCTATGATTGCGATTTTACTTGGAATGCTTTTTGGAAATATTTTTTCAGTTAGAAAAAGTTTTCAAGTTGGCCTAGATTTTACAAGAGAATACATTTTAAAACTTGGTATTATTTGTCTTGGAATACAGCTGAAACCATTTGAATTTTTAGATTTTGGTAAAATTGCAATACCTCTAATAATCATATGCATAATTAGTGTTTTAATAGTAATCAAACTTTTAATAAAAAAACTCAAAATTCCAACACGTATGGCTTATTTGATTTCAATCGGGAGTACCGTTTGTGGAACTACAGCAATTATGGCAACTGCTCCTGTAATCAAGGCAAATAAAAATGAAGTTTCTTATGCAATAGCTAATATTACTTTATTTGGAATACTTTCTATGTTGTTTTATCCATATTTTGCTAATTTTTATTTTGATGCTGAGCCATTATTTGTAGGTCTTTTTTTAGGAACTTCAATTCACGAAACTTCCCAAGTAGCTGCAGCAGGCTTAATATATGAACAACAATTTAATAGTCCTGAAACATTAAACATAGCAACAGTAACAAAATTGATTAGAAATACTTTTTTAATAATAATGATACCTTTATTTGCTTTTTTATATAACAGGGGTCAAACTAAAGAAAAGAATTATTCTCTTCTAAATATTTTTCCATATTTTGTTTTAGGATTTGTTGGTATGATTATATTAAGGAATATTGGAGATGAGATATATACATCAAATCAAAATTGGATAGAAAGTATTAATTTTATTAATCTATCTTCAAAGATTTTCTTAACAATGGCTATGGCTGCTATAGGGTTATCAACAAATTTAAAAGATATTGAAAGCATGGGATACAAACCCTTTATTGTTGGATTTATAGCTATGTTAACAGTGGGAATTGTTTGTATCATTACAATCGAAAGCTATCTAAGATTTATTATTTAACAGTTTTATTAAAGTATTTTTTTCTTATATTAGATAGAAATCTTCTAATAAATGCTGCTGAAATACCTAATATAACAGCAAACATAATTGAGAATAATCCATAAAAGAAAGGCATGTCTTTAGAAAATTCTTGAATAAATTTTGAAAAAAAATTCAAATCTGTGATTAAAACTTTAGAAATTTCTTTTTGGATTTCTTCAGCAAAAAAAGTATCGTAGGCTATCGCTATACCCACAATTAATAATAAAATTGCTAATAAAGCTCTCAATCCTGAGCTATCTATTTGCTCTCCTATTTTTTGACCTACTTGAACACCTATTATTGAACCTACTACTAGCATAACAACTAACATAAGATCTATCGAACCATAATTAAATGAATGTAAAAAGGTAACTATCACACTTACAAAAATAGTAACAAACAAAGATGTTCCTGGTACTAATCTAGTAGGCATTTTAATAATATAAATCATTGCTGGTACTAATATAAATGCACCACCTATGCCCATTATTGCAGCTATAAAACCCACGATTAAACCAATAATGATAGGAGTAAATATACTTTCATAAAGTTTTGATTTTGGAAATCTCATTCTCAAAGGAAGGCCGTGTATCCAATAATGTACGTGTAATTTTTTTCTCTCTACTACATTTTTTTTTGCTTTATCAATCTCACCTAGACTTTCAACTAACATTAATGTTCCAATAATAGCAAGTATGTACATGTAAGCTAAAGAAATAACGGTATCAATTTTTCCTATATCTTTAAAATAAGTAAATGTATAAATACCTAATGCAGTTCCAATTGAACCACCAATTACAATCATAAAACCCATTTTGTAATCTAAAGTATTTTTTAAGTAATGAGTTGTAGAACCAGATACAGAAGTGGCTAAAATATTATTTGCTTCATTTGCAACAGCATAAGCTGGGGGAATACCCATAAAGATTAAAAATGGTGTCATTAAAAAACCTCCTCCAACTCCAAATAAACCTGAAAGAACACCAACAATAGCACTTAGCAAAAGTATTTCTATGGGATTTATAAAAACTTGAGCAATGGGTAAAAATATTTCCATAAGTGTATAATTTAATTTTGATTATTACTCATATATATTTTAGTCAATAAAAATATTAATTATCAATTAATTAAATGTATCTAACATTAAAAAGACTTGTAATTTATTAAATCAGTATAATTGTCAAATTCATACCATTTACCAGTATATTTGATTATAGATATATCTATTTTTTTCTTTATCAAATAGTTAATAAAAAAAGTTAGATGTTTTTTTTTAAATTTTTTATCATTTAAAAAATTTAAAATAACTTCTCTTTTGTTTTTAGGTATATAAAATAAACCCATGAATTGACCTTTGACTTTTCTAATATCTTTAATTTTATTTCCTATTTCCAAAAGTTTATCTTTTTTGAAGTTTAAAGTCTCTGCATCTTCTTTAATGTCAGTGCCTCTGTGTTTCCATACTTTCTTCCATTTCATATTTATTGGAACACAAATACTTCTAAATTTTTTCTTTATAATCTTTTTAATTATTTCTTTATCATAAATTATATCAGCATAAGAAATAAGAATATCGTCATCAATCTTTTTTAAAGCTAAACTAAGTGAATATAACATTTCAGTTTTTTTATAATCTTTGTTTTGTATATAATTAATCTTATATTTTTTAGTAGCTTTAAGAATCTTCATATGATTAAATCCTGTAACAATTGAAATATTTTTACTTAACTTTTTAGGAATATTTTCTATTAAATTTTCAATAATAGTTTTATTTTTTAATTTTATTAAACATTTGTTTGTTTTTATTTTCTTGAATATTCTTGTTCCTTTACCAGCAGCTAAAAATACGAAATTCATTTAGATTTTGAAAAAATTTTTGATTAATTTATTTACTTTTTTCTGATCTTTAGATTTTCTTTCTGGGTGAAACATTAAACATAAAATCTTTTTATTTTTATGTGTCATAGCTTCGATTGATTTATCTTTTTTATGTAATGCTAATTTTTTATATTTTGCAGGAACTTTTCTAATTAAATATGTATGATAAGAATTTACGTTTAACAAATCGTTATTATTCAAAATTATATCATGGTTTTTTCTTACATGATTTTTGGTTTTAAATAATTTTGATTTATTTATACTCGAAATCAACTGCATTCCTCTACAAACAGCTAATATAGGATAATCTTTTTTTTCAAAATATTTTAATAACCTTGTTTCAAATTTATCTCTTAACATATTTTCTTTTTTTTTCTCTAATTTATTTAATGAATTGCCCCCTGAAAATATTACGCCATCAATCTTTATTTTTTTAAAAAAAGAAAAATCTATTTTATAACTTAACGGAATTAAATTAACCTTCAATTGAGATGCATATCTATACCAATCTAAATCTAGTTTAGTATAAAAAATATTTTTATTATTTTTGTAAATTCCTTGAGTGATAATAATATTTTTCATTTAATCAAATTCTGAATAATCTTATTTTGACAGTCTATTTGTATATTCGAAAGTTTAGCAAAAAAATCATATTTTTTTTCACCAATACCTATAACAGCAGGTATTCCAAGTTCCATACATCTGATCGCCATATGAGAATTGGAACCACCATATTTCGTAACTAAACCTTTTATATTATGGTAGAATATAAAATCAAATCCAGGATCTGCATTTTCAATAAAAATTATTTGATTATCAAGTTTTACTTTTGTGTTTTGCAAATTTTTTCTATTTAATATCTTTATTTTACCACTTACTTTTAAAGTTGTTACAAAATTCCCTGATGTTTGTGTTTCTTTATGAAACAAAACATCTTTTGAGGAAAAAATTACATCAGGCAATTTAATTGATGAGGATATTCTATAAAATTTCTTATTTCTACTTATCTCTTTTTTTAAAAATAATCCAAGTTTTTCAACTGAAAGATTATTATATGCCTCAAGAATATTCTTTATAGAAATGTGCTCTAAATCATACGAATTTATCTTTATCTCTTTTCCTAATAATTTTAAATTGATAAATATTTCATCAATAGCCTTTGTAAATATATATTTTGAATATTCTCTTTGCTTAATTGCTTCAGAGGCAAATTTAATTAATTGATTAAAATTTATCTTTAATTTTTCCTTATTCAAAAGTGAGTTAATTTTTTTTATTGAGTCTTTTTTAAAAATTAGTTTATTTCTATATTCATTTGTTTTACTATTTTTAGTATTTGAAAAATAAAAATTAAAACCTTCTCTATAATTTTTTGAGGATATTGAATATGTCGAAGGTCTCAAGTGTCCGTATTTTTTTATAAAATGAATTTTTTTTATTTTTTTAGTCTCTAAAAGATATAAATCTTTATTTAATTCGTTTGTAATTGTATTAATATTTGAATAAAAATTCGCTAAATCCACCTCAGAAAATAAAGATTTTTTTTGTAAATCTCTTAAAATAGAAGTTGCTATAAAAGCTGACCTTGCTATTCCAGAAAATGGTAATGTTCCATAATTTTTACATAAATCGATCAAGTAAAATATTTTTTGAATTGGGTTTATTTTTTCTTTTTTTAACTTCTCTAACTTACTATCTAAAATATTAATCTTTTTAATATCGCTATAGAAAATATTTTTTTTATCATCATTTATAATATTCCTATTGATATCTTTTAATTTTTCTAAGTATATTTTTTGCTCATTAGAATTTAAAAATTTATTTAAATAATTTTTAGTAGAAAAGTTAAAACAGGTCGGAACAATGTCAAATTCTATTTTATCATGAAGATGAGGTTTTAACTGTAATTTTTGAATAAAAAAATTAATTGCCTTATTTTCAATTTTGGAATTCAAACCAGCTGGTAGAAAAGAATTGAAGTCCGTTCTTAAATCAATATAAGGACTTCCCGCTAAATCTATCATAAGTCTATTAGGGCTGACATGTTTATATTTATATAATTTTCTTTGATCTGCCCAAATTTTATCTGTAATCAATTCTGAGTATAATGAAAAACTTAATTTAGTTGGTTTAGATCCAATCATTTCAGCTGGATTCCAATCAGACATATTACTTAAAGTATTTTTTTGACCAGATAAATTTGGATCTTTTGACAAGATTTTATCAATTTTTTTTTTGAGATTCGTTATTACCCCATAAAAAATTTTTTCATTAATTTTTTTTGATTTTTTTAAAGGTCTTACTTGAAATATAAAAACTTTTTTATTCTTTATTGCAAATTCAATATCTAATCGATCATTTTTTGATACTTTTTCAATTTTATTTATAATAGTGATAAGTTGTTGAAACTCCTTAGGAATTTTTGCAGATTTTTTTAAAATATTAAAAGTTTCTTGTGATACATTTTTTCTACCAGATGTTATAAGATTTGTTTTTTTTGATCTATCGAAATTAATTACATAGTAGGGTGCATTAGAATTTATATCCCGGGTAAAAACTACTCCTGAAATCTCTGGTTCAATTAATAATCTTTGGAAAATAACAATGTCTTTATCTGATCTTAGTTTAATAAATATTTTTTTTAAAGCATTTTGAATTTTTTCAATATTTAAATTTTTGATAATTATCGAGTCGTATTTACCTGCATTAGAGTTATTATAATTATCTTCATCGAGTGCTGATGATCTAATTATTATAGGATGATTATCAAATCTTTTTATAACTTTTTTTATGGTGTCATGATTCTTTGAAATTTCTTTTTTTGAAAAAAATAAAAAATCTGGGATATTTATATTTTTTTTAAAATAAAGATTTAGTTTTTGAAGAGTTTTTGCCTTATTAGAAAATTTTAAAATATAGCTCATTATAAAACTAATTTACTCTTTCTTTTTATGTTGTATAAAAAGGTATTTTTATATCTCAAATATTGATACCAATATATGACTTTTTTTAAAATAAACTTTATTATCTCATGAAAAAAATCCTTATTACGGGTGGTTGTGGTTTTGTTGGTGCAAACATTTGTTTAAATCTTCAAAAATTAAATTTCAAAATTTTTTCTTTAGACAATCTTAGTAGAAATGGATCTTTATATAATTCAAAATTATTAAAAAAAAACGGAATAAAAAATTTTAAAATTGATATTTTTAATTATAAAAAAATTTTGAAATTACCAAAATTTGATTTAGTAATTGATTGTTGTGCTGAAGCAGCTGTGGAAATTTCTAAAAATAAATTAGATAAAGTTATAAATACTAATCTAATAGGAACATTCAATATACTTAAAAAAGTCAAAAAAGATAATTCAAAAATAATTTTTATTTCTTCTAGTCGTGTAAATTCAATTTCATCAATTAACAGGCTTGTGAATAAAAAAATTCTCAAAAACGAAATTAAGATAAAGAAAAAGATAGATGAAAAATTTAATGTCCTAAATCCAAAATCTATCTACGGATTTACAAAACATGCTTCTGAAATGTTAATTGAAGAGTTCGCTTATGCATTTAATATTAAATATATAATAAATAGATGTGGAGTGCTTTCGGGACCTTTGCAATTTGGTAAACAAGATCAAGGTTTTGTAAGTCTTTGGGTTTGGCATCATATAAATAAGAAAAATTTAAAATATATTGGTTATGGTGGTAATGGTCACCAATTAAGAGATGTGCTTCATATTGCTGATCTAATTGATCTTATAAAAATACAAATTAGACGATTCAATAAAATAAATAATAAAACATTTACTGTAGGGGGATCTAACAAAAGCTTTACTTCTTTAAAAAGACTTACTAAACTTTGTGAGATCACTACTCGTAATAAAATTAAGTTAGGAAAAACTCATCAAACATCTATTTATGATATTCCATACTTCATTACGGATAATAAGTTTGTTACTAAAACATATGGTTGGAAACCCAAGAATAATATTAATAAGATAGTCCAGGATATTTATAAATGGATGATAATAAATAAAAAAAAAATAAATAAATTTTTATAAAAAAAAATATGTCTATAGCTCTAATAACAGGTTCAAGTGGATTAGTTGGGTCAGAGTCTGTAAATTTTTTTTGTAAGAAGGGATTTGATGTTATAGGTATAGACAATAATCTAAGAAAATTTTTTTTTGGAGTCGAGGGTTCTACAACACATGTTAAAAATAATCTTCTTAAAAAAAATAAAAATTTTAAACATTTTAATATTGATATAAGAAATTTAAAAGGATTAGAAAAAATTTTCAAAAAATATAAAAAGAATATTTCTTTAATCATTCATTGTGCAGCACAACCATCACATGATTATGGAAAAAATTTTCCTTTTTTAGATTTTAATGTAAATGCAACGGGAACTCTAAACTTATTAGAATTGACAAAAAAGTATTGCCCTTCTGCTCCATTTATCTTTATGTCCACTAATAAAGTTTATGGTGATAATCCTAACAAACTTCAAATAATTGAAAAAAATAAAAGATGGGAATTAAAAGAAGGTAATCGATATTTTAAAGGAATTGATGAAAATTTTGAAATAGATAACTGCACACATAGCTTTTTTGGAGTTTCTAAAACATACGCAGATCTTATTGTCCAAGAATACGGAAAAAATATAGGTCTTAAAACAGTATGTTTTAGAGGAGGATGTTTGACAGGACCAAACCACAATGGAGCAAAACTACATGGTTTTTTATCCTACCTTGTTAAAATTTCTCTGATAAAAAAAAAGTATACTTTAATTGGCTATAAAGGAAAACAGGTTAGAGATAACTTACACAGCCATGATTTAGTAAATTCTTTTTGGGAATTTTATAAGAAACCTAGGCAAGGTGAGGTTTATAACATGGGTGGTGGCAGATATTCTAATTGTTCAATTATAGAAGCCTTAGATCTAGTTGAAAATATTGAAAATATTCAGATAAAAAGAGATATTTTAAAAAAACCTAGAGTTGGTGATCATATTTGGTACATTTCAAATTTAAGTAAATTTAAAAAACATTATCCAAACTGGAAACAAAAGTATAATACCAAAAAAATTATAGAAGATTTAATAGACAAATTTAAATAAAAATTTTAATTGAACTTAATTAAAGTTCCCACAAGAATTATTCCCCAATAAGCAAACAATCCGAATATAACACTAGATTTCATTTTATTATTTTTAATTTCAATAGGAATTTTTTTGAAGAATTTTGTCATTACTTATTCTCAGTAACACGAACTTAAAAATTGTCAAATATTTATTTGAAAACCAGAAAGAATTTTATAATTTAGATTATTCGATTATTAATAGATGGTAGCTCCAAAAATTTTAATTTCATCACCTTCCATGCCTAACACTAATCTACCTAAAAATTCGCCTGGGATTTCTTTATTTTTTTGTTTAATTAAAATTGTAATATGCTCACCTCTTCTTAAAGTACCAAATGGTTCGTAGGTTTCCTGGAGGTTAATTATAAGCTTATTATTAGCCCATTGCTTTCCAAGTTCAACTTCATTAGCTCCAAATAACATTTGAGTTGAAAAATCTTTTGTAAAACCACCATAATCTTTAAGATTTGATGACTTTACCAAATTTTCCCAGTAAGGTTTACCTATTTTAAAAATCTCTTCATCAGATTTAGATAATAGATCCATAGTTAATTTATTCGATTATAATATATAGGATTATGAGGCTTTTTTCTTCTCGTTCTCATCGACTATGTGATAGACAGGTACCTTCTCCATCGTAAATTTTCCTGTCTTAGGGTCTCTTCTTGAAACTGTTAAACAATGCCAATTTTCATCATCAAGTTTCATATG
>MDSZ01056061.1_pt1 | contig 10673 bp, 5 predicted proteins | sample 811201 | NCBI WGS metagenome assembly MDSZ01 (sample SAMN05326647, study PRJNA326480) | marine metagenome | isolation source: seawater | place: Indian Ocean: North | collected 2010
TAAGTCTTGTGGACTTATCTTCCAAAAGGAAGCTGCTGGTGTTGTTGAAGCAATCGGACCACAAGTTCAAGTAACAAATGGAGATGTGTCTGTAATATACCAAGGTGATGTGATCTTAGGTCGCATGGCTATGGGAGCAGATTACTTAAATCCAGCTGCTGCTGTTGAATTGCACATTGGAAACTCAGCTCCTTCTGCATTCTAATTTTTATATTTTCACGGGGTCTTCGGACCCCTTTTTTTTATTTATAAATATGACAACTCCCACAACAATAGATACCGAGACCGAACTCTCCGCCGTAAATACGATTCTGGGAGCTATTGGTCAATCTCCAGTTACAACTTTAGGAACAATAACTTCAGATACTACTAATACAGCTACTGAAATTGCAAACACTTTTGAGAATCCAGAAATAGCATTTATATATCAAATACTTAAAGAGTGTAATATTGATGTTCAAAATGAAGGTTGGACATTTAATAGAGAGGATCACGTTGTATTCACTCCTGATTCAACTACAAAGGAAATACAAATACCTACAAATGTTTTACGTTTAGATTCAGAAAATCCAGAAGATAAAACTGTAGCTCCCGTAAGAAGAAGTGGAAAACTTTATGACAAGGTTAACCATACTTACATATGGGAAGACGAAGAGGTTTATTTAAATGTTGTTTATTTATTTCCTTATGATGATATCCCTTCAGTCTTTAAAAGATACATAACTTATAAAGCAGCTGGTAGAGCGGCTACACAGATGATTACTAATACTCAATTAGTACAACTTTTACAAGTACAAGAACAAAGTGCTAGGGCTTCATGTATGGAATATGAATGTAATCAAGGAGATTACAACATGTTAGGTATGCCACATGAAACTCATTACTCAACTTATAAACCTTTCAAAGCATTGCAGAGATAATGGCAACAGTTACACAGCAAATACCTAACTATATTTTAGGAATATCAGAACAACCAGATGAGTTAAAACTAGCAGGGCAAGTAAATGATTTAGTGAATGCTATTCCTGATGCAACAAGAGGATGTATGAAGCGTCCTGGAAGTAAATTAATTAAAAAGATTACTCCTAATAGTGGTACTCTTAGCTGGTTTAGTATTTATAGAGACGAAGACAATCAATATATAGGTAATGTTAGTACTTCAGGTGTTATTCAAATATGGAGAACTAGAGATGGTTTTTCTTATCACGATAATAATGGTCAAGGTACTAACTTAATTGTTTATAAAAACAATGATGCCAATGGGTTGCCAACTGTAAATAACAATACTCAAACCTATTTATCTGGTTGGACAGACGAAAGTGAAATCCAAGCTTTAACGCTAAACGAGCAAACATTTTTAACTAATAGAAAAAAGGTTACAGCAATGAAACCTGTTTTAGATTCAAATGGAAATGTAACTGGTGATGGTTCACCTCAATTAGTTAATGAAGCAATTATTGAAATAGATACTGTTTCTTATGGTAAGCAATATGCTTTAAATATTTATGACCCAGCAAATCCAGGGGCTTCGGTTCAAGAAACTAGAGCAACATCTATTGCTGCAAAAGAGAACTTTACTGAGTCAGGCGGAGCCGATGACGGAAGCTGTAAAGCTATGGGTAGAGAAGTTATAAATGCAACAGCTGCTAACACAGCAAATTTAAGATATGAAATTGATGTTAGATGTACTCCAGTAGTTGACCCTAATAATTTAGGTGGTTCATCTTCTGGTCCAGAATATAATGATACCTATCAACCCTACGCTAAATTACAGTTTGGCGGAGAAGGTTGGGTAACAGGTGATACTCACAACTACACAACAAAGAAGGGTGGTACTGGGACTATAGAAATAACCTCTCATGTAACAATATCAAGTTCATGCAACATAGCTAAAGTAAGACCTCCAGCTACATCATCAACAGCTGATGAAGGTATTCAAGCTGCTGGAATTTTAGGCAGTATGAAAACATCTTTAGATGCAATATCAAATACTGGTATTACGGCGACTGTTACTGGTAACTGCTTACATTTAAGTAGGTCCACACCTTTTGCAGTTAGTACACCTGAACCTCAGTTAATGACCATTATTGGTAATGAGTGTAATAACGTAGCAGAACTACCAACAAACTGTAGACACAATTATGTAGTCAAAGTAGTTAATAGTAGTGATGACGATGATGACTATTATTTAAAATTTAAAGTACCTAATGTTGGGACAGCTAATCAAAGTTATTTTGGTGAAGGTGTTTGGGAAGAGTGCCCTGCTCCAAGTATTGAGATAAGTATTGATAGCGATACAATGCCTATCAAAATTGTTAGAGAAGAAGCTGGTACTACTTACCCAGAAGGCAGATTTAGAGTACAAACAATTGACTATTCACCAAGAGATGTAGGGGATGACAATACAAACCCAGTCCCAAGTTTTATAGGAAGTACATTAGAAAAAATGATGTTCTTCAGAAATAGATTAGTTGTTCTTAGTAAAGGCAATGTAATTTTATCTAAGACTAATGACTTTTTTAATTTCTTTAGTACAACGGCAATGTCAGAATCTACAGCCGACCCTATTGATTTACAAGCTAGTTCAACATTTCCTACAACATTATTTGATGGCATAGAAGTTAACTCTGGTCTACTGATATTTAGTAGCAATCAACAATTTATGTTGACTACAGATAGTGATGCATTAACACCATCAACAGCCAAAATTAATTATTTAGCTTCTTATAACTACAATCCAAAAACAGTTCCATTTTCCCTAGGTACAACATCAGGTTTTATAAATAGTACTGGAAAAAATGCCAGAATTTTTGAAATGGCAAATATTCAGAGAGAAGGAGAACCTACTGTATTAGAACAAAGTAAACTTGTATCTAAAAAGTTACCTTTAGTTTTATCTAAACCAACAACATCAAAAGAAAATAGTTTATTACTTATTGGTGGTTTAGCATATAACGAAGTATGGGGTTTTAGATTTTATAATAATGGAGAAAAAAGAGTACAATCTGCTTGGTTTAGATGGGTACTTGCTGGATCATTAGTACATCATGTAATACTTGATGATGTCTACTATCAAGTTATAGTAAGTGGTGATTCTAGTACTAATACTTTTGAATATACGCTTGAAGCTATAGATATAAAAACGCAAGATAACTCTACTTTAATTACACAAAACGATAATAATTATCCTATATATTTAGATAGATATAGTGAGATAAGTGCATTACCTTCAAGTGCATATAATGCAACAACTAAAAAAACTACATTTACTAAACCAGCTGGCTATTTAGCTTCGTATGGCGCATCATTTTTAGATCGTAATTCAGGTCCTGATTTTGGTAGATATGCAGAAGGTAAAGCTGTTACAGGTAATTCAAACCAATTAGAATTTGACGGAAATTGGACAGGTAAAACTTTAATTTTTGGATATAACAATGGAATTATGATTGACATTCCTACAGTTTTTGTATCCCAATCCGCTGGAGAAAAAAGTAGATCTGATACAAGATCTTCATTAGTAATACATAGATTACATTTTAATTTCACTGAATTAGGAGAATCGCAAATTTTTATTAGGCGTAAAGGTAGACGTGATGTAGTTCTAAATTTTACTGCTGCTGAAACAGATGCATTAAAATTTAACGAATATCCAGTGGTTGAAGATCATATTCAAACAGTTCCTATATATGAAAGAAATACAAATATAAAGTTATCAATTATTTCAGACAAACCTTTGCCATTCATTCTTAACTCTATGAATTGGGAAGGTGATTACAATCCTAAATATTATAGACGTGTCTAAAGTAACAATTCACCCAGCCACTAAAGAAGTGGCTTTAGAAGTGGCACAGAATTTACGTTCAGATGACTATAGAGAATTAGCTGAGGGTCATGGATTAACTCCGGTTGTCCATGTTCCTCTCTTCTTAGATTCTGGCGATAATGTTTATTTCAATATGCCAAACGGCAAGACTGCTGGATTGGCTGGCGTATATCCAGACGGACGTATCTGGATGATATGTACAAATGTTATCCACGATTATCCATATGCATTTTCTAGAAATGCCAAACGGTGGGTTGATAAACGCACTGAACCATTACTATGGAATATTTGTGATAAACGCAATACAACTCACTTAAGATTATTAAAATTTTTGGGCTTTAAATTTCTTCGAGAAGTTTTACATGGTCCAAATTTATTACCATTTATCGAATTTTGTAAAATACCATGTGTGCAGGAATAGGAAATGCAATGGGGAGTATGTCCCCAGGAATGGGTGCTGGACTTGGATTTGGGATGGATACGCTGGGACACCTTGGAGGTTATTTCGAGGATAAAAGAAATACCAGACTCGCTAACCAAGAAATACAAAGACAGAACCAATTAAAAATAAACGCCTACAAAACTAAACAACGTAACGCAGAACTTGCATGGAACAATGACAAGATGAATGCGGATATTGCTGTTGATAACAAATGGCGTGAATCACAAGATGCTATAGCTGAAGCTCAACTAAATGCTAAGAGATCAGCTGGACAAGCTGCTATATCACAGCAAAGAATATTAGCAAAATTAATGGCATCAAAAGGAACTAGAGAACAGGTCGGTAGAAGATCTGGAAGGAAAGGCATTGCTGAGGCAGGCGCAGAAATGGCAGCTATCGGAGCTAAAGCTGCATTTGATAAGAAGTCAGAAATTTTATTCAGAGATAAAACTGGAAGAAATATAGCTGCCTTTGCTCAAGGTAAATACGTTGAGTACATAACTGGCAGACCTAGCCCTGAAGCCACACCACTATTACAGGCAAAAAAATCAATGCCAAGTTTCTTCAATACAGCCGTAAAAATTGCATCGTCTGGATTAGACAGATATCAGCAATACCAAGATAAGAAAGCCCCAGATGCATATAACAGCGACAGTTTAAAAATAGGTGGTGGTTCCTTTGATGATTATGGCGAAGGAGCATTTCAACAGCAACCTTCATGGAATTTTGATGCATCACAAACTCCTAGTGCATCTTGGCAAACGGAAGTTCCATCATTTACATCGTCAGCAGATACATTCATACAACAAGATATGAATAACTATTTTTCTGCACAACGAGCAAACAAAGCTTCTAATGATTTAGGAGCAAATTTAAGTAACACATTCTTATAAATTATGGCAAGTTATAACGAAGTATTAAATAATCTGACGGCTGGTGAAGAACAAAATGTCAGTCGTCAAATTCAATACGACAACATAGCTCAACAAGAACGTGAAAAAGCGAGCTATGAAAAATTAAAAGCAGCTGCTATGTTTTCTAAGTCTTTAGATAATTATGTTACTAGTAAAGTAGATGAACAAATTGAAGATGATAAAGAAAGAGGAAAGCTATTAGCAATAGAAAAAGATTTTGAAACTCAAGAATCTATAGGTTCACCTACAATAGAACCAGAAGATGAACAAGAATATTACGACAATAAAAAAACTGTTTTAGATAATAAAAAATTATTAAACGAAACAGCTAATGAAGTTGTAGAACAAGGAGGATCATATCAAGATGCAAACGATGTAAGTAACTTATCAGGTTGGGCATTATATTCTTATGTTCAGCAAAAATCTAAGATAGCCGCTGATAATTATGAGGATTGGCTAAAAGGGGAGATGAAGAATAATGAGACTTTAGAATTAGAATATAATGGCGTAACATTTACACCATCTACAGCTGAAACAATAACGCAAAAACAAATAGCTCTTAAAGCATTAAGAAGACAATATGTCATTGATAATGAGCTTCTTGATGTTAATAGATCTTTGTTAAATGATAAAGATGTAGGATTTTATGACAAAGTTAATCAAGCTCATAAAACACTTTCCAAAGAATATGAAACAGAAAAAGATATTGATGACGGTATAAGAATTAGACAAGACGCTATAGATCAATTTATTGTTAATAAAGACTTTGCATTACTACTTGGTGAAATAAAAAGAACTGTTAAACCAGATGGAACTGGTTACAACAGAAAAGAAGCATTAGATGAAACTTTTAAAATACTAAAAGACTTAGCTCTTACTAATGATATAAGTTTAGAAGAATTAAAAGAGTTACAAGAACAAGAGGTAACTATAAATGGTGAAACTTATAAAGCTGGTAGATGGAGAAAGAGATGGGCACAACTTGCTATTGATATAACCCAAGCAAAGGAAGATGCTATGGAATCAGAGCAAGATGAGTTTGAAATGCAGGGTGATAAGTACATAATGGATATACAGGCGAAAGAACGTGAATTACAGAAAGATGGTAAAAAGTTTTCTGAAAAAGAGATAGATGAAATGATTGCTAACTGGAACCCACAATGGGGAAAGGTAGATACTTATTTAACAGATCTAAAGACACGTTCTTCAGAAGATGAGATGGATGATATTATTATTGATACTTTTAATGAAAGAATCAAAAATAAACAACCTATATATCAAACTGATGTAGATAAGATTCAAGATATAACCAAGTGGAAAGAGTGGTCAAAAATAGCTAAAGAAGAAGGTAACGCAGCGTTAATTAAAAAGGAAACAGATTTAAGAGATTCAGCTATACGAGGAGAAATTGTTAATAATTTTTTTGCGAATGTAGAGAAGCCCTCTGGTAGTAAATGGGAAGCTAATAATGCTCAAGCTACTGCTAGATATAACGATCTTTATTATGCAATGAAGGATGATTATCCCAACTTCCAAAAAACACATGATGCTGTTATGAAAATCCTTAGTAAGGAAATTGCAGCTGGTGACTTTAACGAATGGGAATGGGCTAAAAAAGAAAATCAAGCTGATGATAAAGCATATAAATATGATAAACAATCAGCAGTGTTAGCAATTAAAGCTGATCCATCTATTTTAAAAAATGGGATAATTCCTGGAACTGAAGATGCACTAAAGCTTTACATAGAATCAGATGGAAAAATTGTTCCTAAGATATATGAAGATTTAGTTGTCCTGTATAACAAAGAAAATAAACCTCCTATATCTGCAAGTAAATTAGCTAACGATCAGGCGGCAGTAGCTGGTAATGATGTAGAAAATATTAAATCACAAATTGATATAGAAACAGAAAAACTTCCAAACTGGGTTCAAGAAATTTTACTTAAACATCCAGATCAATATAAAGTTCAAAGAGCGAAGATTGAGATGTTAAAACTTGATGGCGATATTTCTTATAACGATGTCGAGTATTTAGTAGAAGAAGCATGGGAAGTTGTCATGCCTACTCCACAACTTAAAAAAGCCGAACCTAGAATTGGTGACTGGAAAGAACTTCCTGGCTTACTAAGAATAGGTTATGCAGTTTGGGATGGAGAAGAATGGATTTTCAAAAATCAGAAAGGTAAATTTAGAAATGAATGGGGTGGTGAGGTTGACAATTACAGAGATTTAGATGGTTACTTTAAACCGTTTAAAGGTTCTGATAACAGTCTTAAAACAACCTTCTATAATGTTAAAGATGAAACCATAAATGAATCGGATGAAATAAAAGTTGGCGAGTGGTACAAGGTTACCAACAGACCAACTAAGACTCCATTCGTAGTTTGGGATGGTAAGAAGTGGACTCCTAGTGCCAAAAAAGGCAGATTTTCTACGGAATATAAAGGGGAAAAACCACTAAGCAAAATCGAGGAAGAAAAAAAATTAATTAAATCCTTATAAAAATGTCTAGTGACGAAAGAATGTACGAGGGTTACGACCCTTCGGCGGCGGACACTTCTGCATTTGAAGAAGAAGCCGAAAGACTTTCTGAGACTTTAGATCGTCAAGAAAAATATGACGAACAACTCTTAGAAGTAACAGAACAAGAAGAAGCGGATGCACAGCAAGCTATAGCTGAAATTGAAGATCCGCGTAATAAAGAAAACTTCGGAGGAATAAGAGGAATTGCTAAAGAACTTGGAGCTGCCATAGGTGGTGGCTTACAAGATACAGGCTCCTCTCTTATAACTCTTCCAGAAAGAGCTATTGATATGTTCAGTGGCGAAATGGTAGAGGAAGGTAAGACCGATGAAGGTTATAAAGCAGAATGGGATGATTGGTTTGTAGATGATGAAAACCCTATCGAAACAAAAACTTGGTGGGGCGGAGCCATACGTGGTTTAGTTCATTTTGGATCGATGGTTCCAGCTAGTATTCTTGCTTTAAAAGCTGCTGGATTAGGTGGCATTGCAGCTGCTACAGGAGCTGGAGGAACATTATTAAGAGGTGCAGCTATTGGTGCTACATCTGACTTGATGTCTAAGTACAGTCAAGAAAATAATGCTCTTGGAATGGTTAGAGATAGATGGGGATGGATAGATACTCCTTTATCAACAAAAGATGAAGATCACCCTGCTATGAAGACATTAAAAAATGTTGTCGAAGGTATGGGTATTGGTATGTTTTTTGACCTTGCAAGTATCGCTATTGGTAAAGGAATTAAGAAAATAAGAACTAAACCAAATAAACCTTTACAAACATTACCAAAATCAAAATTACAATCTGAATTTCAACAGATATTAAAAAAGGAAAATATCACCGACCCTGATGAATTTGTTGAAATTAGAAGAGTAAACCCAATAGGTGAAAATTCACAAGTTGCTTGGAGTATTTATCAAAATCAAAGGGGAGTAATGTCTTTTGATTGGGAAATAGATGGCAAACTTGGATCTAATGTTGGCAAACTTGAGCAACAATTTGCTGGGTATTTAAAAAATGATGTTCCTGATGGAACAATTATTAAGGTAAATGCATCAAATGATAGCTTGTGGGGTGCTAGTCAAGCACAACTAAGACAAGGTGGAAACATACGTGAAAGGTTATATAAAAGATATGGCTTTGGCTCAAGCGGTATTGTGAGTGAAGATGGAGTTGAAATGTTTTCAGTTAAGACTCCTGAAGGTTTAGTCCCTGCAACTAGTTTAAAAGAAGCTGAAGGAATTCAACAATCACTTTTACAAGGAACTGATTTTGTTGAAGATGGTGTTGATAATGCTGTACAAAAAGCAGTAAATAGAAACGACAGCATTAATAAACAAAATATTGAGATGGCTAGAGAACAGGCTAAAGGTCCTGACTATGGCGCATATAAAAATAGAAATATATCGAATAAATGGCAGGGTGCTACTACTTCTAACGACTCAGCTTTTGATATAGATCAATCATTAAAACGTATTAATAATGAATACGGCTCTGAAATGGGATCTGCTGGATCAACATATACACCAGCTGGTTTAGAGCGTATTCAAATTAATGCAGGGATGGGAGAGAAACATCTTAAGCAAGTAATGAATCAATATATGAGTGATGCACGAGTCCAAGAAGCTGTTGCCGAAGCTAAAGCAAAAAATATACCTCTATACGAATTATGGGGAGATTCAATAAAATTAGCTCAACAAATCTACGAGGGTAGAAATGTAAGTGAATTAACAGCCTCTGAGTTTTGGGCACCATTAGATATAAATTCAAAACTATTAGGTATAGACATTATTAGTTCAGATCAAGTTAAAGCAACAGAGCTTGTAATTGGTTCATTACTTAGAGAGATACGAGATCAAGGTATTACTAATAGAGAGTTATATGATATTGCTGATTTAACAGATATTGATGGACCAGCTAAAGCAATGTACGACAAACTTATTGCTGGAATTATTCATGTCAAAATGTCTAAGCAAGCTCAGTCTCAGTCATTTAAAAACTTACAAAATAGAGGTTTAACAAAAGCTCAGTTAAAGAGAAATATAAAAGAAGCAGTACAAGCTGAAGCTGAAGAAAGCATTAAGGCACATAAACTAGCATTCCAAATAGCTGGTAAAGGTGATGATGACTTATTTAAAGCTATACATGAAGCTATCTCTATGAGTGGCGAAATACATAACCTTACTGACTATGACAACTACATCAGGAAAAAGTTTCTTGGTGGTAAATTTGCAGATTCAAAAGGAAAGATAAAAAAAGAATCAGGTTTAATTGTTAAAGGTATGGGTCGAGTAATGACCAATAGTGTACTTAGTGGACCTAAAACTCCAATGCGAGCAATTTTAGGTACTGGTACTGCTACATTCTTAAGACCGTTATCTATGGCTTTAGGTGCTGCCTTGCGTGGTGATGGCGCTACTATGCGTGCTTCATTAGCATCGTTTAATGCTATGCGTGAATCTATTCCAGAAGCGTGGACATTATTTACAAAAAATCTTAATGGTTACTGGTCAGGTGATATAGCAACTGTCAAAACTAGATTTAACGAAGTCACTAAAGGAGATCAGCAATGGGGTATGTACACCGATTGGATTGAAAATAGTGGCAGAGCTACTGCTGGAGATAGGTTTGCTTTTACGGTAGCTAATGGTATTAGAGCTTTAAACGATAACAAGTACCTTACTTATTCCACCAAAATAATGGGTGCTACTGACGATGCATTTGGTTTATTACTAGCTAGAGCTAAAGCAAAAGAAAAAGCAATGCGTGAAGCAATGGATTTGTACAACACAGGACAAATCACAGAGATTACGCCCGAAATGCTTAAAAAGTCTCAAGATGATTTCTTTAGTCAAATAATGGATGTTGACGGAAATATTATTGATGATGCAGCTTTATATAGTAAAAAAGAAGCTACCCTAACTAGTGATTTGCATGGCTTTGCTAAAAAGCTAGATGCAACTTTTAGTGCTAA
>MDSZ01074920.1_pt1 | contig 10672 bp, 9 predicted proteins | sample 811201 | NCBI WGS metagenome assembly MDSZ01 (sample SAMN05326647, study PRJNA326480) | marine metagenome | isolation source: seawater | place: Indian Ocean: North | collected 2010
TACAGCTAATATGCTCGGTATTAATCCTTTTGATCAATTTGGAGTTGAAGCGGGTAAAAAAATATCTAATAGTTTTTAAAATTAAGTTCCAGTAGAAATTGCTTTGACAAAAGCTGGTCTGGCTTTAATTCTTTCAACATAACCTTTTAAATTAGGCATATCTTCTGTAACACAGCCAAGATCTGATAACTTAGTGCAACAATGTCCGGTCATGAATTCAACACCAGAAAAATCTCCTATTAAATATTCTTTGCCTTCTAAAGCTAACTCTATTGCTTGTAAAGATTTTGAAGCTAATCTTTGGGCCTGGCCAAGTACTGTTTCATCTCTTCTGTCGGGCGGAAGTAAAATGGTGTGAACAACTATTGTATTCATAGGTTGTGCAATCATTCCTTCGCAAAAGTGAAACCATTGAAGGTAGTAAGGATACTCGGGAGAGTCAATGCTTGGCTTCAAACCTCCATTTTTATGTTTTTCTAAAACGTAATCAATAATTGCCCCAGATTCATAAATACTAACATCTCCATCTTCTAAAACAGGTATTCGACCTAATGGGTGACGCTTTCGATGTTCTTCAGATTTAAGAGCTTCGGGATGAAACGGCATAGCATTTAACTCATAAGGTAACTCTAGCTCTTCTAATAACCATAATACCCTTTCGGCTCGTGAAGCAGGTGCAAAATGAAGTTTTAACATTGTTCTCTCCTTAATAAATATTAAAAAACTACTTTAATATATTGTCCAAAAGTTTCCAACGAAAAAAAAAGATTTGAACGAAATGCACTACTTTAAGTCAAAAATACTCTAGACAAATAATTACAAGTTCTAATTGGGATATTTTTTATTCGTTAAGATTATATTATGAAAAACTATATTCAATCTGTCATATTGTTTTTTAAGGTTTATCCAGTTTTCGCTATTAGTTTTTTTATGGGCGGCTACTTTATTGGATTAGTTTATTTTTAATAAACCTTTTTCTCCCCTTAAATTCAATAATTCCTGAAGCTATTTAAACAAACAAATAGCTCTCACCTCTATGCTTTCTCTAGGTGATGCTTCTCTTGAGACCGAAACGTCATCAAATGCGCTGTGTAAAGTAGGTAAAAAAGGTTTTTCTAATGAATCAAAAGTTTTAAACATCAAAACTTCATCCTTTTGCATTTTTGGGTAGTAATACCACTGATGATTGTCATTGAAACTGGATTGGTAAATTTCTACGGTGAACCCCTCTTCTCCATCAAGGTAATTAAATAAATCCGTGGGTATTAATTCTTTCTCAGATACAGTTGATGAATCACATACCGCAAAAGGAGCGTCTAAAGAATCTTCATCAAACCTTCGCCAAAGATTATAAACTGAAATTCTGGAAGGATTAATCTCAGATTCTTCAATAATAGGTTGGACAGTTTCATTAAAGTTTGGCGTGAAATCATTATGGACCAATCTGTGTGCTCCTAGCATCTTACCTTTTTGTGCTTGCAATTCATTTCTGGTGATATGAGAAACTATGTAAACTTCGTCAGCCTTAGTTTCCTTTTTTACCAACTCTTGCATTTCGAAATAATAAGTAGAAGACACACCACTTTCATCATAAAAATCTTTAATGGATGTTTCGTGTTTAAGTAGCTTAAAACCCTCTTTTGATAAAGAACTATCTAAATCTCTTGCGTTTTTTACATCCCTTAAAAAACTTTTATGATCAGGACGGTTTGGGTCAGGCTCAGAAAGGCCAAATTGAGGTTTCGGCTCTCCCTCTTTTAAAGGTTTTCTGTAAAAAAATTCAGCTCTAACGAAATCCATAAAATAATTATCGCACATAAATGTTTCTTTCTTCGTTATTTTTATATCTCTATAATCGCCGAATGAGGAATCTATTGCTTTGTTTATCGATAATAATTTTGGCAAGTTTGATAGCCTCTACTGTCCAGTCAAATTTTGGGAAAATAGAAATCAAAACCATGACTTTACCAACACAAGACGGTCAACATCTTGTTTACGACTGGTATAAACCTAAATCAGCATCTAATAAAAACAAAGTACCATTTATAGTTGTTGTTCCTGGGTTCCAAAGATCAAAAGAAGCGTTATCAAATTTTGCTATTGAACTAGCAAGAAGAGATATTGTAGTGGCTTTAATAGATCCATACGCACAAGGCTTATCAAGTTCATCAAGACAAAATAGATCAGCAACTAAAGAAGGATATGGAATGTTTGCGCTTGTAAATCACGTTCATGGAAACAAATCGTTTAATTACATAGATAAGACAAGAATTGGAACAACTGGACATTCTATGGGTGGAAATGCTGCCATTCGAGGAGCTGATTTATTTGGAAGAGAAGCGAAATTAAAAAATCAGGAAAGCAAACTTCATTCAATTTATGTTTCTGGTTTTGTTTTAACCCTGAGAGATAACATTTTAAAAAATATTCGATCAAATGCTGGGGTAAGTTATGCACTTTATGATGAAGGTGGCTTCAGAAATGAACTTCCTGGCTGGGACTCCACAAATATGAAAATTGCTCCAGAATCAATAAGGTTCGTTAATTGGGGTATTCACAACAGTTCTAAAGGAGAAGAGGAAATAATTTTAGGAAAGTTTTATGGTTCAGTTGAAAATAGATCGCTCAGAATAGTTCACAACGAGCCGCTGCTACACCCTTTCCAACCTTATAATTTTGAAGCAATGCAAAACCAGCTAGAGTTTTTTGAAAAATCGTTTCAACTGGAACCTAAATTAAATTCAGGCAATCAAATCTGGCATTGGAAAGAGTTGATGACTTTAATCAGCATGGTTATTTCTTTGATTATGCTTCTACCTCTAACAAAAGTTTTGCTGAAATTGCCTTATTTTGAAAATGTAAAACTCCCCACTCCTCCACTTTTGCCAGCTCATAATAAAATTGGCAAGATCATTTTTTGGATGCTCTTTTTTATTAGCGCTGGTGTAGCCTGTATCACCTTTATACCAATGGTTGAAGTAGCGAAAATACTATTTCCAGATGCGGCAAATAGAGAATTAACCTGGTACTTCCCTCAAAGGATGAATAATTCTGTAATGCTTTGGGCTACGTTCAATGGATTATTTGGTTTTATCTTATTTTTTGGGTCCTATTATTTTCATGGTAGATCGAATGGGATAAATCCAAATTACTGGGGTTTAAAAATTACTTCGACAGGCTTAATGAAGTCAATCTTGCTCTCAACTTTAGTTTTTGTTATTTATTACTTAATTCTTAATTTAATTTATTTTATCTTTCACGTAGATTATCGATTTTGGTTCATGGGTGTAAGAATTTTTCAAGCTGAATACTTAATTGTACTTCTAATGTATATCCCCTTCTTTTATATTTTCTTTTTATCTAATTCTTTACGTGTCAACGGATCTATCAGAATAGAGAATCAACCAAAATGGCTTTCTTTGTTAATAGGCGGAATAGGAAACTCTTTGGGTTTGTTTTTGATCATTTTTATTCAATATCTGTCTTACGCATTAAGCGGTACTGTGTTTTGGACCACTAATTGGCTCAGTGTAAATCTTCTATTTGCGATTGTACCGATGATGTTTGTTTTACCTTATTTTAATCGCTATTTCTTTGATATGACGGGACAAATATATTTAGGACCAATGATTACGACTTTGATATTTATCATGATCTTATCGACAAACACGGTGGTTTATTTGCCTATATAAAAATCTCTGGATACTTGCCAAGCGACCTGCTGCAGAGTTTTAGCAATTCCCGATTCAATCCCAAAAGTGAATGGATTTCCCTCAGGAGATTTCTTATAAACTGATGAAAAAATAACGCAAGCCGCTAAATAAGTTCCAAGTTTACTTGGGTGCCTTTTATCTTGGGTATATAAGTTAATATTTGAATAATTCTTATTTATTTCTGCAAATGCCAGTCCAACTGGAATAACTAAAATATTGTTTCGATTAGCTGCTTCAATGTATTCTTTTGCAAGCTTTTTTGTCATTGATGATTTGTCTTTGTAAGCCCAAGTCATCATTAGCGCTGGTTCTATATTTGCCTCTTTTAAAGTTTTTGAATGAACATCCACAACCTTATGAAACATTGGTCTTGTTTTTTCTGCGATTGGACATCTACTGCAATCATGCATAATGGCCAACTGGAAAGGTTTTCTTTCTAATTCTACTAAATTATTGTCTCTATCAAACGTGAAGGAGCCGATAAAGGGATTTGATATGTAAGTTTTCACATTGTGCCAAGTGAGGGATGATCCATTAATAGTAATTTTTCTTATTCGATGATTTCCAAAGAGCGTTTTGTCAGCTCTTATCAAGTTAACTAAAGGATTGTGCATGCCGTTGTTGTAATAAACAAAACTATTCCCAACGATCAATACTTGTTCTGGATTTATGTTCTGTAAAGTTTTTCTTTCAGGAGCTAATGAAAATAAAGCGCTCTGAAAAAAAATAAAACAAATTAGTACAAAAATTTTCATAATTAAATAAAACATGGATTTTATAAGATATTGTTACTAAATGCTTAAACAGTTGAAGAAATATGTTGGTTTGATAATATTTTTTGTAATTTAAATTAATCTTGGGGGATTTAATGGATTTTATTTATTTTTTAAAAAGATTTTCTCTTTTTTTATTGGTTTCTTCTTGCTTGGTGATTGCTCAAGAAGATGAAATTCAAGAAGAAGTAACCGTTGTTGGCTCACAAATAAAAGGTGCCTCAATTACTGGGGCTCTACCAGTTACAGTTTATTCGATAGACGATATCGAAGCTTTAGGAATTGACTCAGGTGATGAACTTTTAGAAAACATTACTGAACAAGGCCAAAATGAATTTGCTGAATCATCTGAAACTGGAGGAATAAATAGTTCTAGGGGTGACATGGGTGCTTACAATCTTAGAAACATTAGTGCAGGTAATACTTTAGTATTATTGAATGGAAGAAGATTAGTTACCTCTCCTGGATTCCAAACCGAATTGATCGGTGGTGGTTTCACTCCCGTAAGCACAGTGAATTCAAATCTAATACCAACTAGCGGTTTGGATAGAGTTGAAGTTCTTAGAGATGGTGCTTCTGCTATTTATGGAGCTGATGCAGTTGCTGGAGTTGTTAATAACGTCATCAATAGAGACTTTGAAGGAATGGTTGTGAAAACAAGAGCTAAAACTTTCAGTGAATTCAATTCTCATGACAGAGCGGTAAATTTACAATTTGGTACAAAATTTAATAACGGCGATTCACACATCACTTTAAGCTACGATTTTGTTAGAAAAGGTCATGCAGAAGCCAATGAGCATCCAATTATGAGTCAAGGCAACCTGTCCGTGTTTTTACCTGGTGGAGTTAACTCAGAATACGAATCATTTTTTGACAATACAAGCTCCCAGGCTTATCTAGGACAATTTGATATGAGAAATGCCAGTTCTCGAGTAGATGGAGACGGAGCAAGAAATTATGTTGATGGCAGCGGTGAATTCCAAGTACTGCCAATTGCCGATCCAAGGTGTGCGGCTTCGGAAGGCAATATTACAGCGATTTATGATACTGGATTTGGTACTTGTATCGTTTCTGATTCAGGTACAAATGATCTTACGCGATGGAATAAAAATGCTTATGCATGGGTGAGAGGTAAAACGGATCGTCACAATTTACTGATAAATTTAACTACAGACTTAGATAATGGGATGACTTTGTATAATGAAATTGCATATTACGATTCAAATTATTTCAGTCATCGAGACCTTTCAACTCAATACCCTAGGAAACTAGCTATTTCGGCAGCTTCTTTTTATAACCCACTTAGATCAGGTGACTGCCTTCCAGGTGAAGCTATTGGTGGTGGCTGTACCGATCCTCTTGATTTATCAAATCCTTTTGACCCTGATGCAGAGTTAATGATTGATAACTTTAGATTTGGTGATTTACCAAGAACTGTCGATGTTGAAAAAGAAACTTGGAGATTCCTTCAAGGACTGAATGGAACCCTGGGTGATTGGGATTTTGATGGTGCAATTGTTTGGTCGAAAGCTACATCTGATGATTTGGGTGGCAATCGAATAGACTTTCTTTTAATGCAACAAGCTTTGTTTGATACCACTGCAGCTGGTTATAATTTTTTATGTGATTGGGTGAACGATGATTGTTCTACGAATATCGAGCAGACCTTAGTTTCAGTAACGAAGAGTCAAGAATCTGAACTCAAAATGTTTGATTTAAAATTTTCAAAGGATGATCTATTTGAAACTAATGCTGGTTCAGCAGGTTTCTTGATAGGAGTTGAATATAGAGAAGAAACTTATGTTGATGACCGTGATCCGAGACTAGATGGGACAATAAACTTTCATCACTTGAGTCAAACAACTTCAACTACTTCATCCTGTAGATTAGGAGATCCAGTCACGGGAGCTTTACCAGCCGGTTATGACGGATCAGCAGCAAGTACTGGTTTAGCTGCCTCATGTCATCCTAGTAATTACACTTATCCATATATAGGAGCAATAATGGGTGGAACTGCTACTGCTGACTCAGAAGGAAGCAGATACACGAGTTCACTTTTTGCTGAACTTGGCGTTCCTCTGGCCGACACTATTGATATGCAAGTCGCAGCAAGATATGAATCAACTTCTGACTTTGGAAATGAAATGGTTGGAAAATTTGCTATTGGCTGGCAAGCTTCAGACTCGGTTCTTTTAAGGGCTTCTGCTTCTACTACTTTTAAAGCTCCAAATCTTGTCGCTATGAATCAACCGTTCATAGTCAGATTCAATAGTGGTCAACAAGATTACGCAAAAGCTATAATTGATACTGATGACGATTATGTCAACGATTGGATTTACAGACGAGCTGAAGGTAATCCTAACCTAAAAGCGGAAACTTCAGATAATTTCTCTATTGGAGCGGTCTTTGAACCAGTCTCAGATCTTGTGATTACTCTTGACGCTTTTAAAATAGATAAAAAAGATACAGTTGGAGTATTTGGCACTTCTAACGAAACTGCTTTAGATTTACTTAATCGATGGAATGCAAGAACAGGTGCTCCCGATGCTGACGCTGCAACAGCTGTTGCAAGGTGTCTTGCTCAAACCGGAGGAAGTGGATACGCTCCTAATTATGCCTTTAATTCAAATGTTGTTAGAAGTACCATTGATGACGATGATTATGATGACATGGATGCTAATGCTCAAGCCTTAGGCTTGTGTCCTGTTGGAAATCATGACTATGTTTTATCAAATATGGAAAACCTAGCTGACAGAACCGTCGAAGGTTTTGACGTTGCTGTTTATTACGATTGGGACACTAACTACGGATCATTTGCCCTAAGGTATAAAGGTGCGTTCACAACGAAACTCGAACAAGATGCTGCAGCTGGTTCCAAAGCCGAAGCATTGATCAATGCAATTGAAGCTGGAACTTTAGCTGACGCCATAACTCAAATAGGTGCAGCTGGAACAGTAGGTGCAGTTGTTGCTCAAGGTTATGGTGCTTTAGAAGGAACTGATTCTTATTTTGAAGATAAGCATTCTGCAAGATTCTCTTGGAGACTCAATGCTTGGAGTGCTTCTTTGACCGCCAGAAGAGTTGGAGATTATGTTCAAAGTGCAGTTGTAAATAATAGTGGTGTCCCTTGGACAGTCGACGCAATGACAACTTACAACATGTCTTTGGCATATAGGTTTGATGTCGATAACACCAATATGAAAATTACTTTTGGGTCAAACAATCTTACGAATGAAGATGCGCCATTGGCGGCAGATACATTCGGTTTTGATCCCGATGTACATAACGGATATGGAAGAACTTTTTATTTAGATTTAAGAGCTTCTTTCTAAAATTAATAGAAAAAACCCCTGAGAACTTCAGGGGTTTTTTATAAAAATTTAAACTTTTACTCCAGCCTCGGCTAATCTTTTTTTTATCCTTCCAGTCAAAAGAAGATAAACCATATGGTGATCTCCTCTTAAAGACCACAATGGATAAGAAAAAGTAGCCGGTTTATTTTTTTCAAAAAAGAAGTGACCAATCCACGCCGGACCATATCCAGCTATTAAGATTAAAGGTAAAAACAAAAAATTTTGTGTAAATATTAAAGCCCAAAATAGTACTTGATATCCCAAGGTACCGAAGTAATGCAAGAGACGCGTAGTTTTCTTGCTGTGCTCTCTTAAATAAAAAGGAAAGAAATCCTTATAAGTTTGATATCTAGAAGTGTTTTCCATTCTTTATTATAAACATCAATAATGCGAATTTAACCATGTGAAAAAATTAGATTTAATGCCCAATCTATAACATTTGGATTTTCTTCAACATTTAAAATAAATTCTTGACCGTAACCTTTGTAAGATAATCTAAGTCTTCGTGCATCAGACCAGCGTAAACGATTCATAAATAGATTTTTAGTATTTTTAAAATCACTAGGAAGTTGCCAATTAGATCTAGTTTTATTCTGCTCAGTCAATATGAGATCTGAGTGTGTTTTTTTAAAAAGACCAAAGCCTTTTTGTTCAAATTTTTTATTTTTAAAAGTCATTCTATTTGTCCCGATGTAAAGAGTATTATTTTTATATCTGTTAACATTTTTAAAACCATGAGGATGATCTAACTTTTTTGATTTTAGATATCTTTTAATATCCTTTTCTCCCCTGATTATTTTACCAATCTGTAACCATCCAAATAAATGATGAAGATTTATCCCTGTTCTGTGAAAATCTTTAAACCATCCAAAGAATAAAAATAAATCCCCTTTTTGTACTCCGTTATTATCAAGCTCAGTTTGCGCCGCATTGGCTTGTCCAAAAATACCAACATTTTGGTTTAATCTAGGATCATAATGACAATAATCTTCAAGAGTGACTTTAGAATTGAGATTGATCAATAATTCTTTGGCTGAGAATTCATCAAAAGCTAAATTTTTATATTTATTTGGAGATTTTTCTTTTTGTGGTATTGGAAGAGAAAAAATTCTGCCATCATTCATGATTGGCGATGGAGCTCCTCCAGCACTAGAATCAAAACCTTTGCGACTTAAGATTATTCTTTTCAAGATTGATCTATTTATTGTAGTAGTTATAAAGAATTGGAATAAAATTCTCACTTTCTCCAGATTCTTCAATATTATGCTGCATCCAAGCTTTTAATATTTCTTCATTGACTAAGAATTTTGTAACCAACCAAGTAATGAGTTTTCCAAAGATGGGGTTATCGTTACTAATGGTTAATTGCGTCATGAATAAAACACCTTCTGGACTATTTTGGTAAGCATGAATTAACTCTCCTCCTTTTATGCCAAACATGCCAAGCTTAAAGTTATATTCTTTGTCATCAAATCTTGTGATTAAAACGCTTTCGTCAATTAAATGACCGCCAAAGGTTTCTTTAATATGCATCTGTGATCCTGGTAAAACTCTTCCGTTTTCATCCAAAAGCTTTTTTTTCCAATGCACTTTAATGTGATCATGTGGGTGCCAAAGATGATATCTTGGAATTTCAAGGCCATTGAAATCCACACCATTATAAGTTGTTGTTTTGTCGATGTTTTCAAACCACCATCTTAAATGTTCAACTGTTACGCCCTTCATTACTTCATGATAGATAGTAGCTTTTATACCTCCATTAGGAAGTTTTTCAAATGTGGTTTGGGCTGAATTAAAGCTTTTCATTGGGCCAAAAAAACCTATCTTTTGTTTTGATTTATCCTTATCTATATCTAATGAATAAGATAAAAACGAGCTTGTAAGCAAAATAATAAAAAGTAATTTCTTAAAAAGAATTTTGAACATTTGTCTGATTATTTGGGTTGAAGATAAATATCATGCTGGGTTAAATTTAGGAGTGGTTATTAAATATGCCCAATAAAAAATGAAAAACTGCAAAACTAAACGAAAGTAAAGTAGGTATAAAGGATACTCTGGAAAAGCTTCTGGCACCACAGCCATGTAGATATTTGCTGGATAAACGGCGATGATTAACAATGCAAGGCCCCAGGCAGCAATTTTTCTTAACTGTGAAATAAGAATTCCTATTCCACCAATGATTTCAAAAAAACCACTTATCAAAACTGCCTCTAAATGAAACGGAATTACAGGAGGCATAATTGACAGATAGAATTCTGGGTTTAAAAAATGGTCGATTCCTACATATATGAAAATGAAAGATAAGCTAAAAAGTGCAGCTTTTCGCCAGACGCCTATTGGTAAATTCATTATTAGCTTCTAAGAAGTTAATTCTAAAATTCTTTTAAAGCCAGCAATATTTGACTTAGCAATATCTTCCATTGCTGGAGGATTATTGCTTATATCACCTAACTCTTTAAGCACCAGATGAGCATCGTCATGACCATCAACTTTAGCCATATCATCGATCCATCGTTGAATATTTGGCAGTTCTTTAAAATCATAAAGATTAGTGTAGCAATCTCTTAATTGACCAATTTCCACATAAGCAGCTAGGTCAGCCAAGGTAACGTTATCTCCAGTAATAAATTTATTTTTATTTAGCCAATTTGTTTCAAGTGCATTCAAAGAATCATTAAAAGACTTTCTAGAAATTTCTATGAGATTTTCAGGGAGATTAAGATCTGTTCTTACTTTTGGCGCAAAATAAGCTAGGGATGCCTCTTTTACTTTTCTATGGTGATAATGAAGAAAGTCATCTACTTTTGCTCTAGCTTCAATTTCTTTAGGATAA
>MDSZ01037236.1_pt1 | contig 10671 bp, 8 predicted proteins | sample 811201 | NCBI WGS metagenome assembly MDSZ01 (sample SAMN05326647, study PRJNA326480) | marine metagenome | isolation source: seawater | place: Indian Ocean: North | collected 2010
TATGGTGTTTTCCCTCTACGAGGAAAGCTACTAAATACAAGAACTGCAACTTATTCACAATTGTCTAAAAACGAAGAAATCAATAACATTAAACAGATACTTGGACTTCAAAATGGTAAAAAATACAAGAATGTATCTGAACTCAGATATGGAAAAATACTTATAATGACAGATGCTGATACAGATGGGTTTCACATTAAAAGCCTTCTTGTGAATTTCATTGGTAATTCCTGGCCGGAACTTTTGAAGATCGATTTCATATCTTCACTTGTTACGCCTGTTATCAAAGTAACAAAAAAAGACATGGTAATGCCTTTCTACAACCTAAGCGATTATAATAAATGGAAAGAACATAACAATATCAGTGGATACAAGATAAAATACTATAAGGGACTTGGTACAAGTACCTCTTCAGAGGCCAAGGAATATTTTAAAAATATGATGACTCTAGACTACAAAGTAGAATCTAATACAGATGAAAAATACCTGCATATGGCATTTACAAAAACAGAGGCTGATGCTAGAAAGAAATGGATCTTAGACAATATTACATCCCCTAAAACACTAGACTACACAAAATGCAACGTAAGAGTAAAAGACCTGATAAATAAAGAACTCGTCCTTTTTTCCATAGCAGATAATGTAAGATCTATCCCAAGTCTTGTAGATGGATTGAAACCATCACAAAGAAAGATAATTTATGCATGCATCAAAAGAAATTTGTATTCTGAAATTAAAGTGTCACAACTTGCCGGTTACGTTTCAGAAGTCTCAAGTTATCACCACGGTGAAGCAAGTCTTCAAGATACTATCATCGGTCTTTCACAAACATTTGTGGGCTCTAACAACATGAATCTTCTAGAACCGGTTGGTCAATTTGGTACTAGACTTCTTGGCGGAAAAGATTCATCGAGCCCTAGATACATCTTTACACATCTTTCAAAGAATTTTAAGAATATTTTTAACTCAGCGGACTTTAGTACATCTATTCTAAACTATCTAGATGATGATGGATTTTCAATTGAACCATCTTTTTATGTCCCCGTTCTACCTCTTATTCTTATCAATGGTGCTTGCGGAATTGGAACTGGATTTTCAACTGACGTCCCATGTTTTAACCCGGATGATCTAAAAGATAGACTTCTTAAACTAGTAGATGACCCTGATGCAGACATCGAAGAACTGACCCCATGGTATAAAGGATTTACAGGTGTAATTACAAAGATAGAAGAAAATCGCTGGATGACAAAAGGTGTATACAAAATTGAATCAAATAAAGTAACTATCACAGAGCTTCCTATTGGAACATGGACTGAAGATTACAAATCACATTTGGATAAACTAGAAACAGAAAATGAAATCTATAGCTACATCAATAATTCAACAGAAACTAATGTACATTTTGAAATCAAAATTCCTCTGGAAAACATTATTAACTGGAGAGATAATAAAGAATTTGAGAAGAAACTAAAATTGACATCAAATGTATCTTGTAAAAATATCCATGTTTTTAATGAAAAAAATGAAATAATTAAAATAGAGTCTGTTGAAGAAATTGTCTATAGATTTTGGACAATCAGGTGTGAATATTATATCAAAAGACAGAAGGATATTTCAGATAAGTTGTCCAAAGAATTAAATCTTATAAACGCAAAGATAAATTTTGTCAATGACGTAATCGATGAAAATGTAAAAGTATTCCGACAGAAGATTAGTTTTATAAATGAACAACTAGAATTGCGTTCTTATATGAAAGTAAATAATTCATATACATATTTAACAGACATGAAAATACATTCTTTTAGCGAAGACACAATTACATCTTTAACCACTTCACGAGATAAAATACAAACGGAATACACATTAAATAAAAATTACACTGTATCAGATTTTTGGAAAAATGACCTAAATAATATTTAATTTATTAAAAAATAAAATATATCACTAATAATAAAAATAATGTTATCGCCTAATTCGCTCTTCGGTCTTCTAAAATCAAATATCTACACTATTGTAGTTCCACTTGTTGTTGCGGCTTTCGTATGGATGTGCGTTGGAGTACTAGACAACGAATGCAAACGCTCCGACAGTGTTAAGTTTGTAAAGCGTGTACACATTGCATTCGGTATCCTTGCTACTGTATATGCCGGTCTTCATATTCTAAAGCTAACACCATTCGGTTCTAAGCTTCTTAGAGGTATAAATCTATCTTAAACAAAACAATTTTATTAAAACTTAGGTTAATTAAATAAAATAAGAAACATTTTGTATTTTATTTTATTTAATTAGTATTAATTATGCAATTACTTACGTATGTAGCCACCGTCTTCACATTCTACCCACTCACTCATTGTATCTAAATAAGGCATTAATTTATGAGTAAGGAAAAAAGCTTCTACATGTTTTTGTTCCTCTGTAAATAAAAGAGGTCTTTGTTTATCAGGTTTCCACAATTTTGTTGCTAATTCGTAAGCAGTTTTCCACTTTATAGACCCTCCTGTTAGTATACATATGGAATGACAATTAGTGTTTAGAATATCATTAATTTCGGTTATAGTTTTCACTAATTTAATGTAGGCATTTAGGGGTAATTCATTATCTTTATTTCCATTTACACCTAGATTAATTAAGTGATGATATTTTAATCCATTTTCTCTTATGTATTCCCATGTATTTTTTAAATACATTAAAAATTCATCAAATTTATTTTCGTCATACGGTGTATCTTTCTTTAATTCCACTATGTATATTGATTTAACTTTTTCTAGTCTTATAGAATATATATCATTATCTTTAATAATAGCCACTTCAGTCATAATTAAAAAGATATAACATAATTAAATTAAAATAATCCCGCAAATATTACGTTTTTATAGACATATTAAAGATAAAATGTATAATTGTGTATTAAAGTCGTCTATCTGTGATGGACGAAGCTGTCTTACTAGCATGGCAAGATCTAGATAAGATTGAATTTGAAAATTCTTCCAATAAAAATGTTTTACATAACAAGTGTTGTCTTCATGTAAATTATATGTATAACCCGTCGGATCAGTCTAATGTGTGTTTAGAGTGTGGAGAACTATTAGAAACTGAACATGAATCTTGTGAATGGAATAGTCATAAAAAGGATGATGGATCTTTTCAAAATTCAACACAAAGGGGTGATTTTAATATAAGCGATAATCCATATGATAAATCTGGAACTATACCGGGATTTCATAAAAATTCCTTTATGATGACTCTGCATTATCAACAAACTTTTTCACATAAACAAAAAACATTTTGGAAAGTTTCCGAACAATTTGAAAATTATCGTATATTGCTTTCACTGCCCCATTCTATTTTACCGACAGCAAAAAATATGTGGCACGTGTGCATGGAATCTGGAAAATTGACCAGAGCTTCAGTTAGAAATGGACTTATATCAGCATGTTTGTATTTTTCGGCTATGCAAAATAACGTATCAATTGAACGTTCTAAGTTGATTGAATTAACAGACAACTCCGGAAATCAAAAAGGTTTTCTAAAGGGTGAAAAAGTATTTTTAGAAATAATGCAGAATGTTCCTGCTTATAAATATCTTGGAAGAAAAAAAGAAGACAATAAAGATACAGATGTTTTTTGTAAATTTTGCACCGAACTTGGTTTACCATTTAGAACAATTTATACATGTAATGATATATATACGAAAAATATAGATCGTCTAGATTCTGTAACACCAAAATCTATTACAGCTGGGATTCTTTTCTATGTAGTAAAAAATGAACTAAAACTTAAACAACCGTCTAAATCAAAAATATCACAGGTAGTAGACGTATGTATTCCAACCATAAATAAAGTTGTTAAAATATTAGAATCTACTTAAATAAAAAATACTATTATAGATATTATAGTATAGAATGTTCTCTTTGTGTATACCTTTATTGTCCTTTATTATAAGTCCCTGTATTTATCCATTCTATAAACCATTCCCACCATACCCATACTATAAAAAAAACGTTGTATACCTAAGTAATAGTCATACTACAGATTTCGTAGAATCTTTAACGCCTCCTTCGGGAGGCGAACTAAAACTTTTAACACATTTAAACGGAGCCGCGTGGGCTCAAAATTGGCTTTTACATATGGGAAGGAATGACACAGAATTGTATGATGAACATTACTGTACAGAATGTCTGAGAATGAAACAGGCTTCAAATATTTACACTTCTGATGAATATTTCTATTTTGGATTCTACCCAGAAGAATCTAATTGTGGTCCATATGAACCTAAATACATGGCAATGTTTGTTTTAGATAAAAAACGAAGAGCTTTAAATGCTAAGCTTGTTGTTGAAAATCCTAAGTTTATTCACGAAGAAACTATGTTGATACCTTTTGAAAACAGTCTAAGGCAGTTGTGTGATGAATCTTTTGTGTTTTTCAAGTTTGATGAGCTTAAGAGACCAGGTCAAATCAGGTACTACTACGAGTGGACTTTCACTAATTAATATGTAATTAAAATGTTTTGTTTATTGTAATAATGAATGACAAAGGTTGTTAAAATAGAAGATTGTTGGATGACAGCTGAATATAATAACCATAACCGCTACAAAATACAAAATGGTGAATTACCATCAGGAGACGTGTTTATGGTTTATTTTTTAAGATTTTTATTATTCTGCGATCAATGTCACGACTTTTGTGAAGATGCCGACAGAAATAACTGGGTACATAATAGTGGCAAAAATAAAGAAATGATAAAGAAAAAAATTTACGATATAATAAAAAATGGATACGCACAAGATATACAAAGTTTAGGGGGCCTCAATGCAACTCAACTCAATTTATTAGGTATAGGACCAGATGCTATAGAAGAAACAGCTTGGAAGAGTACTAGAGATATGAAAGATATAATAGATACATTACTTAAGAATGCATTTGGTATTGAAGTTGTAGGGTCAAGCGCCAGGGAATCCCGAGATGGTTGTTCTATGGCTTCTAAAAGATTATTACAAAAAGTAGATTTAGTACCAGGAACGAATACAACGAGTGATTCACCATATACAATTGCAGTAGATGCCGATCAAAGTCGTTTTAAATTATCTACATTACTAAATTATATATGTGACATAACTATAGATAAAAATATTCGTAGAGAAGTTCATTTATGTGATATGGCATCTACAAAATACGATTCGGCAAGTGGGTCTGGCGCACTAAATTTCATTAAAGCAATTAAGGCAAATTATGAAAGTACAGATAATATAAAAATTGAAGACATTGTAGATAGAACCGAATTAGAACTTACATTCCGAGGTACAACTATTATACATATGATATATGATATAGATACAAGTATTGGAGACAAAATTAACAGTGATAATTGGAACAAAAGAAGACAAAAAATTAAGAATGATGTTAAAGATTCTGACCCTAATACAGAACTTAAATATTGGCCAGCATCTAAACAGGATATATATGATTATATAAAAGAAAAAGGAATTATAGTTCCCTATTCAAAACCTGGTACAAGTTCAGATAAAAATTATGAATGGAAAAGAAATAGAATTACACCGGGTGATTTAAAAAAACTAACTAAAAAGTCTCCGAGTATAAAATTAAATATAATAAAGTTTTTCAGTAGAGATTATAGACAATTTGAGGGATTGAATGATGTTATAAATTCCGAAAATTCATCGGTATCGAGCTTAACATCTAATTATGATATAAATAATACTAAGTGGAAACCGGAGATTGGAATAGATCCATATCCTAAGGAATTAAACGATTTAGTTAACATTATGTGTTATAAAACCCTAGGAGATTTCGGGCAAATACTAGAATACAACAGTTTAACAAGTAATTTAACACAATATAGGAATTTATTTATAACCTTTGATACCATCTGTTCTAGAATAAGTTCGTTATTCAATAGATATACAATTTTCGAATCCTCCGATGTTGTAGAACAGGGTGTTACTATGTTTTTACCTAAATATATGAATAATGCAATACTGGCCCTGAGGGATCTTGGCGAGAACCGACTCGATCAAGCAGCAGATGGGTTAATGAATTTAAAAAAGCGCGCAAGAACATCCGAATTTGGTAAAAAACCCAAGGTTTCAATCAGAAATACATCTACAAGAGTTCTAAAAGCGAAATTAAAATCAGTAGGTGTCCCCGTTACTAAAGTAGTAAGAGGAAAGCGTATGAAGCTAACAAGAAAACAGTTAGAAATGAGAGCCCGGGCATTTAAAAGACTACAAATTAGATGTCAAAAAGAGGGTATTAGCATTACATTTGTTTCTAAAAAAGGACGTAAATACAAGTCTGTTAAAAGACTTCTTAGTGATCTAAAAAGACAACCTAAATCTAAACCTAAACCTAAAAAAAGTGTAAAACCTAAAATGAAATGGGGATGACCCGGGAAGAAGCCAGTTGAGAAGACTATGAAAATGTCTCTCGCTGGCTTCGGATGATCCTCAAAGCCGGGAAATTCTAGGTTCGGATGATCCACTGTGTTTCCCGCGACTATATAAACAAATTACATCCAGAATTCTGAATGACGACATCAAGATAAATTAGTCTCTTGTTGTCTGAAAAAGAATTCACATATTGAATTTATTTTTTAAAAAAAAATGAATTATTGTATTAAAGAATGATTGAAATTATAGCGGGTTTGTTATTTATATTCATTATGATTCCGTCTGCGATAACAACATGGTATTCTCGTTGTTTGAATATTAGACTTAGTTACGCATTCCTTCTTATGTTTCTACCGTTAATAATTGTAAGTACAATTGCTAGCTTTGCACCAGGGATCGCCGATATACTCTGGAAGATATACGCTATTATAGCGTCTGCTATAATTATATACGGAACATACCGTCAATTTACAGGTAAATGTAAATTAGGAGCTGGTTCGGAGTTGATGGGCTAAGATTAATAAATAAAATAAAAAAAATCAAATGTATTAATAAATAAAAATGACTATTCTCTGGCCTATACATCTTTTAGCAGCTTTGGCGGTTTTAGTAATGATTCCGAGTGCTATTGCAGCATGGTATTCTAACTGTTTTAACATACCCCTTTCTTATGGATTTGGTATATTCTTTTCTGCAATATTTATTAACGCTATAGTTAGTAATTTAATGGAAGAGATACCCAATAGTTGTGTACAAACACCTCTAGGAACCAGGTGTGAATATAAACATACAAGAGAGTCTTCTTCAATAGAATTTTTATGGTCTATGGGTATGTCCATCCTTATTATATATGGAGTATACTTACAGTTTAATGGTAGATGTAAATTAAAGAGATAATAATTTAAAATGTGAATTGTAAATTGTAAATTGTAAATTGTAAATGTAGTTTATTTTTTATAAAATAATTACATTTGCTTAATATAATAGACAAATGAAGTATAGTAATAAATCATATATCAGATCTTCTCATGAACCATCTGTAGTTTCAAATAATGCTACGAATGGAGGTTCTAGTGATAATTCTACACACTTTTATAATAGTAATGAACTCCGTAAAAAACCATACTCATCGCTAACGAGAGTTGAGCCTAGAAATAAAAAGAGAGTAGAAAACTTCACTGATGAAGATTGTGGGTATTTGATGATGGATTGCATGGAAGCAAATATGGAAGAGGCGTGCATGTTAGCGGAAGAAGCAGGCTGCTGGGAGTCTGCCCCGGCGCCACGCTCGGCACTGCCGCCCATCGTCAAAACTGGCAACAAGAAAGCAGTCACGAAAGTCGTTTCTTCCATCGATTCGATAGGGCCGGCCAATAAGAACCCAGCAGGAAATATTACTAACGCTGTGGGTTTGAATTCGATAGGGCCGGCCAATAAGAAAGCGGTCACGAAAGTCGTTTCTTCCATCGATGGCGTACGGGTAGAACCAATTAATGCCATTAATCGCGGCGTGGCTAAGCCAATTTGCGCCAGGCCCTCAAATAAGGATTTTATAATCGAGTACGCTTCCCCAGGTGGGGACGAATTGTTTTTTACAGGAATCGATAGAATACCTGGAATTTTAAGTGGTTACAAGAAAGGGGGTAGCGTGGGTATGATGAAACACTTTCCTAAGAAAGACCAATTTGAAAAATTTAATATAATTACTGTCTCTAATTTTGACCGGAGGCAGCAGGGAGTTACACAGGAAGAATTTGTTAAACAAAACCCAATCATGAATTACAGCACCGAGATTGCTGGGAAAGTTTTTGAAATAAACATTGCACAATTGTATAGACCTAATCTTGGAGAGTGGGATGTCCTTGGTTTCACATTATTAACTGGAAAGTTCAAAGGTAAACCGGGGTCATATGGTTATATACAATGGTTTAAAGATAGTTTTAACTGCGGACTTTCTAATGTGTACAAGTTCACATTAGGAAATAATGATATCACCGAAGAATATTTAAGTAGATTACCAAAGAATTGGACACAATCTGCCTGCGACTGCGGCCCACCACCCAAAGTTGAAGGAAAGGGTATAGACTATTGGGTTGAGGCCGCTAAATCCTGTACGAAGAAGAACAACCAGAAGTCTACCGACGACAAGTGGTGGTTAAAATACAACAACATAATGTGGAACGATGAAAATCACTATATGTGTTGGAAGACTAAGTTAGACGAATATTTCCTCGAAGACAAGTTCCGTGGAAAATTAGAAGACTTACCAGGACCCGGTAGAGATACTTGGAATTGGAACAAGGGGCAAGCAACCGCACCCTTTAACGATGGGGCATTAGAATCATTTGAAGCGAGTAACGTTAATATACTATACCACTCTAAACAGGCATACAAGGAACTAACATTTGAAATTCTTAATGGAAATTTAAAAAATGCATCTAAAAAGGAAATAAGACGAAAATGGTTAATTAAATTAATGAATCATATCACATTAGCATTTTTGGATATTATTTCAAAGTCTGGGAAGCGCCTGGATCTTGCCATCGAAGAAGAAAGGGCAAAGAATAATGACGGAAGACTAACGGAACAGAAATTTAATGAACTTATTAACAATTTCAGAAAAGTAATAGATAATCTCATAGTGGTATTGGTTGATAATATAAGACTTGTAAACATTGTATATATTTGTGGAGGACACATTGTACTTCATGACCATGATCCTGATGCGTATTTTACTATACTCAATAAGGAGATGGATAGTTGGATAGACATGACAATAGATCACTACAAATATGCTCTCATAGGCACCGCATCAGTCGCCGTTGTAAACAAAGGTGGCGGCAATTTCACACTGGTTGACACCGGAAACGATTCCCCTGAAGATACTGAAGATGACGATTGGGGCCCTGCTGTATTCAAGACGTCCCCGCCCTCCGGAACCACTGTCGCCACGCTCAATTTACTCAATTCTCTTACCCCTGGTCAGCTAGCCATGGCAGACATTATTCGCGGGGTAGCCAGAAATGAAGGTTTAAATTATATGGAATACGAAGCTTTAGCACAGAGATTTCATCCTCTAAACATGGAAGTAGTGGAATTGGCGGAACTTGACAGTAGACCAAGGCCGGGGGTAAGCGGCAAGGACTTCCAGGAGGTGCAAGAAATGAAAATTACAGTCTTGAAAGAACTACGCGGCGGGGTCGGTATGGAGAATGCGGGGAGAGCGAACGATCCAGTAGGAGGTGGAGACCGGGCTGCATGCATTGACGCAATAGATGCGTGTAAAGAAGGAGTACAACCGGCATGTGAATACTACAAAAAGAATTGTACAGGCGGTGGACAGACAGCGCTAGGGTCAGGGACAGGGGAAGGGGTAGGGAAGATGGGAGGGACCGGGAGAACACAAGATGTCCCTGCATTTCCTTCAAAACAGAATGTTGATATATTTAAAAGGATTTCTAAAGTATTAATCACTGCGATTATAAAAGATGAACCATTTCCTCCCGAAATAATAGAAATTTACAATGCTGGTAAGGCGCCCCGTGCGCCCACTTTTGCGAAAGGCCTCAAAAATTTAAATGAACAACTAGGATCTGACTTTGGAGAAAATGCTCCTCAGCTTGATGTTACATCGCCAATGTCCAAATATATCGCCGTGGCGGTAACTATAGCAAATCATCCAAATTTTGAAAGAGAAACACAAGGGATTAAAATGCTTATGGCGTATCTTAGTCTCCATATGAAATGAGAGAGTGACTGGATTATTGAAACATTTAGAGAATTATTAGATAGTAGATATAAAAATACTAAACCTATAATATTTGCAGCACAGTTTATAAAAAAATTAAATAATGTTATTAAAGAATCAGAAGGTGTAAGTGATACTGACATTAAGGCGGCGGCGGATGCGGCGGAGGCGCGCGTCGCTGAGCTGGAGGCGCAACTGGCGGCGCGTCCCTCTAGCGACGAAGTGGAGTCACTGAAGGCGCAGCTGGAGGCGGCGCAAAGCAACACCCAATTACTACAGGATCAGCTGCTGGCGTCGGAGGCGGATACGATGGCGGCTATCGTCGAAGTTGCAGAGAGAGGCAACGAGACAGTGGATGTGAAGATGGAACAGATAGAAGACTTAGGCGAAGAGATAATTAATTTAAAAGCTGAATTAGAAGCGGAGAAGACGAAGAATAACGTACCCGTAGATGCAGAACAAATTAGAAAAGAAGAACAAGATGAATGTAAAAAAGAAATAGATATATTTAAA
>MDSZ01076870.1_pt1 | contig 10671 bp, 9 predicted proteins | sample 811201 | NCBI WGS metagenome assembly MDSZ01 (sample SAMN05326647, study PRJNA326480) | marine metagenome | isolation source: seawater | place: Indian Ocean: North | collected 2010
TGGTTTGGGTAAATTAGTTCCTGAGCCTAGAGTTCTTGGTGCAGCTACCTCCCAGCGTATGGTGCAACTCTTCAAATCCGCAGGCGTTGAATTTATTGATGGTGAACCTGGCGCTGGAATAGTTGGGGCTTCTGGGCTTTTATTAGGGCTGGGTAAGTTGCAAGGCATTGAAGGAGGTTGCTTGATGGGAGAAACTAGTGGATACATAGTTGACCCTAAATCTGCAAGCATAGTTCTAAAATCACTCCAGAAACTTTTAGGCATTGAAATAGACTTAAGGGAGTTAGAAAAGAGGGCTAAGCAGGTTGACAGTATAACAAATCAATTAAAAGAGAGTGAATCTGAAGTTGAAGAAAAAGTAGATGTTAATTATATTGGTTAGAGTGCATTTTTGGATTGCAGATTAAACATTACTAGACCGTTTTTAGCATCAATTCCTGCCACTTCCTGATAATCATAGCTCAAAGAATCATTTTCTCCGCTTCTGTCAAGGAAATAGGCATAGCTCCCTGCAGCATCTACATCGATATTATTAGAATAATCATTAAAATTCCAATTTCCAGAGTTCAGGTCAGAAATTGCACTAATCAAATCTAGATTTCCAAAATCAAGAATAGAAGTTGGGGACGATAGACTTTGTTCAGATATCAAGTTTTGACCCAAAATTAGTGTAGTGGTTTCGTAATTGACCCTATTAGTGTTCTTATCAATCGCCCAATCAGCTATTTCATCAAAATTAGTCATTAGGGTTTCAGCAGAGCAAACTGTCAGAGGCTTTTCAATTTCATCCATTTTTAAAATAGGATTATTTAATTCTTTCTCGGTTCCATTTACGGAAATTATGTTGTTCGTTTTATCTTGACGGTAGTCCAGAATCCAGCCATCTACTTTTTGAGATTGTTCATTATTATGAGCCATAGTAAAATTCCATTTCTTACTATCAGTAATGCTAAAATTAGCCTCAATTACAAAGGCTTCTTCTTTTTTGGCTTGTTGGTCTTTGATATAACTGTCAAAAGAAGATATATTACTTCTTGCTGAATTAATTCCTGTTTGCAGATTAAAATTTCCATTTAGTTGCGAATTTTCCTTACAAGAGGTGCCAAGGGCTGGAGCACCATTATCCCAAGGTAAAAATTCTCCTCCACTGTTTGACGTAGCAGTGTCGTAGTTTTTAGTAGGAACAAATTCATTTCCTTCAAAAACATCTTTTGCTGTGGCAGTATACTTCAAGTCTATTGAGAATAGTTGGGTCCCGGGCGATTTCGCCTCTGAAGTTAATCTCATTTCAAATTTCAAAGGAAGACTACTTATTTCTGACATGTAAAAAGAAAAAGTGTAGCTATATTCATATTCATACCCAAGTAGTGAGTCAGAGACGTAAGAGGTCATTACGCTGATTTTAACAGTATCATAGTCTTTTATTTTTTCACCTTTGTCTACTTTGGTAGTAAATTGAATACCGCTTTCATAAATATTTCCTTTTTCACCTACGGTCAAGGTATTTCCGATGTAAGCATTTCCATGGGGCAAAATTCCACTACTATGCTGGCGAGGAATCCAGTCTGTAGCACTTTGCCATGCCCATCGTTGGCCTATCCCTGATATCTTTGCTGTAGATGCATTAGAAACTATATCTGATCTTATAATATTCAAAGAGCTACTGTCAACATATTGATCTTGCGAACTTCTAATTTTTGAATTTTTCAATTCTGCAGGTTCAGACCCTTCCTCAGTAATCGTTCCATCAACATCATCAAGATTTTGCTCAATATATTTTCTGAAAAGAGAATTTTTAGTTTCTCCATAGCCATCTTTTTCAACGTGGCGAGGTCCTTCTATCCCGAGAGATAATTCTCCTTGAAAGGTAATATCTAAATTGTTTATTACAATATCGTTATCTAAAAATCCAAATGGTATGGGTACATCTAAATTGCTATCAAAATTTAAAAAACCATTTACGTTGTAGTTGATTTGTTCGTCATATCTTTCGTTGGGAACTTTAATCTCGGCACTAGTTTCATTTAGCAGGAAAAAAAGAGTTCCGGTTAATAGGAGAATAACAACAGTACCTACGATTCCAATTGTCTTTAAATTTAAGCCATCAACTTCTTCAGCTAACGGTATAGCCCAATCTTCCTCATTTTCATCAGTATTGCTTTCTTCAGGTAAAGCTAGATTTATTTCTTTTACGTCTTTTTTAGGTGAAGTTTCAGACAAGTCCAGAGTAGAATCTCCATCGTCAGAGCTTGAATTAGGATTATCACCTTCTTTTCCCGTATCCCAGAGGTTGTCTATTTCCTTCACAAAGCTTAGGCGTCACCATTCTATTTTAGACTAATGCTGATTAATTATGATTTAATTATTGCAATTAAGAAAATAACAATACCTATGATTCCACCCAACATTCCACCGATAAATGCTAGAATAGAATTAATGAATATTACATTGTCATATGCCATAGAAGTTACGTAGTAAATTAACGATATTCCTAACACTAGAAACACAATTCCAACATTTCGAGTTTTACTGCTCCCATAATAAGATATCAGTAATCCCATTAACAGCATAGACAAAGCAGAACCAAATACAAGCATTGATATTGCTATTTCAGAAGTTTCAGCCATTTACTCCTCCTCTCCTGCAGAATCAGTTGCTTCAGCATTTAATTCTTCTTCTAATTTTTTAAGCTCTTCATCTAAATCTAAGTCTTCTAGATCCTCTAAATCTAAATCTTCTAAATCGTCAACTGTATCTACTTTCATTAGTACAAATAGTATTACAAACAATCCAATAATCATTCCAGCTAGCGCAGAGATCCCAGAAATTAAAGCATCTGTGAATGCTTCATCGTTGAATTGGGATGCTATCCCAGCTCCTGTTTCAAAGGTTAAAACGTATGTTACAACTATTGCTGCAATACCAACAATTAAAAGGCCATAACCTATCTTTTGAGATTTACCTGCACCAAAATATGATGTAAATAGGCCCGTAGCCAAGAGAGCAACGCCTATTCCTATTAATAGCATGGATACGAAATAGTCCATTATTACCCCATCGCCAATTTCGGTAGACATGTTCATAAACTATATTTTAGAACCTTAGTTATAAACATATCTATCCTTTTCCTCACGACGATGTCTACAGGATAAGTATAAATAGTCTCCACTTTCTAAACTATTGGTGTAAACCATGGCTGAAAAAGTTGAAAAGACAGGAGTAACAAAAGAAGCAGGCTACCTATATTACTTAGGAAAAGACGGAAATGTATGGCGAACTAAGATGGCGCGAGGCGGTAAGAAGACCGGCGGCGGACCGGAAAAGGTTGCTGATGCAGGTGTCACAAGAGAAGACAAATTCCTATACTACATTGACAAAGACGGCGATGTAGCTAGGTCCGAAATGGCTCGCGGTCGAAAGTAAATTTAAATTTACATCGAGTCAATAATGGTTAGCTCAATTATTTTGGGCTAATCTCCTTTTTTATGAGCCGAGGTCGCTTAGCCCGGTATAGCGCCGGCCTTGAAAGCCGGTGGGAAATTTCCCTCGGGGGTTCAAATCCCTCCCTCGGCGCCAATAAAATTCTTTTATACTTTTGAGTCTATTTCAGTTGTTAAATTTGAAATGAATTTTTGTAAGGAAATATCTGTATATTGTTCTCTGTGCGGGTCTATGAAAGAAACGGTTTCATTGTGTTGTTCATCATCTCCTAGTATCACAAGATATGCAGGCCTCATTTTTCGATGGGTTCTAAGTTTTTTTCCAATGGTATCGTCACCAGAGTCTACTTCAATCCGAATTCCTAATTCACGCAGAGTATGAGCTATTTTTTCAGCATAATCTTTTTGTTTTTCAGAAATAGTCAAAATATGAACTTGTGTAGGAGAAAGCCAAGTTGGAAACATTCCGTTAAAATGTTCAATTAATACCCCGCAAAACCTTTCCATAGATCCAAATGGTGCCCTATGAATCATGACTGGCCGGTGTTTTTTGCCATCAGAACCAACATATGTAAGATTAAATCTTTCTGGTAAGTTATAGTCTACTTGTACAGTACCCAGTTGCCATTCTCTTCCTATTACGTCTTTTACAACAAAATCGATTTTTGGACCATAAAAGGCGGCTTCGCCAGGTTCTTCGCTGAATTCAATATCCAATGAGGCTGCAGCGTTTCTGCATGCTTCTTCAGCATTGTTCCACTTTTCTGGACTACCTACATATTTCTTGGATTCAGAATCCCGAAGTCCAAGTCTAACACGGTAGTCTTCCATGCCCAATGTCCCAAAGATAATCTTGACCAATTCAATACAACCAAGTAACTCCTGTTCAATCTGTTCCTCTGTCACGAATAAATGAGCATCATCTTGGGTAAACCCCCTAACTCTAGTCATTCCTGAAATTTCACCAGATTGCTCCCAGCGATATACAGTTCCAAATTCGGCTAGCCTTAATGGCAAATTTCGGTATGATCTAGGTTGGCTTGCATACACACGAATATGGTGCGGGCAATTCATGGGCTTTAGCATATATCCGTCGATTTCACCTTCATTAATTAGGTTGGATAGGTCTCCGCAGGTACAGTTTTCATCAGATAATTTATGTAGTGTGTCTCGCCTAATTATTGGGGGATATTGACTATCTTGATAATATGGAAAATGGCCAGATTTCCGATAAAGTTCTAACTTTCCAATGTGCGGAGTATATATTTGCTGGTAACCTTGACTCGTTAAATGTTCTGAAATAAATTTTTGTAGTTCATTTCGGATTATTGTTCCTCTAGGTGTCCAGTGAACTAACCCTTGGCCTACCATTTCATCAATATGAAATAGTTGTAAATCTCTTCCTAGTTTTCGATGATTTCTTTTTGATGCCTCAAGGAGTAATTTTTCACGGGCCTGAAGCTCTTCCTTTGAAGAATAGCACATCCCATAAATCCTAACAAGTGTTTCTCTTGAAGAATCAGCTCTCCAAAATGCCTGGCTTGTACTAGTCAATTTAAACCATCTCAATTTTGAAGTGCTGTGTACATGCGGGCCCCTACAAAGATCTATGAAATTACCTTGTTTGTAAGTTGAAGTTCCAACCTCTTGCCCAATTTTGTCATCCATTATCTCTATTTTAAATGAGTTATCAGAAAATATTTCTCTCAAAGTTTCATTATTATATTCCTCTCTTTGAATTGGCAAGTTTTGTTTGACTATTTTTTTCATTAACCTTTCGATATTTCTTAAATCGTTTTCATCGATGGGGTTCATGAAAAAGTCGTAATAGAAGCCATCGTCAGTAGGAGGGCCAATAGTTGGTTTAGCATCTGGAAATAATTCAGTAACTGCCTGTGCTAAAAGATGAGCACAAGAATGCCTCAAAATATACAGACCTTCATCAGAATCGCCTTTTATTATATCAAATCGGCAATTTTTATGTAGCAAATGGGATAAATCCTTCTGTTCTTCATCGACTAAAGCTGCAACAGCGTCAGAATTTTTCCCATATATTTTTTTAACTACATCGTTGGCGCTTACTTCATTCTGAAATTTGTGCACCTCTCCGTTACATTCAACCTCAATCATCTTAATTGCTTAAGCCATCAATACAAAAAGACTTTCCTACAGGTAAATCCTTATACTCTATCTACCCTGACAATTTAACTAATGGCCCGCAGTCAAAAAAAACAGAGAAGACGTCCTCGTAAAAAACTAAAAAATAAGGGAGTTAGTTTTGGCTCACTAGCTATTCAGTTAGTATCTGTTCTAATAGTAGTTTTTATCGTCTTCTTTCTGATAGCTGCTAAGATAATTAGTAATATTACTGGAGCTATTTTGTGCATGATTTCTTTGTCAATTTTATCTTACTTTATTGTTAACTCTCCTAAAAAGCCTAGAAAGAAACGGCGTCCTAAACGAAAATTAGTTTCGGACGAACCCCAATTTTACACAGCACTACCATCAACCGTCGGTCTCAATGAGGTTTCAAACGATTTTTCTACATCTGAAGTTAGGTTACCTCCGAGGCCAGTTAAGGCAGCTCGCCATCAAAGAGAGTTTGTGATGTACCCTAGCTCCGTAGGTAGTGGAGATTATTCAGATTCTTACACTCAGATTGATAAGGATACTGTTTTGCGTCTCAGGGGTGAAATGGTTCCTGAGATGGGGACTAAATTTTTGCCGGGAAGCAGGTTACCTTCCTTTCCCTCACCAAACGAAATAGCAGACCTTGATACTAATGTCACTTCTGCTCCAGTAGTTACAGAGTCTGTCCCAGTAGCTGCAGAGCCTATTCCAGTAGCTGCAGAGTCTACTTCAGTAGCTGCAGAGTCTGTTCCAGTAGCTGCAGAGCCTATTCCAGTAGCTGCAGAGTCTGTTCCAGTAGCTACAGAGCAGGTCCCAATAGTTGCAGAGCCTGTTCCAGTAGATGTAGAGCCTGTTCCAGTAGATGCAGAAACTCCTGTAGTTCAGGTAAAGTCGCCAGAAGAAGAAACTGATGATTTAGATTTCGATATGGAATGGGAATAAATCTAGTTAATATCATGGGTTGTTCTTTTAATGGCACACTTTCATCGCTACTAAGTTGAAAGTACAAGATTATATCTCTAGCCGAAGAGAGACGCGCCCCCTTCACTTTACTCTTCTCGATCCCGGTAAAACCAGTTCAGACGACTTGATAACACTGGCTAAACAAACAGCTGAAGCTGGAACAGATGGATTTATGGTAGGAGGTTCCACAGATTTAAGTCTTGAAAATGTGGACTTAGCCGTAGAAACAATCAAGCAAATAACACACATGCCTGTAATTCTATTTCCTACACATGCTTCATCAGTCTCAGGCAAAGCCGATGCAATATTCTTCATGTCCCTTCTAAATAGTGAAAGTCGTCAATTTCTTGTTGGTGAGCAAATAGCAAGCGCTCCTTGGGTTAAAAAGACAGGATTGGAGCCATTGTCAATGGCTTATCTTGTAGTAGCGCCAGGGATGACTGCCGGTAGAGTTGGTCAAGCCCAACCCTTGCCTAGAGATAGGCCAGATTTGGTAGTATCTCATGCTCTTGCAGGACAATATTTAGGTATGAAATACATATATCTCGAGGCTGGTTCAGGAGCATCTGAGCCAGTTCCTGAAGACATTATTAAATCAGTCAGAGAGTCCATTGATGTAACGTTAATAGTTGGTGGAGGAATACGTTCGCCTGAATCTGCACGTAAAGTAGTTGCTTCCGGAGCAGATATAGTAGTTACAGGTACTTTTGTAGAAACATCTCAAAGCCTCAAAGAGGAAATGACTGCCTTAACAAAAGCAATTCATCCTAAATAATGTCACCTGAATTAAAAGTAGATAAAGTAAGTCCTCCACCTGCTAGACTTTCAGCTTTTTTGTATCACACTCCATCAGTTTTGTTCAGTTTTATATTATTTTTCACTGCAACGTCATTGCTAGTGTACAGTGGAATTCTATGGCTAGGCAGGGCTGAAACCAATATCGATTATGCTATTTTTAGTATGGTTACCTTTTCCCTACCGGTTCTTTTAACATCCTATTTAGTAACCAATATTTCATGGATTTGGGACGGTAGATATCCTCTTCGATATGGCCTTCAGGCTGGAGCTACAGGTTCAGTACTAATGATTGTTACAACATTTGTTGGATACTCATATGATTTAGCCAATGAAGGCTTAGCATTTGGTTTCGGGTGCATGGGTGGTCTTTGGTATCTGACGCTTAGGACGCACGGAAGTGCACCTGCAAGAGTTGCTTTACCGTTATCACTGTTTTCCCCATTGATTAGTATTTATTTTTTTTGGTACGGTGATTCAGCAAATTCTTTTAATTTTGGATTGTTAGCAATTTTTTCTCTTGTTTTCGCAAGCCATTTCTACCTTTTCTTGGTTGATTCACCCTACAAGAAAGCAGTTGGGGTAAGTGGAACGAGGCATATGGCAGCTTTTATTGATCATTTTTCAACAGGCGATGGCCGTAGATTAACAGAAGCAATAAGGGAAATTTGTCAAGTGGTTGAGACCAGAAATAGCTGGGTGTCGTTTAAGAAGAATGGGGAGATTGCAGCTTTTTTTGCAATACCTGGAATTCATCCAGGCCCCTTAGGAAACCTTGGAGGGTCAAATCTTCCGGTAAAAATAGAGCCAACTTTGCCCGGGTTGGGGTTTGCTTTTCACGGTTCTTCAACTAACGATCATAACCCTCTACGAGATGAGGATATAACAAGAATTGGTAAGGCCATGGTAAAAGCATCTGAAGATGCTGTTTATTCAAGTAAATCAAGAGCTTTAGTTAGTAGAGGAAATACACCATCAGCTCATGTCCTAAATTTTGGAGAAGGTAGCCTCATTTTTGCTAGTCCTGGAGATAGCGACGATATTCTTCCAGAGTTGTCAGCTCGTCTGGAAAGCTCATCTTTAGATACTAAGGGGGAAAGAATATTGATTGATTTGCACAATCAAGAAGGTTGGGGTAGGCCGCCCTTATCAGCAGGCTCCAAAGAAGGCTCATTACTTGAAAAGCATGCGGCCTCAGCTATCTCGGAAAGTCGTAAACTAGAGCTTAATAGTCTTAAAGCAGGTTTTTCGCACATTCCTGGTGAAAATTTGGGTAGAGGCGTAGGTCCAGGTGGAGTCAGGGCAGCAGTTTTCGAAAATCAAGTTAACAATAGAAAAGAGTTAACAGGTATTCTACTTTGGGACGCTAATGGTTTAAGCCCAGGAATGAATGATGATTTACAGAGCAAGTTGGTAGGAAAGGTAGATAATTTACTAATTTCAACCACAGACAACCATTTTGTGAATATTAAACCCGGAGGTTTTAATCCACTATCAGGTTCTGATGATCTTTTACCTTTAGCTAATCAAGTTCTTGATGAAGCCATTGCTGATATTTCGTATGCTGAATGTACCATGGGCACAGTATATGTTGACGGTGTCGAAATAATGGGTCAAGGCAAACAAGATAAAATCAGCGCAGCAGCTAATTCAATAATTGAGGTTGCGCGTTATTCATGGTTGCCAATATACTCTTCAGCAACCATGTTTTGCTTGATTGCCTCTTCTTATATCTAAGTTTGAATTTGGATAGAAATTTTTACGCCGTCAGGAATCTGAATTCTCATCAATTGTCTCATAGCCCTTTCGTCAGCATCAATGTAAATTAAACGTTTGTGTAGTCTTGCTTCCCAACGATCCCAAGTTTCAGAACCTTCACCGTCAGGTGATTTTCTTACAGGTACTTTCAACTTCTTAGTTGGCAGCGGTATCGGTCCAGTCATTTCAACTCCAGTTCTGTCTGAAATTGTCTTGATTTGCTCACACACACTGTCAACGATATCATAGCTCAAAGAATGCAGCGAAATACAAGCCCTACTAGATGCCTTCTTTGGAGCCATTAGTTATCTAGCTAATCCCAGTGTTCTTCAATCTTTAAACACATTCCGGCAGCAACAGTAGCTCCCATATCTCTAATTGCAAATCTTGCCAAAGGCTTGAACTTAGACTGCTCTTCAATTGCCAGAGGTTTAGTTGGTTTGATTAGAACCATGGCTGCATCTCCTTTCTTTAAGAAATCCGGATTTTCCTCAGTAACTTGTCCAGTTCTTGGGTCCATTTTTGCAAGAAGTTTATCGAATGTACATGCTACTTGTGCAGTGTGGCAGTGGAACACAGGAGTGTAGCCTTGAGTGATTACGTTAGGGTGATCAAGAATCATTACTTGAGCTTTGAACGCGCGTGCGACGGTAGGCGGGTCATTTTCAGGTCCTCCGACGTCTCCCCTTCTGATATCAGTATGGGATATACCTCTACAATTAAATCCGATGTTAGCACCAGGTCCAGCGGATGGAACTTCAGCGTGGTGCATTTCAACAGATTTAACTTCACCAACTTTACCGCCGGGATGAGCAGATGGTTTGAAAATCAGTTTTGTACCAGCTTTAATTGTTCCTGTTTCAACTCGACCTACAGGTACCGCACCGATACCAGATATTTTGTAAACATCTTGGATAGGAATTCTTACGCTTGCATCTGCGGATCCTGAAGGTGGATTTAGATTATCAAGAGCACCTAGTAGGGTATCTCCGTTCCACCATGAAAGATTATCTCCTTTTTCTTTGATGTTGTCTGCTTTCCAACCTGAAGCAGGTAGAATGGTAACTTGTTCATCTCTGAATCCGACCATTGCTAGCATACTTTTAACTTCTTTAACAACTTCGTTGAACCTATCTTCACTGTATGCTGGCTTTGTAATATCCATTTTATTTACGGATATAATCATCTGTTCAATACCCATAACTTTGGACAGCCATAAGTGCTCCTTAGTTTGAGCTGCAATTCCATCATCTGCAGCAACGACCAGTACAGCTGCGTCAGCTTGGGAAGTACCTGTAATCATATTTTTAACGAAATCTCTGTGCCCAGGAGCGTCAATAATAGTGAAATGTTTAGAATCAGTTTTGAATTCTTTGTGCGCTACGTCGATAGTAACTCCACGTTCTCGTTCTTCTTTTAGATTATCCATGACATAAGCCAATTCAAAGCCAGCTTTTCCGCGTTCTTCTGCTTCTTTCCTGAATTTATCTATTAAGTGCTGTTCAATAGCACCTCCTTCCAATAGGACTCTACCTACTGTTGTTGACTTACCATGGTCGACGTGACCAATGAATACTACGTTCAA
>MDSZ01121989.1_pt1 | contig 10671 bp, 13 predicted proteins | sample 811201 | NCBI WGS metagenome assembly MDSZ01 (sample SAMN05326647, study PRJNA326480) | marine metagenome | isolation source: seawater | place: Indian Ocean: North | collected 2010
AAAAAAATAAAAACGTATAATATAAAAAAATATTTATATTCTGGTCATAAGAATAAGCCAATGTAAGACCCCATGAACAAGGCCAAAATAAAAGCATAAATCCAATAGGCTTATTCAATCTTGTTAACTCTATAAATATTTTTAAATGATGCATGAAATATGACTTGTAAATATCAAACACTATCTCCATAATCAATTTGATTCGATATGGATGTAGATTATACAGTTGCAGCTTTAATGTTTCCGGCTATTCCTTTAATGATGACCATGTATAGCAACAGGTTTCATACGTTAAGTGCGTTAATTAGACAAATTCATGACCAGTATACTTTTGAAAAGAAGGTTCCTCCTGAGTGGGAAAATCAATTACATGTTTTAAATAAAAGAACAAATTTATTAAAATATGTAATGGGATTTGCAGCTTTTGGTTTTCTATTTAATATGTCTACTGTATTAATGTTGTATTTAAATACAGTACAAATCGCTAGAATTAATTTTGCGGCGTGTTGTATATGCATGATTATTTCAATTTTTTTATTTTTACAAGAAATCAGATTATCAAATCAAGCACTAAAATTTCACCTTAGCGATATGGACTCAATGAAAAAAGATTTATAATTTGTTTTTTTTTAATTGACTCTTTTTAAACAGCGAAATTCCTTCTTCAATTTTATTTTTATAAGATTCTTTGAAAGTTTCTAGCTGCCATCCTTGCATTCTTGTAATTATTATCTCAAGATTTCTTGTTTTCCATTCAAACTGAGTATTTTCATCCTTCCAAATTTTTTTTTCTTCATTTGTTCTAGCACATCCATAACAAAAACCTGTAACAGGATCTGTTTTGCATATACTTATACATGGAGATACAACTTTATCTTTCATTAAGGAATTAAAATCGCAGGACCCATCAATTTTCTGGCTTCTAAATCTTCATGTGCCTGTTTGGCATCTTCTAGTTTGTACTTTTTGGAAATCTTTATTTTAATTTTTCCAAATTTTACTTTTTCAAATACCGTGTCCGCACCAGCTTGAAGCTCTTTTCTATTTGTAAAATATTGTGCAATAGAAGGTCTTGTTAGATAAAGACCTTTAGGCTGAATCTCTTTTGGTACATTTACAGGTTCCAACGGTCCTGAGGCGTTTCCAAAACTTACCATCATACCCCTTGTTTTAAGACAGGCTAAAGATCCTTGAAAAGTTTTTTTTCCTACACCATCAAACACAGCTGAAACACCCTCGTTTTTAGTTATATTCATTACCTCTTTTACAAAGTCATGTTTTGTATAATTAATGACATGACTATAACCATTTTCATTTGCAATCTTAATTTTTTCATCTGATCCAACTGTACCTATAACTTTTGCGCCAATACTATTAGCCCATTGAGCAAATATTTGACCAACACCACCTGCAGCCGCATGAAATAAAATAGTTTCACCAGCTTTAAGTTGATATGTTTTAGTGAGCAGATAATTGGTAGTTAAACCTTTAGTCATTAAAGTTGCAGCTAACTCATGAGAAACACCTTCAGGTACCTTGACTGATATTTTAGATGGAATAATTCTTTCTTGAGAGTAAGCTCCTAGAGGAGTAGAAGCATACGCAATATTATCTCCTTTATTGAATTCTTTTACATTAGAACCAACTTCCTCTACTTTTCCAGCTGCTTCCAATCCAATCCCACTAGGAAGTTGTACAGGATATAAACCAGATCTGTGATAAGTATCTATATAATTTAAACCTATTGCTTTATTAGTAACTTTAATTTCATTTGGCCCAGGAGATCCAACCTTCACTTCCTCAAGCCTCAAAACCTCAGGCCCACCATTCTTTTTAATAATAATTGATTTAGACATTTTTATTTGAAAATACTTGAACTTTTAATATTTGGCAAATTTTCCGTTGTTATAATCTTGAATAGCCTCAAGTATTTCGGCTTTAGTGTTCATAACAAATGGACCACCTCTTGCGATTGGTTCACCTATCGGTTTACCAGCTATAAATAAAAATTCAGTTTGTTTATTAGCTTGAAGTTCAAGCTTGTTACCTCTTTCAAGTAAAATCAAATGTGAGTTGCTAGTTTTACCATGGTTTTTGTCTCCGATTTTTAACTCACCTTTAAGTAAATATATAAATGAGTTATGGGTTGGCGGCACATTATAAACAAATTTTTTACCCTCTTTTAGGATAATGTGAAAATAAATTGGTTCAACGTTATGATTCTTCTCAGGTCCTTCCACTTCTCCAAATTTTCCGGCAATAACTTTTACAGATTTATCTTCATCCTTGTGAAATCCAAGTTCATTACCTTTTAAATAAAGATACTCAGGTTTGTTTTTCTTAAATTTAGCTGGCATATTAATCCAAAGTTGAAAGCCTAATAATTTTCCTTCTTTCATGGCAGGCATTTCTGAATGAATAATTCCTCTCCCTGTTTTCATCCACTGAACATCTCCAGATGTCATCACACCTTTAGCACCTGTGCTATCCTCGTGTTCAAATTCACCATTTAACATATAGGTAACTGTTTCTATTCCTCTGTGTGGATGTGGAGGAAAACCCGCAATATAATCCTCTTTATTTTCAGATCCAAATTCGTCCAACATTAAAAATGGATCAATATAATCTGCCTCTGGCGTCCCAATACTTCTTTTTAACTTAACACCCGCTCCATCAGAGGCGTTAACAGCTTTAATAATTTTTTTTACTTCAATTTTTGTCATATCAAATAATAGCTTTTAAATTAAATTTAGTAACTGCGTTAAATTGTTAATTTGTTTTTTAGGTTTATAATCTAAATTATCAAAAACACTTTGATTTCTATTTACCCAAACAGAATTATAACCATAATTTCCACCTCCAGAAACATCCCAAGTATTAGCGCTTAAAAAAGTAATTTCAGCAGGTTTGACTTTATACTTGTTAACAGGCATATCATAAACTTTTGCATTAGGTTTATAAATCCCAACTTCTTCAATTGAAAAAAGATCATCAAAAAAACTGTTTAAATTATTGCTCACAACTAACTCTTTAAGAAGCGCTGGTGTACCGTTCGATAGTATAGCGAGCTTAAAGTTTTTTCTCCTTAAATCTTCTAATACCTCTTTAACTTCTGGGTAAGGAGACAAGACTCTATATAGATTTAATAATTCATTTTTCATTTTCATATTGATACCAAAAACTTTCATCGATTTATCCAAACTATCTTCAGTAATTGTCCAGAAGTCTTTATGCCTTCCCATTAAACTTCTTAGCCAAGTATATTCAAGCTGAGTAGTTCTCCAAAAGTTAGAAAAATTTTCCCAACGTTCTCCAATTTTATCTTTACATTTTTCTGCTGCTGAATTTACATCGAATAAAGTTCCATATGCATCAAATAAGATAGCTTTAAGTCTCATTTATTATTTTGAGTTATGTGATCCATCACACATTGGTGGGTCAATAGTTTGTTTACAAGTACACAAAAAAACTTTTTTAGATTGATCTGCTGTATATTTTAGTGGAATAAATTCTGTTCCTTTATGAGCTCCGTCACAGAAAGGTTGTTTAGAACTTTTTCCACACGAACACCAAAAATATGATTTTCCTTCAACAACATTCACTCCAATTGGAGAGTCTCCTGCTCTTTGTCCCTTTTTCATAACAAAAGTTCCTTTGATTAATTTTTTATTGTTTATAATATACTAATTATTTATGAATATTAGATTATATTATCCACAAATAATAGCTGAAAATACGACTGCACTGCTCTCAAAAGAACATATCCATTATGTTGCGAATGTGATGAGACTTAAGCGTGGCTCAAATATTAATTTCTTTAACAAGAAAGGTGAATGGGAAAGCGAGATAATATTTTTAGAAAAAGATAGAGTTGAAGTAAAATTTATTAAAAAGATAAGAGAGGCAAACAGTTTATCAAAAATTGAATTAGCAATTTGTTTAGTGAAAAAAACTCCAATGGATAATATTCTACAGAAAGCAACAGAACTTGGAGTGAATAAGATAATTCCTATAATTTCTGAAAGAACAGAGGTTAAAGAATTAAATTATGAAAGAGCTAAAAAAATAATTATAGAAGCTACCGAACAATCAAATCAATTAATTCCTCCGGAAATTTTAGAAATTAATAAGCTCAAAGATTTTATTAAAAAATTAGATACATCTACTAAATTATTATTTGCTGATGTTAACTCTGATGAAAACCTTAAAGCTGAAGATTTTAATAATTATAAGTCTGTGTGTATTCTGATCGGACCGGAGGGTGATTTTTCACCTTCTGAAAGGGAAACTATCCTTAAAAATCCAAGAATAAAACCGTTTACTATATCAAGAAACATTTTAAGGACAGATACCGCTGTAATAAGCGCTATTTCATTGGTAAATTTTATCAATAAGTTTAATTAATTGTCGCATTAATTGAAATTGTGAAATCATCTAAAAGCTGTATAAAAACTTATGCTTAAAAAAATTGTCTCTATACTCTTTTTTCTATCAAGTTCAGTCATGGCTAATGAGCCCAAGGATTGGCAGCTTGGTTTTCAAAAATCTGCTTCTCAAAGTATGACAGATATAATCTGGTTTCATGATTATATGCTTTTACCTATTATTACAGGGATAACAGCTTTTGTTTTATTTTTACTGTTATATACTTGTGTAAGATATAGGGCATCAAAAAATAAAGTAGCATCAACAACAAGTCACAATACTATAATTGAAGTTCTTTGGACTTTAATACCATGCTTAATCCTAATTGTTATGGCAGTTCCATCTTTCAAAGTTTTATATTCTCAAGACACTATTCCAAAAGCAGATGTTACAATTAAAGCTATAGGATATCAGTGGTACTGGGGTTATGAATACCCAGATGAAAATATTATTTTTGACTCTTACATGGTCAAAGATGAAGATTTAAAAGAAAATCAACCGCGATTACTTACAGTTGATAATGAAGTCTTTGTACCAGTAAACAAAGTTGTAAAAGTTATGATTACTGCTAACGATGTTTTACATGCTTGGGCTTTACCATCCTTTGGAGTCAAAAGAGACGCAGTTCCTGGCAGGATTAATGAAACTTGGTTTAAAGCAGATAGAACAGGAACTTTTTATGGACAATGTTCGGAGCTTTGTGGAATTAAACACGCATTTATGCCTATTACGGTAAATGTAGTTACAGACGAGGAGTATAATAAATGGCTAGAAAAAGCTAAGATCGAGTTTGCTAAAGAAGATACTAAAGATAATATTAAAATTGCTAAAACGATTAAGGAAATTAAATAATGTACGGACAAACTACAACAGACGATCATCACGCTAATCCAACTGGTTGGAAGAGATGGGCTTATTCTACAAATCACAAAGATATTGGAACTATGTATTTGATTTTCGCAATCATAGCAGGAATTATTGGTTCATTGTTCTCTGTTTTGATGCGAATGGAACTTATGCACCCTGGAGATGGTATTCTTGGAGGAAATTATCATTTATACAATGTTTTAGTAACTGGTCATGGACTAATCATGATTTTCTTCATGGTAATGCCTGCTATGATTGGTGGTTTTGGTAATTGGTTTGTACCAATAATGATAGGCGCTCCTGATATGGCGTTCCCTCGAATGAATAATATTTCTTTTTGGCTATTGCCTGTTGCTTTCATTCTATTATTGTCTTCAATTTTTGTTGATGGACCTCCTGGCGCTCAAGGAGTAGGAGGTGGATGGACTATATATCCTCCTTTATCATCTAAAACAGGTCAACCTGGGCCAGCAATGGATTTAGCTATTTTAAGTTTACATATAGCTGGAGCTTCATCGATCCTAGGGGCAATAAATTTTATTACAACAATTTTAAATATGAGAGCTCCTGGAATGACATTACATAAGATGCCTTTATTCTCTTGGTCTATTCTTGTAACTGCGTTTTTACTTTTATTATCTCTACCTGTTTTAGCTGGAGCAATAACAATGCTTTTAACAGATAGAAATTTTGGTACAGCTTTCTTCGAGGCTCAAACTGGAGGCGATCCAGTCCTTTTTCAACATTTGTTTTGGTTTTTCGGACACCCAGAAGTTTATATTTTAATTCTTCCGGGATTTGGAATGATTAGCCATATAGTGTCAACTTTTTCGAAAAAACCTGTTTTTGGTTATTTAGGTATGGCTTATGCAATGGTAGCAATAGGAGTTGTAGGTTTTGTTGTATGGGCTCACCATATGTATACAGTTGGATTAGATACAGATACCAAAGCATATTTTTTAGCAGCTACAATGATCATTGCTGTACCCACGGGTATAAAAATTTTCTCTTGGATTGCTACAATGTGGGGTGGATCTATCAGTTTTAAAACACCAATGCTTTGGGCTATTGGATTTATATTCTTATTCACTTTGGGCGGAGTAACTGGAGTTGTTTTAGCTAACGCGGGTGTAGATACCGCATTACACGATACTTATTATGTAGTTGCTCATTTCCATTATGTTCTATCTTTAGGTGCAGTTTTTGCTATTTTTGCTGGTTGGTATTATTGGTTTAGCAAAATGAGCGGGTATGAGTACTCTGAGTTTCTAGGTAAACTTCATTTTTGGTTAACTTTTGTAGGCGTAAATCTAATTTTCTTTCCTCAACATTTTTTAGGACTTGCCGGCATGCCAAGAAGATATGTTGACTACCCAGATGCTTTCGCAGGATGGAATTATATTTCGTCAATAGGCTCATACATTTCTATTGTAGGGTTGGCTGTATTTTTATTAAATCTTTTATACTCTTTTATTAAAAAAAGAAAAGCTGAACAAAATCCATGGGGAGAAGGCGCTACAACATTGGAATGGACTGTTACTTCACCACCACCATTTCACACATTTGAAGAGCTGCCAAAAGTAAAATAAATTGAGCCAAATAATAACAAAATCTAGGAACACTAAATTAAGTTTGGCACTTAATTTACAGTCTTTTTTTGATTTAATGAAACCTAGGGTGATGTCTTTAGTTTTATTTACTTGTATGGTAGGACTGCTAATTTCACCAACGAATATTTCTTTGTTAAATTCTATTATTTCTTTATTAGCAGTTGCAATGGGATCAGGAGCTGCTGGGGCATTAAATATGTGGTACGAGTCAGACTTAGACGCTCTAATGAGCAGAACATGTTTAAGACCAATACCAACTGGAAAAGTAAAAAAGAAACAAGCATTATACTTCGGTATAACCTTAACTATATTATCAACATTTATTCTTTATCAATCTTCAAATTTAATTTCGTCAATTTTGTTGGCTTTTACCATAGGTTTTTATTTTTTTGTTTATACAATTTGGTTAAAAAGAAAAACTCCACAAAATATTGTAATTGGAGGAGCCGCTGGAGCTTTGCCACCTGTTATAGGCTGGACTATAGCAACGGGACAAATTTCAATTGAACCGATTATTTTATTTTTGATAATATTTTTTTGGACACCATCTCATTTTTGGGCATTAAGTTTATATAAAGCTGGAGATTATAAAATTGCTAAAATTCCAATGTTGCCGATTATTGCAGGTGTTAAAAAAACAAAACTCAACATCCTTTTATACGCTTTATTAATGTTTCCAGTTGTTATAGCCCCGTATTTCTTTGATTTTGCAAGTTTATTTTATTTAGCAGTTTCTTTGACGATGACTACTTACTATGTATATTTGTGCTATAATTTATTTAAAGAAAGTAACCCAAAAGCTTCTAATATAATTGCAAGAAAAATATTTGTTTACTCAATTTTTTACTTATTTTTTATATTTTTTGTATTACTAATTGACAATATAATTAAGATAACTGCATGAACAAAAAGAGAAAGAATTTTATAACAGCTGTTATTCTTGTTTTATTTATGATTTTTTTATTTACACTTACGTTCTACAATATTGGAATTTATAATAGAGAGATCTAATGAATATAAGTAAGAAAAAACTCACACCAATAATATTAATATCGATTTTTTTATTTATGTTAGGGTTATCTTTTGCAGCAGTTCCACTTTATGATTTATTTTGTAGAGTCACTGGCTTTGGTGGAACAACTCAAAATGCTTCAAATAAAGAAATTCCAAAGATTGTGGTCAATCAAGATTTTAAAATGAGATTTGATACTAACATGAATAGTACTTTAAATTGGAATTTTACACCTGAAATTAAGACTTTAGATCTAAAACCAGGAGAGGTTCATACTGTAAAATTTTACGTAGAAAATCCTAACACTCAAATTTCTTCTGGATCAGCGTCTTTTAATGTTTCACCTGCTCCATTTGGTATCTATCTTAATAAAATAGGGTGTTTTTGTTTTGAAAAGCAAACTCTTAAAGGAGGCGAGAAAAGAGAGTTCGTATTAACATTTTTCTTGGATCCAAAAGTTGTTGATGATAATAAAACTAAAAATATATCTGATGTTACTTTATCTTTTACATTTTTTTCATCAGATTATTTTAAAAAGGAAAAAGAAGTATAATTATGTCATCTAAAGAAAAAAAACATGGATTTCATCTAGTAGACCCAAGCCCATGGCCAATTTACGTTTCTTTTGCTACTTTAATTTTAGCCTTTGGGGCAGTTTATTACTTTCATTCAAAAGCTTTATGGCTCTTACTCGTAGGCTTTGCTCTAGTCATTTATGGTGCATTTATGTGGTGGAGAGACGTAATTGAAGAAGCTGAATTTCAAGGGCATCACACTCCGGTAGTTCAGATAGGCCATAGATATGGAATGGTACTTTTTATTGCTTCAGAGGTAATGTTTTTTGTTGCTTGGTTCTGGGCATATTTTAATGCAAGTTTATTTCCAACCGAGGCAGTTGGCGCTACATGGCCTCCACCAGACATAAAAACATTTGATCCCTGGGACATTCCATTAATAAATACTTTAATATTGCTACTATCTGGAACTACAGTAACTTGGGCCCATCATGCAATGTTAGAAAATGACAGAAAAGCTCTTGTTAACGGTTTAGTTCTTACGGTGTTTTTAGGATTTATATTTACTTGTTTCCAGGCCTACGAATATCATCACGCAACATTTACAATAGACGGAAATATTTATGGATCAACTTTTTATATGGCAACAGGATTTCATGGTTTTCATGTTATTGTTGGCACAATCTTTTTAGCTGTATGTTTGTTTAGATGTATGAGAGGACATTCTAATCCAGAGCATCATTTTGGATTTGAAGCTGCTGCTTGGTACTGGCATTTCGTAGATGTCGTATGGTTATTCTTATTTGCTGCAATATACATTTGGGGAAGTTAAACTCAAATTGAAAAAAGCATTTTTATTTCAACTATTTGTAATTTTTTTTATAACAGTATTTTGTGCACTAGGTACTTGGCAACTTTATAGATTGCAATGGAAGCTAGAACTCATTAACGAAATATCTTCTGGATTGAATTCTAGTCCTATAGAATACTCAAACTCAATTAAAAAAAATTATCAACGAGTTAATACTTTTGGAAAATTTGATTTTGATAAACAAATATTTCTGTATAGTTTAAATGATAGTGGTAAACCTGGATATGATGTTATTACTCCTTTTAGGACTAGTAAAGGTGAAAATGTTTTAGTTAATAGAGGATGGATTATTAAAGAACTTAAAGATAATCCTAGCATAAATTTTGAAGTAGCAAATGAGAAAAAAATAGTTGGGCTTTTAAGAGAGATATATAAGCCAAATATATTTAAACCAGATAATGATCTTAAAAATAATATTTGGTTTTCGATTGATTTAGAAGATCTGAGAAATGCTACAGGAGAACAATTTAATGAATTCGTTATTTTTTTAGAGGATAATCAAGTTAAGATACCACTTCCTAAAAAGATTAGTATTGATGTGCCAAATAATCACCTCAAATATGCTATAACATGGTATGCAATATCAGTTTCTATAATTTTTTATTATTTATATTTTAGAAGAAAAAAATGAATTATTTTAGCACTAGAAACAAATCTTTAAAATTTAGTTTTAAAGATATTTTTTTAAGGGGCCTTGCTCCAGGAGGAGGGTTGTTTTTACCCACTAAAATAAAGAAATATAATAAAGAAGATCTTAATATTTTAAGTCACCTTAATTACAACGAACTTGCATCAGAAATAATATTTAATTTCTGTCCAAATGAAATTAAAAAAGATGAACTAAGCTCACTGATACAAAAATCCTATAACTGTTTTAAGAATAAAGAAGTTGTTAATTTAAAAAAGATTGGAGATATTAATCTCCTTGAACTTTATCATGGACCCACTTTAGCTTTTAAAGATATTGCAATGCAGGTGATTGGAAATATGTATGATCACTTACAGGTTTCAAAAAATAAAACTGTAAATATCGTTGTTGCTACATCAGGTGACACTGGTTCGGCAGCTATAGCAGCGTTAAGCAATAGAAAAAATATAAATCTTTTTGTACTGCATCCACATAACAAGATTTCTAATATTCAAAGAAAAATTATGACAACAATAGGCGGTGCCAATATTTTCAATATGGCTATAGAGGGATCATTTGACGATTGTCAAAAAATTGTAAAAGAGCTTTTCAATGAGGATAGTTTTAGAGCAAGAATTAATATGTCAGGTGTAAATTCAATCAACTGGGCAAGAATTGTTTGTCAGATTGTTTATTATTTTTACTCTTTCTTTAAACTTAAAAAAAAAAACATTAGTTTCTCT
>MDSZ01181127.1_pt1 | contig 10671 bp, 17 predicted proteins | sample 811201 | NCBI WGS metagenome assembly MDSZ01 (sample SAMN05326647, study PRJNA326480) | marine metagenome | isolation source: seawater | place: Indian Ocean: North | collected 2010
AGAGACTATCCACAAGCAGAAGGTTTAATTGTTTGTGTTCCTACTCCAAGCACAAAGCATGGTTACGAAATAGAATACCTACAACAGGTCCTGGATAAATGTAAAGTTGGATTACCTATATTAATTAAAAGCACTATATCTCCGCGTTTAATAGATGAAATAGAAGCAACATGGCCGCAACTAGATATAACATATAGTCCAGAATACCTGACTGAAAGAAATGCAAACGAAGATTTTGCAAAACAAAAAATTGCACACATGGGTGGACACAATGTTGCGTTTTGGAGAGACATTTACAGACAGATGTTGCCAGATTGTGTCGTAAGAGAATGTGATCCTAAAAGTTTGGTATTAAGCAAAATGATAAAGAATGCCTATCTAGGTACTAAAGTTGCTTTCTTTAATCAAGTTTGGGAAGTGTGCAAAAATAACAACATTGACTATAATGAATTAATTACAATAATCAAAGACGATACCCGTATAGGAGATACACATATGCAGGTACCAGGTTTTGATAAAAAACGAGGATACGGCGGTTCTTGTTTTCCAAAAGATATAGATGCTTTATTGGCCATGAGTCATAAAGTGTTTTCCATATTAGAAGAAGTCAAAGACTATAATAATAGCCTTAGAGAATAAATATCTACACAGCCGATGAGTTTCAATAATGCACGTTTACGTGATCGGTGCAGGAGTAACAGGAATTACGACTGCATACTTTTTGACAAAGCAAGGTTTCAAAGTCACTGTACTGGAGAAAGAAAAATCTCCTAGTTCGCAGACCAGTCGTGCGAATGGTTGTCAGTTATCAGTAAGCAATGCAGAAACTTGGAATAGTTGGCGTACTTTGGGTAAAGGCATAAAATGGTTGTTTGATCCACAAGCACCTTTGGTCATAAACTGGACACCTAATTATAAAAAGTACAAATGGTTATTTGACTTTGTAAGAAATATTCCTAATTACGAAAAGAACACAATCAAAACTGTACAGATGGCTTTGGATAGTCAAGATGCATACGAAGAAATACTTCGTGAAGAAGATATTTCATATGATAGAATGGACAAAGGCATTTTGCACATCTACAGATCAGAAAAAGAATTTGAAAATGCAAAACGTGTAAATGAAATATATGCCAAAGCAGGATTAGAAAGACAACAACTAGACTGGCAAGGTGTAGTAGATGTTGAAAATCAAATAAACCCAGAAGGAATAATTGGTGGGTTTTATACTCCTACTGACTATACAGGAGACATTTATAAATTTACAACTCAACTTGCTAATATTCTAAAGAACAAATACGGTGTAGAATTTTTATATGATACAGAATACAAGATGCATGACCCGGGATATATTTGGACCAAACGAGGTGTAGGGTACAAATATGATGCAGTTGTTATCTGTATGGGAGTTTACAGTGGGTTAGGAATATACCCAATCAAAGGATACTCAGTTACGATCAATCTTGATCCTCAAAGTGCCATAACGAGTCCTGAAGTATCCTTGTTAGATGATGAGCATAAAATTGTTACAGCCAGGCTTGGAGTAAATAGACTACGGATAGCCGGAACGGCAGAAATAGGCAGTTTTAACAAAGATATTCGTGAAGATAGAATACAGCCATTATTATATTGGGTACAAAATAACTTTCCCACTGTAGACACTTCTGATTACATACCTTGGGCAGGATTACGGCCAATGACGCCTAGCATGATGCCTATTGTAAAACGTGATAGAAATAAGCCAAAAACGTTTTATAATACAGGACATGGACATTTGGGTTGGACATTAGGCGCCGGAACCGCTAGATCTTGTGCCAGACAAGTACTTATGGCACACAATAGCCTTCAAAAATACTAAAAAAACTTCAAAAAAATGCAATTTTATGGTTGACACCAAGACATCTTGATGTTATATTGTATATGTAACAATAAGAAAGCGAGGTAGAAATGAGTACATTTTTTGGAGTAGTTGGAATGATAGCAATGATACTGAGTGTTGGTGCTATTGATGGTCCTACTGGTATGGAGCAAGATAATTGGGGACTTTGTTTTTTGTTCGCAGTTATTGGTATTGCTAGTTTCTTTTTGTGCTTGATGTTTCAAACAGAGGAAAAATAATGAAAACGCCTGAAGTTAATGCAAAGGTTATGCTAAAAGGCATCACTCGTCATGGCAAAAACCGTATACATCAACATGGTAATATTTGGATAGTTGAAAACGTATCCAAGTTTCAAGGGCAACCTGCGGCCATGTTACGTTCACTGCATAAAACTGAAGGACCTAAAAACAATAAAGGATTTGACGGCCGTTGGGTTTTATTGCAAGATGATCCTAATTTTGAGATGACTATATAGAGGTTGACAGAATGGCATTTCCAAGTACAATAATAAACACTGAAAATCATCCTTTTGTAGGAGTTATTTGGCCTGTAATAGGTAGCAAAGGTGATGAATATAAAGTTGAAATGACAGACAAAGGATTTGAATGTGATTGTCCTGCTAGAGTCAAGTGCAAACACATAAAAAAGATAGAAAAAGGCTTTGAAAGTGGTTGACATCAAGACATCTTGGTGCTATACTATATACATAATTAGAAAAAAGGATACTTAATGAATACTTTAAATAATAAAAATTTGTCCAAGTTAAACGGAAAAACATTATACCAAATTGATATATTGAACAAAGAAACAGGGCATTATTTAGACCCTATTTACATTTCAGCATACAGTGATGATGAAGCCAGTGAAAAGGCATATGAGTTTGATGGACCAGTTTTCAAAGTTAAAGGTATTCACTCAGATTGGATGGACGAAAAAGTTCTTGATGAAGAAAAGTTAGAAATGGCTAATCCTCCGCAAACTAAATGGAAGTGGGAAAACGGTATTGGTGAATTGAGGGTACAATAATATGACTGCAAACGTTATTAAAAAATTAGAGTCTGATAATAGTAGAACTTTTAAAGAACAGGTTGTTCTTGAAGAAGCACAAAACAACAATGTTGAATTTTTTGAGGGTTGTAAAATGGCCCTTGATCCGCTTTTCACTTTTGGTGTAAAACAAGTTCCTACTGCGTCAGTAGATGGTCCAGGTTGCAGTTGGGAACAGTTTAATGAACTTGCAAGAAAACTTAACAATAGAACAGCCACTGGACATACTGCAAGAGACCTTATAAAGTTTCATATGGATTTATCCACAGTTGATCAATGGAATAACTGGTATAGAAGAATTTTGATTAAAGATCTTAGATGTGGAGTTAGTGAAAAGACTGTTAACAAAATGATTAAGAAAGCAGGTAAAACAGAATTTACTATTCCTGTTTTTACTTGTATGTTAGCACATGATTCTGCAAACCATGAAAAGAAAATGGTGGGTAAAAAGTTACTTGATACAAAATTAGATGGTGTAAGGGTAGTAACAATTTACAATGCAGACAATGATACCGTTGGTATGTATAGTAGAAATGGTAAAGAATTACATAATTTTGGACACATTGCTGATGAAGTTTTGAATACACTTGCTAGTCAGTTCTCAGAAAGTATGGTACTTGATGGTGAAGTTGTAAGCGAAACATTTCAAGACTTAATGAAGCAAGTACATAGAAAGTCAAATGTAAATGCAACAGATGCCAAATTGGCTTTGTTTGATATATTGACATTGAAAGAGTTTCAAAAAGGACAAAGTGTATTAGGTTGTAAGGATAGACATCATAAACTTGTTCAACTAGGTAATACACTAAAAGAAGATAGCAGTATTTTTGTTTTAGAAAAGGTTCTTGTAGATCTTGATACTGAACAAGGTCAAAAGATGTACAAAGAACTTAATAAGAAAGCAGTTGACAATGGCTATGAAGGTATAATGATTAAAGATATCAATGCACCTTATGAATGTAAAAGAAGTCATGCAATGCTTAAAGCAAAACCTTTTATTGAAGTTTCATTAGAAGTTGTCGCAACAGAGGAAGGTACTGGTAGAAATGAAGGATTACTAGGTGCTTTAATTTGTGAAGGCAATGATGATGGGAAAGACATCAAAGTTAATGTAGGAAGTGGATTAACTGATGCACAAAGAAGTGAATTTTGGACAAATAAAGACAAACTGATTGGAATGATTGCTGAAGTAAGAGCAGATGCAATTACACAGAATCAAGATGGATCATATAGTTTAAGGTTTCCAAGATTCTTAAGATTTAGAGGCTTTGAGAAAGGTGAGAAAATATAATGACAACAAGCAATATAAACAGACCTCCTAGAATTTATATTAACCTACCAATGGTTAAAGATCTAGTAGGCACATATTCAGCAGATGAACTTACTGAAAAAGCATTCAAAGTAAAAGGTTGGATGGAAAGAAATCCAAAAAACGAATGGGTGCAAAATCAAGGTAAGATCATGTGTATCACTTTAGGCAGAACAACACCGCAATTTATACAAAAATAATCCTAAAAAATGGTTGACAGTATGACATCTTGGTGTTATATTATAAGAGTAAGTTAAAAAGAGTTAGGAGTAGTTAATGTATACAGATGTTGATAATTTTGAACTAGAATATGAACATTACACAGATCTTAAAAATACACTAGGTTATGATACTGTATGGTCTATTGAAGGTGTTATGCCTTTGGAATATTCATTATTCACAGACAAGCCAAGAGTTGTCAAGTATAAATGTATCAAAGAAATGGGTAAAACATTTGACGATGTAACTTTTGAGACATTCACAGCCGTAGCAGAAAACGGTACTGTTGGTGCTCTTTGGAAGGCGGCAGAGTCATGTTTTCAACAGGCAAAGTTGGCAGTTGGTGATTGGCACCAATATATTGAAGACTTTCAAATCCAAGATGATGGAAGTTTAGAATTAGTAACAGGATCTTAAAGGAGTAGAATATGTCATTATCGTATGCAATCAAGGAGTACAACTTCATTGGCCCAGGCCTTAACAAGTTTGGCATACAGAAGTTGGAAAAGGTTTCAGACCTAAACGTAGGCAAGGCAATTGACCTTATGAAGTTCATTGACTGGTACCTGTCACCAGAGAACTTGTCAATGGACGGCGAGTTAGGCTGGGCATCTACCAAGGCTCGCAAGGCAAAGTTAAAGAAGGCACTTGTGCAGTTAAAGGCCAAGGGTTACTTGGTGCCAAAGCACTTACTATCGTAGGAGTAATATGAATTGAAAGATTATAGTAAAATAATACTAACAGACGCAGATGGTGTACTCCTTAATTGGGAGTATGCCTTTATTACATGGATGGAAGAACATGGACATAACCTAGTTCAAGGTTATCAGTTCATATATGACGTTGCAAAAAGGTTTGGTATAGAAAAAGAAAAAAGCAAAAAACTCGTAAGATTTTTTAACGAAAGTGCTACAATAGGGTATCTACCTGCATTACGAGATGCTGAACATTATGTGAAACTATTAGGCAAACTAGGCTACAAGTTTCATGTCATAACAAGTTTGAGCAAGAATCAAAATGCACAAAAACTAAGAACTAAAAATTTAAAGAAACTATTTGGTAATGTCTTCGAAGAGTTCATTTACTTAGATACAGGTGATGATAAAGACGAAGTACTAAAGCAGTACAAAAACACTGGTTGTTATTGGATTGAAGATAAACCTGTGAACTGCGAAGAAGGTATGGCGAATGGTTTAAAAGGTGTTCTTATGGAACACGGTCATAACATGGATTACAAGGGTAATGCCACACTTGTAAAAGATTGGAAAGAAATCTATAATTTAGTTACGGCGAAATAAGGGGACTCAAGTTAGCAAGTATTGTTATTGTTAACCTTCGCCGTAAATTTCTAAAACTTCTGACACGGCTGGATGACGTTCTATATCACTTCTTGTGAATTCAACTTTTGCTATTCTACTTGCATTGAATCTTTGAAGTGATACAACAAAATCTTTAAGGCCGTTTTTCTCGTATCCTCGATCATGTTGTGCTAAATCTCCTGTTACTACAATTTTAGACTCTTCACCAATTCTTGTTAATAACATTTTCATTTGGCTTGGAGTCGCATTTTGCATCTCATCTGCTAAAATCCAGGCTTTTTTAAAAGTTCGGCCTCGCATATATGCCAAAGGTGCAATTTCTATGACGCCGTCTTCTATCATACCTGCTATCTGTTTTGGGGACCAATATTCTTCAAAAACATCAAAGATTGGCCTGGTCCAAGGTGCCATTTTATCCACTAGAGTACCCGGCAGAAAACCATGTTGTTCATCTACAGACACTGCTGGTCTAGTGACAACAATACGTTCGCACTCACCCTGTTTTAATGCTCTTATGGCCATTTGTACTGCAATCATTGTTTTACCAGTACCTGCAGGACCTATAGCAAAAACTATGTTATTGTGTGAATTGTCTAATAGATCTATATAATCTTCTTGGGTAACGTTTCTAGGTAACACGACAACTTGTCGCTGTCTTTTCCTGTATGCGTCTAATTGGATGGGTTCGTTGTTTTTGGCCCAACGATCGGCTCGTTTATGCTTTGCTCTACTCACTGTTGGAATCTCCCTGATAGTAGTGTCTTGCATAAACTTGAGTCTCCTATACATGAAGTACAAAAGTATTTAACAGGTTGACGCAAAAACCATGGATTAACAGTCTAAAAATTAAAATGCCGAAAGGCATAAATAGTAGTATAAGATAGGTAATTAACATGACACAGAGATTCGAAACAATTAATGATAATCTAAGTAAAGTATTTGCTAACCAAACTGTTTTAGAAATTTTAACAGAATTTGAAGGTGTCTTAGACAGTATGGATATGTACGCCTACAAAAATTGGTTAAAAGGTGAAGTAGTGCATGGGCCTGAGTTAGATAGATATTGGATTACAGTAACATTAATGTATCCAAAAACTTTAATGCCAGATCCAGAGGCGGCTCTTAGATTAACACAACACGGTTGTAAGGTATACTACAAAGAAGATGTCTATCTAAAACCTGTTAAAATACAAGATCCGGAAGATTTAGAATACAAACAAAAACCATTTACGGATAAAGGTCAACAACAACGTAGACCTAAATTACAAAGTATTCCAATTTGGTTAGTAAGAATAGAAATGCCAAGACAGTTCGTAGATGATCGTGCTTCTGAGATAGTTAGAATCAATCAACAAGATTTTGATGTAAACGATATAGTTTCAGGATATGATCAAGGACTAGACGACAATACAAGAAAGAATAACAATTTAGAGGTGCAAGATGACTAAAATTACAGAAGGTTTAAGACAAAACGATCTTGAAGATCTAGTAAAGCCATACATTGCAGTTGATATTCATAAGCCTAAAATAGGTGAAGAAAAAGATAATGTTGTCGTTGCATTCTACACATTGCAAGAAGCAGTAGCAAAAGACCTAGGTTCATTTATAGAAAAAGGTCCTTATGATACTATTGACGTTGAAGTTGCACCATCGCCAGATGATCAAAACAACTGGTTAGTATTCTGTGAATTTGAAAGACGTCCAGACTTGTATGAACATATCCAAAATGTACTCACCAATATAAAATCAATAACTAATATCGCTGAATGGAGTTTCCGTGCTTATAGAAATCCTGACATCATGCAGTTTACGGAAGATTCATTTAACGACAGTGTTGTTGTAAGTAAACAACAATATTTCACTGTACAACAATTAGAAGAAAGAGAAGAAGTTCGTAAACGTATGGAGTTTTTACGAACTTATTAAGGTACAACAATGTTTGCAAAAATTAAAGTATATCTCATATTAGGTATAGTACTCGCGGCAGTAGGCGGCGGTCTATATTGGAAATATCAGCAGATGCAAAAAGATATCTTGACATTAACTCAAAACAATGCTATATTAGATACAGCAGTAAAGAATAGTGAGGCCGCAGTAAATCAATTACAGGCTGACAATGCCAGGATGGTTAAAGAACTAAACACTTTAAACGAAAAATTCGCCAAGGCGAGAAAGAATGTTGATGATCTACGAAATAGATTATCACGTCACGACATTGGTGCTAGTATGGTTGGTAGACCTAGCCTTACAGAAAAAGCACTAAACAATGCAAGTAAAAATGCAATGAGATGTGTAGAAATTCTTTCAGGTTCACCATTAACTGAAGAAGAGTTAAGTGCAACCAAGCCAAGCGAAATAAACAATGAATGTTGGAGAGATGCTAATCCAAACTTTGACCCAAACATTCAAAGTGAAACATGGAAAAGGAAGAACCTATGAAGTATCTATTAATAGCATTCTTAGGCTTTATTCTAGTTGGTTGTTCTACTCCTATTAAACAAATTGAAGTTAGTACAAAACCAATTGAAAGACCTAATTTGGTTGTACCTAAAATAGATCCTATAAAACAAAAAAATGTTGAATGGATCGTTATTACTGAAGAAAATGCGGAAGAAGTATTTGAACGTTTGCGTAAAATGAAAGTTGATGTTGCACTACTTGGTGTTACAGACAAAGGTTACGAAGCACTCAGTTTAAACTTTGCAGAAACACAACGTATTATTAGACAGTACAAAGCCATAATCGCGGCATACGAGGCTTACTATCTTGAGGCGGAATCAGCATTAGACGATGCACAGAAGAATCAGACGAAACTCAATGAGACTATTAAAACAGAAAATGAGCAACGTGCCAAAGACAACGAATCAAAATTCGATATCAAAAAACTCAATCCTTTCAACTGAAGGAGTCTTAGATGGCTCGTGACCCTTGGGACGTTTTAGGCGTAGCGAAAACTGCCACCAACGATGAAATAAAACGTGCTTTCAAAAGGCAGGCTATGATGACACACCCTGATAAACAGGGTGGTAGTGAAGAACGATTCAAAGAAGTCAATGAAGCATATAGTCATATCAAAGACGAGCAGTCTAGAGCCAAATATCAAAACTCTCAGATGGGTGGATTTAACTTTGGAGATATGAAAGCAGATTTTGACTTTCAAGGATCACCATTTGGTGGTATGCATGTTGACTTAAATGAATTCTTTGGCAAAGCATTTGGACAAGGTTTTCAAGGCGCACAACAACAACATTTTCCAGAAAACAGAGATTTAAATGTGCGTTATTCTGTAACACTTGAGGAAAGTCATACAGGTGTAAGAAAACAAATAAAAGTTAAAGGACCAGACGGAAATCCAAAAATAGTAGATCTAATGATTCCAAAAGGAGTTGACAACGGACATAAAATACGTTATACTGGCTTAGGTGAAAACAGATATACAAATGTAAAACCAGGAGATTTGTATGTTAACATTTCACTAAAAAACCATGGCAAATATGAAAAGTTTGAAAACAATCTAGTAACAAAATGCACTATAGACAGCATTGATGCTATACTTGGTTGTACTCGTATAGTAGAAAGTATTGATGGTGATAAAGTTTCTTTAAATATACAACCTGGCACACAACATGATTTACGATTACGAATACCAGAAAGAGGCACATACGAAATTGATAACCCAAAACGTGGAGACTTACTTGTTAAAATTAACATCAATACACCACAAAAAATCCACACAAAAGACGAATTAATTGAACTTATTAGAAAGAAAACAACTAAATAAATATGTTAAAGTTAGTAGACTCAACAGATCCTGTTTTAAGACAATCCACCCTTGAGTTTGACTTTAGTCAAACTACAGTCGATCCCCAACAATTAAGTAATGAAATGATCAAAACTATGGGTCATTTTAATGGCATTGGACTTGCTGGTCCTCAAGTAAATGTGCCTTTAGCAATTTTTGTAATGGGTTGGGACGATAAATTTACTACTGTTATTAATCCAAGGATTACTTCAGTAAGTAATACTAATGTATTATTCGATGAAGGGTGTTTGAGTTTTCCAGGTTTAGTTTTAAGAATACCTAGACCTGAAACTGTTGAAGTTGAATATTTTAATGTAAAAGGTGATAAACAGTTGACTACTTTACAACAATTAGATGCTAGAGTATTTCAACATGAGTTTGATCATCTTAATGGCATATGCTTTGATAAAAAGGTAAGCAAATTAAAATTGGATATGGCTAAAAAGCGTCTCCATAAATTGAAAAGGAAGTTAAAAGATGTCTAATGAAAGAATCGAAGATATAGTAAATCAAGCATTTAAATTGGCTCAACAATATGAGCATGAATACGTTACCACTGAGCATTTAATGGCAGTGTTGCTTGAAGAAGATGATGTAATAGAATTAATTGATTCTGTATGTCCAAAAGATACAGGAGCAGAAGTAGTGCGTGTTGATATTCATGGTCACTTGGATAACAAGATGCTGGAAGTTAAAAAAGTAGACGCAGTTAAACCTCGTAAAACAGTAAGCATTGAACGTGTGTTTAGTAGAGCGTTCACACAAGCATTATTCAATGGTCGAAATAGTATGGATCCTAAAGATCTATTTTTAAGTATCATGGCTGAAAAGTCTACACCTAGTGTTGCATATTTAAAACACAGAGGTGTTACAAGAGAATTGATTGTTACTAAATTACAAGAACTAAATCAAAACACAGAAGCAAACGCACTTTCTAGAAGTGAAAGAATACTTGCAGAATTTACAGTGAACTTAAACAAAGAAGCAGAAAACAAAATGATTGATCCTTTAATAGGACGCGAGACAGAAGTTGAGGAGTTGGTTCATGTACTTGCAAGACGTAAAAAGAATAATACTGTTTTAGTAGGTGAACCAG
>MDSZ01214549.1_pt1 | contig 10670 bp, 6 predicted proteins | sample 811201 | NCBI WGS metagenome assembly MDSZ01 (sample SAMN05326647, study PRJNA326480) | marine metagenome | isolation source: seawater | place: Indian Ocean: North | collected 2010
ACACAATTTTCTTTAAAAAAAAAGGCTCTCTAAAAAGAGAGCCTTTTTAGAAAAATAGAGAATAAATCTATTTTCGTCCTCTTGCCATTGGAGAGCGAGCTACATTTCCATTCTTATCAATGAAATAAAGAAATCCAGACTCACGAGTGACACCAGCATCTGCAACTTTTTCTGCATTGCCTCCTCCCTTACCAGCGCGAGCCATCTGAGAACGCCATACATTCCCATCTTTACCTAAATAATATAAATATCCTTTATCTTTGGATACTCCTGTATTGGCAACTACTTCAGCCATTGAAACCTCCATTTTAATTTTTGATTGGTCTTTTTATAGTGGACAGAGGATAATCTCTATCTCCCTTATAAGCAATTGTACAAAACATGATCCCTTTGTGTCAAGAGATTTATCCTCTAAAAAGGAATATTAGAATTTTAAAGGAGAAAGTATAAAATTTGCTATGTATTTATTGTATTTTTACAAGTTATAACTCATTAATTTTAATCTACTAAGATTAATAATATTTTAAAGAAATGCCCCGGTAGCTCAGCTGGATAGAGCATCTGCCTTCTAAGCAGAGGGTCACAGGTTCGAATCCTGTCCGGGGTACATAAAAATAATACCATTTTCTTCTCAATGAAAACCTCTCTTAATTATGGGGCTTTGCTGTTTTAATTTTAATCATATTTATTCATTTTTTACCAGATGTGGGATACAAGAAAGTGGAATGCGCTTTACAAGGTACACAAAATTATTAATGATTTTTTAAAAAAGACTTAAGTCTTATATCACTATAGTTTTATTAAGCACAATAATCATAATTCAACAGAATAAGGGTTAAATAATGAAGAATTTTATATTTCTATCTTTTTATTACTTCGTCTACTTGTTTGCTGAAAATACCAATATGTCCCAATCTGTTTTATCAAGCGGTAATACTTACTAATCGATATTCAAAAGCTTTTACATGTTTTGCAATCTAAATGGTACTAAGTCAATTATATTCAATTTCATCTTTTTTTTTTATTAAATAAAGTACACAACTAACTTGGTTTTCAAAATATTAGATCTCTATTACGAATGGGACTCCTTTCTCTAGTAATGATGGACAGGTCAATACTATGATCCCTACTATTCAATCAATACAAAATGATACTGCTCAAGTCTATTACAGCTTATGGGGTAATTGGAGACTTGAAAAACTGCAAGAAAGAATAGATATAATCCTTGATTAAATTTCTGACAGTAACTCTCACAATCAACTTATTAAACTCTTTTTTGATAAGAATCTCTACACAACATAATCATCTTCATCATGAAAATTCTGTTGCATGATTTCCTCTAAGATATCCTCAAGAGTAATAATACCTTTAAAAATGTTCAAGTTATTAATAATTCCAAAAATAGTTTTTGAGCTAACAAATTTATTTAAAACATCATCCAACTTTTGATTTTCATCTAAAACTATAAAGTTCTTCTTGCGCACTAATTGAGATGCGTTTTTTTGATCTTCTACTGAATAAAGCAATAAATCTTTTGCAAAAATTACTCCTAGCACCTTACCATCATTACTTAATACAGGAATTCTTGAATACGCTTTTTTAAAAATTTCTTTTAATAATTTATTATCAACAAGATGATCATGATTTATTGTAAAAACATTTTGTGAATCTATCATTACATCTCTTACAGTCTTATTTGAGTAATCTAATGCTCCCAACATAATTCTTTCTTCATCAGCATCTAAATTTGATCTTTTTGAATCTTCACTTTGTTTAATAATTTCTTTTAGTTCTCTTTTGCTCCAAATAGTAGGTAACTCTTCACCAAGTATTTTATCTAATGTCCATGCAATAGCAAAAGTGATTGGGTACAGAATTGCTATAATACCCCTAACAAACCATGCCATTCTTGCTCCAACTAGAAGTGCATGCCTTGAAAAAGCAGCCTGAGGAATAATTTCACCAAATATTACTATCAAACCTGTGGAAATAAGGCCTGCAACTAACCCTGTAGCGATACTTCCAAGAAAAACAGCCATTGCTGAATTGATAGCTACATTTCCTAGTAACAGAGTACACAATAACAAATTACCTTTTTTCCTTATCGGATAAACTTTTTTTGCATACTGATTACCCATATTTATTTTCCTCTCAAGATCCGCTAAATCCAAACTGAAATAACCTAATGTAAGGCCAGAAAAAATACCCGACATAATTACTAATATTATTACAATGATATAATTCATCTAGCTAGATATTTAAATCTTTTTAGAAAATAAATTATTTTAACTAGCTAGTAATTTTTCAACCATCAATTGGGCTCTTTGAAAATTCGGAGAAAGTTTTAATGCTTCATTAAATTTATTTAAAGCTTCCGATTTTTCACCTTTATCATATAACTCCAATCCTTGTGCATATGCTAAAGTTGCCTGATATGTTACTTCCTCTGAAGCCATAATGGTTGCTTCTTCTTTTTCGGAAAACCTAATATCTAAACCTTTTGCTATCTTCCATACTAATTGTTTTTCCATTTTCATAAAGTCTGAAGTAACTCCGTTAACGCCTTCTGCTTTTAATATTTCTCCGGTTTCTGTTTTTACAATTTTAGCGTCAATTCTAAATTGCCCAAACATTTCAAAAAAACTACCAAACAATATAGTTTCTGCTCCTAACAACTTCCCAATTTTTTGTTGAGTACCTGAATCAAAATTTTTCGTATTACTAAGACTTAATTCAGCCAATACCTCTTCAAGTTTTTCCCGCTCAACAACTTGGAGCATATTAAGATTTGATAAATCAGAAATAAGCATATCTGCCAAACCTTTTTTTAATGCATCTAAATTTGAATTATTACTACTATTATCAAAATAGAGTATTGCAATAGTTTTACGATCTTTTATGTCTGTTCGAGCATTAACCTTTTCAAAAGTTGTATAATCTGCAGTACTAGATAGTTGTTTAATTTCTGATTCACCGGTAATAATCTCTTTTATATCTTTAACATTAGAAGCAACTTCTTTTTGAGATTCTATTATAACATCTTGCTTTTCATTAATTTCATCAAGAGTCCCTAGTACTTTAACTTGGAACTCTTTTACTCCTTCAAAGTTTGCAGCTAATGCTCCTCCCTCCTCAGCATATGTATTTGATAACAGCATAAAGAAAAGCATGACAGTAGCAGATATTGCAGAAAAACCAGCTAGTTGAGCCTCTTTTGTCCCAAATACCTCCTCATGAGATTTCAATTTTAATGCTGGTCTTACTTTTAAAAAAAAATAATAGATAAAGAGTAAAAAAGATATTGAAAAAATGATTGGAGCAAAAGGAGCTAAGGGGCTAAAAGCATCAGAAAGAGCACCTATCAACCCACTAACAGGGCCTGCTATTTTTGATCCATCCAACATTACTGATCCCATAGTTTTTGATTTTATATTACTCATAAGCATTCCTTTCAATATTTTTAAATATAAACTTATTAATGAAAATTTATTTTCATTAATTTAATAAAACCATAATATTAAAATATGATTGTCATAACTATACACCAATAATATTTGGTAAATAATCGTATTTTTTTAAATTATAGCACATCTAATTATGAAACATAAATTCAATAAACTAGTTTTGTATTTTACTGTTATTCTATGTTTTGAATGTATTTACGCAACAAATGCTGAAGATGCGATTAATCATGGAACAACATATCACTGGCTTGCACGCTATAAAAATAGCGACAGCTGGGATTTTTTAAAATCAAAAGAGTGGTTTCAAAAGGCATTAGAAATTATTGGTGCTGATACCACAAATTTAAAAAACAAAAAATTAGTGCATATTGCAAAAAAAGGAATTCTTGAGTCAGATATAAGATGGGAAAATAATTATGATAATATAACCAATGAATATCCAATTTTTCCAATACTGACAAAAACTAATACAACTTATGAGTTCTATGATGATCCTGATGTTGTAGCTGCAGTTGCTTCTGTAGAAAATGCACTGCAAAACTTTGGATCTTCAATACCTAGGGAAGATACACAATTAATGACAGTTGTGATTAGTTCTCCAAAGAACCAAGCACTCGAGGATGAAATTCGGTTTTCAATTAATAACTTCGGAAATTATTTTTATCGTCCCCAAGAAGAGCAGTTAGCGATTTTAAGCCTGGAAGAGATTAATGAAAGTTATAATTTTCCTGAATCTAATCTGTCATTTAAAATTTTTAATAAATTAGCAAAAAATTGGGGTAAAAGATATCTTGCAATTTTTAAATTAATTGAAAATGATATCGTTGATAATGTTTATTATTTTGGTACCTGGGCATATATACTTGATACAGAGAAAAATAAAATAATCAAATCAATTTATGCTGATGGTTTTTGTGAAGACCGTCGTGATGTGCCAAATACTAAACTAGGCATTTTCATTGTAAGTTTAATTATTGCCCTCTTAGTCCCTACAATAATTCAATTCACATATCCAATCATTTTCAAGCAAAATAAGAGGCCCGTCTTCTTCTATACTAGTATTTTTTCTCTTGCGATCACGATGCTGATCTTTTATCCGCTTACAGAATTTTTCAACTCATGGGCTCCTGACCCTGTCACTTTAGCCTTACTGCCTCAAAATAGATTTTGGATATTTAGTTTCCTAATATCTTTGGCAATTTTTCCACCTATTATAGTTTATGTCATGGGATCAAAAATACCAGGCATTAAAGATAGGCTATCAGACGGTGAATCAATCGCCTGCCTTGCTGCAGGTACCCTTCAAGGTAATCTTTTATCAATGGCACTGCTCTATTCAACTCGATATTCTTTATTAGCATTGGAATATTATTATTTCATCTCAATTATTACAATAGTATCCACTTCGCAATATTTTGGATATGGTATATCCAACAAATTTCACAAAGATAAAAATAGAGATCTTATAGCCATTCCAATCTATGTTTTAGCAGCAGTTTTATTAATGCTTGCACTTTTGAGGAATGAACATTTATATATTTTGTATTCTATTATGATTGGAGTTGTGACTCCATTTATTGCTGTAGTTTCCAAATATTTTTCTTCACATTTCAAAAGCAGTTCTGTTAGAAATAATACAACTGAAAAACTTGTTAAAATTGATGATAGCACCCTTGAGACTATATTAAATAATCCTCCAAATTATACTCAACCAAAATTAGGTACTGATACTAGTGAAAGACTTTTTAAACTAATGGAACATAATAACATAAATCTGGATAAAAACATTCAAAAACCAAATGTAGTAGTAATTCGAGGAGATAAAGGCGTTGGGAAAACTCGTTTAGGAAATATTGTTTCCAGAGCTCTAATTGATAGATTTTCGGAGAAAAATCAAATTACCCTGTCCAGCAAAGACTACCAAAATCAAATATTATATGGTGATTGCGATGAAGCAAATAAAGATGGCGCTGAAGTACCATTCGAACCATTTTCACAAGCCATGCATCAAATACTTGGAGCAGGTCGTTTTGAGCCTCCATCGCAAAGAGCCAATAAAATTAAATCAAAAATGGAGACATTAGGACTCTCAAGTGCTCTTGACTCAACTGGTTTAGGTTTAATAAACAACTTTTTAGGTAATGAAGATGAGGTAATCAATAGCCAATCAGCATCACTTCATGAATTAGGTGAAATTATTTGCAAAACCCTTAGTAATCTTGCAAAAAATCTTCCAGTGGTATTTATTATTGATGATTTCCATTGGATAGATTCATCGAGCTTAGATTTATTTAAGAATATTTTAAGGCAAGTAGTAACAGCTAAAATTTCAAATGTTTCATTCATCTTGATCGAACAGACTAATCCTGAATCTATGGATTTAGAAACTGATATTATTAATTCGCAAAAAGAATTAAATAGCTTTATAAATGATGATTTGATAAACATAATATCTTTGTCAGAGGAAAATAACTTTTTCCTTGATATAAATAGATTTGATGAGTTTTTATCCCACAGTATTTACTTTGATACTCATTCCGCCCATAAACTAAAGATATACTTTGAAAAATATGAAATTAATAATATTGATATGGTTATTCGAACGGTACACCATCTTCATGAAATAGATGCATTAAAATTTAGAAGAGGTGGTGTTGAGATAAAGAAAAGATTTTCTCTTAGTGACATGCATCCTCCATCGAACCATATTGATCAAATTCAAGAATCCATTTCATTATTAGATGTCAATGAGAGATTATTATTAGAATGTTCAGCAGTGATTGGTTTTGAATTTAACGTTGAAATATTAGCTGAAGCCCTTCAGAAGGATCGAATTGCTATATTAATCACTCTAAGACAGCTAGAATCAAAAGGATTTATTGAAGATATTTTAGATCAAGATGATGTTTATCAATTTACATCACGTTCGCTAATGAATGGTATCCGATGGTTAGCCTCCAAAAACCTAGATAAAACAAATTCAAAAGTATCCCAAATAGTTCGTGAATACCATGGTAGAGTTGCCCATGCTTTAGAAATTAAATATAAAATAGACATTACAAAATTAAATAAGATTAAGGATAAAGATATATATGCTTTAGCGAGCAGGACATTTTCCGCAGGAGAAACTATGGCGAAGAAAGCAATTATTTATAATATAGAAGCCTTGAAAGTTGCCAAAACAAATTTACGATATAAATTTGCAATTAATTTTGGTCAAAATACTCTTAACCTACTAAAAGATTCTGATTTGAAAAACATACCTCAAAATAGTTTAGAAGCTATACTTACTACTTTAGAACTTATGATTCACACTAACCTGTCACCGAAAAAAATAGAATTGTTTTCCCATGACACGGAAAATTTTATTGATAGATTAAATCTATCTAAAGAAGATGAATTAAAACCTAAAGCCAAATTTCATCTTCTTCTTTCTGATGCGATATGCCATGATCACTCAAATTATTATAGTACTGCAACAATAAAGGATATCAAATTAAAAATCGAAAAATTTCAAAAAGGTATAAGCCCAACTACTAATTCTCTAAATGATATTTGCTGTCAATTAGGTATTATACGTCTAGAGCGCAAACTCGGCACGGATAAGAAGGAGAATTTCGTGACTTTGTTAAAAGAGATAGAATCAATAAAAGATATAGATGATCTTCTATTTTATAAAAAACTTAAATCTGAGATTATTGAAGATGTACTAGATTATATAATTGACACACAAAAACCTGAAATAAACATACCTGAGCTACTTACAGAATGTATCTCATTAAAAGAAGAAATAGATGACCAAGAAGGAAAGACAAAATTATTAATTTTAGATGGACAATTTCAAAAAAAGAAAAATAAGACTACAGAAGCAAAGAGCAGATTCAGTGAAGCACTAAACATAGCAAAAAATATTAGTTCTGTTGATTACATTTCCGATATTAATTATGAACTTGGACAATGTGCATTTTCTGATGAAGATTATCAAACAGCTCAAGATTATTATGTTAATGCAGCGCTACAAGCAAAAATGGATGATAATATACCAAATCAATACAATGCAATTTTTGGAATATTAACAATTGCAAAAGAAAAGAAAAATATCAATTTAATAAAAGAGTTTAGCGATGAAATTCAATCTCTTTATAGAAAGGATCAAAAAAGAGGCAATAAATATAAAAAAATGATAGATATGCTAAATGCATGTGCGGAGTTTTCTAATGAAGCTAAAGATCTAATTAAAATTTCAGACAATATATGAGAATATATTAGCTGAAATCAATCAACTAAAAATATCTAATCAATTAAAAAATGTAGTTTTTTATAATTCTAAAAAAGAGAGGAACTAAAATGGACTGGAAAAAATATGTTATTTTTTTTATTAGTTCTTTTTGTGGATACTTTATTGGGGGATGGATAGCAGAATTCTTACAATACATAGCACCTGAATTTTTTAATATTGACCCTAGCATTTTTAAGGTATGGTTATCAAGGAAACCAACCATGAGCTCTCAAATATTAGGTTATATTATATATGCAATCACAGCCCTAGTAATGTTTGGATTTTCTTCAATTCTAAGTGAGTTATTTTATGATGATGAAAAATAAGATTGTCAAACTTACTGATTCGCTTATTCCTTTACACCTGCCCTTAAAAAAAACACTCTCAAAGAGATCAATAAAATAGTTCCAATTATAACTACATATATTACCTTAGATAAATAAACTGCTCCAGGTATATTAGCTTGAATGACAGCTTGAATAAGCACTGCTGCTGCAAGGCCTCTTGCGAAGACGGCATTGACAAGTTGTCTATGAGGTTTTGACAGCTCTTTTGTGATTAAAGATGATCCCATTCTTAAAATCATAATTAAAAAAGATAGTAATACCCCAATTACCAATGCATTTGAGTTTGTGACGTCTAGCAATACTCCTACATAAATAAAAAAAAATGATTTCAAAAAAAATGATATTAAATCATAAAACTTTTCTTCATTCGGAGAGGTTACATCAACTCCTAATCCTCCTTGCACTGCTTTTTGTTTTTCTTTAACTGATCTTGATAAAATACCTTCTTTGATTGATGAAAGCTGTTTTGAATTGTTAAGGACTAATCCAAGAAAGAGAGCTGCAATTGGACCATTCCCACCAAAATATTCTGTAACAACATATACAAGAATTAGATATGCTATGGTAATAATATAGTTCTGCTCTTCGAAAACTCTAATTCCGATCCATAAGACTCCTCCTATAATACCAAAAAAGCTAGCAATCGCAAATAAACCTATTAAATAACTAAGCGTCTTTTGTAAACCAAAGACTCCAGTGCTATGAACCTCAATTACAGATAAAACTGCAACAATACAAAATACATCTGTAAGAGCAGATTCAAGAGCTAATCTAGAAAAAATCTTTCCTCCAACTTTGATTTGATTCAATATTGGGATGACAAATGATGATGAAACTCCGGCAAGTGAAAAACCTATTATTAAAGATCCTTTTATTGTAGCACCATCAAAAATATAGTTCTGCAGGTAGTAAAAAGTAAGAGTGATAAAAATTGTTGAACCAACAAAATTAAATATTGTTAGAATAAAGCTCGAATAAAATTCTTTAATCAAAGAAGATAGATTAATATTAAATGCACCATCAAAAATAAGTATGAGTAACGTAAATGTAGTTAAAACAGGAGCTATATTGGATAGATCTTCTAGAGATATTAAATTAATTCCGCTAGGACCAATTACCAATCCTATTGCAATAAGAAAGATTACATCAGGTATATTGGTTCTTCGAAATAATGCTTCCGAGATATATCCAAAAATCGCAATCAAGCTTATTGATACTAAAACTACATTAACACTCATGTTCTAATGCTTTAATTAATTTCATTAATTAAATCTTAAATACCATAATAAAAAGACATATTATTCTAACTATTTTAGGTCCTAATTAACTTTTGAATTTGGGAACATTTTTTTGAATTCTTCTTCTTGATGTCGTGGGACATGTATTTTTTCCAAATTTGTTAGCTGTTTAATTTCATCTGAATAAATCAGGTGTTTAGGGCGTAAACTAAAAGAAAGCTGTTTTAAATTTTTTAAGCTATAGATTTCTTTAGGAATGGTTAAAGTATCTGGATGAATATATAAAGGAGTATTCTTTTCGATACTAAAGTAACTATCACCCTTAAACTGTTCTAAAATATAATCTGGATCTTTATCTAAAGGGAAAAAATCAATGGTAACTATCTCTATTGTTTCCTTAAAAAGCTCCAGACCTCTTGGTACATGCACAGTTTTCATATTAGAAGAGTATAAAGTAATTACTGTTGTTTTTTGATCATAAATGGATGAAGATTCAGGGCTGATACTAAAACTATTTGGTTGAGTATTTTTAATCGGTAAAATTTTCCCACGATCTTCGTGAAATTTATATAAGATTGGATTCTTTTGTCTTTCGATAATACGAGCCAAAAATACCGTATTCATTTCTATCCAAGCTGAGTATTTGTATTCTTTGACCAACATAGTTGCTATTTTGAAAAACTCTTTATCAAAATACTTTAGGCCCTTTAATTCATTTTTATATAAGGATTTTACTTGAATGAGGAAAGGGATTTGAACACGGTATAATGGCTGTTTAAGGCGAGATACAATATTATCAATAAAAGGTTGACTATACGTAAACTCCGAACCGCAAATTTCACCAAAATTATTTTCAACTAAATATTTTATAATATTTACAGTTTCAATAGTTTTATTTTCTATGTGTTTACTAGCCTCAACAATACTATTCGGAGGAGTTTTAAATCCGCCATTTTTTATCCAATACCCTTTATCATTTGATAATTTTCCATACATTTCAGGTAATTGAACCAAACCCGTTTGCCCCATTAAATCATACCAAAGTGTACTTAATGCGCCTGCAAGATTTCTACAATCTTCCTCTCTATTTTGAACTCGAATCATCATATCCAATATTTCTTTTGATATATTTGTTTTTCTTGCTTCTGTAAAAGCTTTTAGATTTTTTTCAAGCTCATCTAACTTTTCCCAAGCAATATCGAATTCGTCATCTTCGTTTGTCGCCATCTCTAAAAATTGAATAGATTTTTCATACTCTCCTTTATCAAACGCATCTATACTTGAAGCATATGCGCTAAAAGCTTCAAAAGACTCTGTCTGACTTTTCTTAATCTTTCTAGAT
>MDSZ01050371.1_pt1 | contig 10669 bp, 13 predicted proteins | sample 811201 | NCBI WGS metagenome assembly MDSZ01 (sample SAMN05326647, study PRJNA326480) | marine metagenome | isolation source: seawater | place: Indian Ocean: North | collected 2010
GTAAACATTAGTTTATGCTTTCACCCTGCTTTATCTTATTACCAAGCAAAAATTGGTCTGTTGACTGTCTACTTTTTCCCTCTTTTTGAATTTCAAGAATTTTTATCGACTTCTCATTGCAACCGATTGTGAGTTTGTCATCTAGTGTTTTTCCAACATCACCATTTTCATTTGCTATTTTTGCTTTCCATACCTTGTGTCTCTCCTTTTTGTATTGAAACCAAGCTCCGGGGTTTGGATTTAAACCATTAATTTTAGCCAAAACTTTTTTTGCACTTTGGTTCCAGTTGATTTTTCCTTCCAGTTTTGAAATTTTTTTAGCATAAGTCGCCTCGAGATGATTCTGATCTTGGAATTGAGCTTTACCATTTTCTATTTTATTAATCGCACTAATTGTAGATTTAGCACCTAGTTTAGATAGAACCTTAGATAATGATAGAGCATCTATATTTTCATTAATTTTTATCTTATCTTGATGCATAACTGGTCCTGCGTCTAACTCTTCGACTATTTTCATAATGCTTATACCAGTCTGATTATCTAAGTTCATAATCGATCTTTGAATTGGGGCAGCTCCTCTCCACTTTGGAAGAAGTGAGGCATGAACATTTATATACCCATACTTTGATAAACTTAAAAATTTTTTTGGGATAATTTTTCCGTAAGCTATTACAATCACAATATCAGGTCTTAACATTTTTAAATAATTGTACTCCTCATCATTGTTAAGAGTCTCAGGAGTTCGTAAATTCAATTGATGTTTTTTAGCAAAAGACTCTACGCTTGACTGATTAATTTTTTGCCCACGATTTGCTTTCCTAGCAGGTTGAGAATAAACTGTTACAACTTTATGATCAGATTTAAGTAAAGACTCTAAAGTAGGAACAGAGAACTCTGGTGTTCCCATAAAAACGATTTTTTTCATTATTAATTTTAGACTATTACTCTTTCAATTCCTTTTTTCTGTTTAACAAGCTTCTTAATAATCATATCTTTTTTAAGTTTGGATAAGTAATCAATAAATAATATTCCATTTAAATGATCAACTTCATGTTGAACACAGGTAGCCAAAAGTCCATTGGCATGTAGCTCCTTTTCTTTACCATCGTAGTCGATATATTTTAGTCTACATTCAGCAGGTCGTTCTATTTCAGCAAATTGTCCTGGTAAAGATAGGCAGCCTTCTTCATATACTGAAGTTTTTTTTGACCTATGTATAATTTCTGGATTAATAAGAAACAGTGGATGTTTTTTTTCTTCAGCTTTTGAAATATCAATAACAATCAATCTTTTTAAAATTCCAACTTGAACTGCTGCTAAACCAATACCAGGAGCAGCATACATGGTTTCTAACATGTCATCCATGAGCTTTTTTGTGTTTGAGTCTACTTTTTCTAAAGGATCACATTTTTTCCTAAGAATAGGGTCAGGCTCTGTAAGTATTTTTCTTAACATATACAACTTATATTGTAATTAGCTTCTTTGTGGAAGAGCTGAAATTAAAATTTCGTTTCTAAATTTTTTTAAATTATTCTCATTAAGAAGGTGCGTTATAAAATAAATTGTTTCTGGGTCTAAATTTTGAGCTTCGTCCTCTCCAATTATTTCTACTAGTTTCAATGTTAAAAAAGCCGACTCTTTCCTTTTACCAAGTTTTAATAAATTTGAAGGAATATTATACTTTTTAGAAATTTCTTGGTAATTAAATTCCTTAGGAATTTCAAATCCATCTTGGGCTAATGACTCAACTAACGCTAAATCTTTAGCTGAAAAAAAATATTTTCTATTTTTCTTAATTTTTTTATATATTCTTAAAAAATCTTTTTGGGCTTTTTTCTGATTTATTTCTTTATTAAAATATTTCAATAATCTAGACTGATGTAAAATTTTATCATTAAATTTAATCTTTCCTAATTTTAACTCTTCTTCAGTAATTATATTTTTTTGTACAACTTCTTGATAAGACTCTTCAACTTTATCGAGATTAATTTCTTTTAGCCTATCGCTTAAAAATTGCACATAAATATTTGATAGATTATCTTTTTGAAATAGATCCTTAAGCAAAAATAATAATCTAATTTTACTTTCTTCATTATCTGAAAGTAAATATCTTTGATAAATTAAGGCTCTCGCATCAATGGTATCAAATCTTTGATAAGTATCTTCGGCTTTAATTAAACTATTTAAATCAAAATCAATATTTGAATAGAAATCAAATATTTTTTGTTTATCAAATTGATCATTATTGGCAGCAATTTCTAAATTTTTTAATTTTTCTTTGTCTTTGGGATCATCTAATTTTATTAGATTGGCAGCATTCAAATATTCCCAAATTATTTTTGGGGTTTCCTTTTTTGGTTCATAGGAAAAATTTTCAATTGTAACACTTGAAAGATAAAAATTCAGTAAATTATCTTTTTTAATTTTAGTTGTAGTTTTGCTTGTTACCCCCAAAAGAAAATTCATCTTATCGTCAAAAAAATTATCTGATTTATTTTCTTCTCTTAAAATATCAAATTGGAGCTGAGCTTCATTTTTCTTTTTGTTAAAAACTAAGCAATAAATTTTAAACTTTTCTAAATATGAATCTTTAATATTTTTATCTAAAAAATTAATTTTTTTACAACCCTCTTTAATATTTGCTTTAGCAATATTGTGATCAACTAAATATTGAATAAGTTTTTTTTTATTAGGAAAAGTATTATTTTGTTTTAGAAATTTTTCTATAAGATTTATCTTTTTATTTTCAATTAACCAATTAATTTTCAAATTAACAAATTCTTTTTCATCCATTCCTTTAGGTGGATATGCAAACGATAAGATTGTATATTCGAATAATTTTGATGCAGTATTTGAAAGTTCAATTTTATTTATCCTTTTAATGCTTGATCTTATATCCTCTGCTTCTGTAGCAGACCACATATTTAACTCAAAATCATTTTCAGCTGGGTCATAAATGCCAAATATTTTTATATCTTCAGATACTTTAGATATTTCACTCTCAATTTCAATATTGCTATTTTCTTGATTTGAAATAATTACTTCAGGTGTAGCGTTAGTCTCATCATTATTATTTATATTTTGATTTGAGCTTGGATTCTCTTTCTTTTCCTTATTCCAAATATCTATTTCTTCCTCTGCAATCAATGGTGAAATTGAAAGTGAAATTATTAAAAATAATAAGCTTATAAATTTATTTAAGCTTATTAATATCATCGGTTATATCGATCTTATAATTTTGTTCGGGACTTGGAAAATTTATTTTTTCTATTAAAAAAATTACTACTACCATGAATACTAAAGCCAAAATTAATTTGATTAAAATTCTTCCTATTGAACTACCAATACTGGGTTGTCGATTGTATTTAAGTTGCATAGTAAAAAAATATATTTAAACTCGGAAAATAAGACATATTTATGATAAATCAAATTTAAAATTGGTAACATTATTGAAAAAAAACCTTTTATTAACTGGAATGATGGGTGTTGGTAAATCAACAGTGGGCAAAAAACTAGCTAAAAAGCTTAAACTTAAATTTATTGATATTGATAAAGTTATTGAAAAAAGAGAAAAAAAGACAATTAAAGAAATTTTTGAAGATAATGGTGAAGATTATTTTAGAATGGTAGAAAAAATAATTACTTTAGAAGAACTTAAAAAGATCAATTCAGTTATTGCTCTTGGAGGTGGTGCATTTATGAACCCATCAATTCGTAAAGAGGCAAGAAATTTATCTATAAGCTTTTGGCTAGACCTTAGTTTAAAGACAATTTTAAACAGATTAAAAAATGTTAAAAAGAGGCCTATGCTCGATCCAATTAACTTAGAAAAATCTATTAATAAAATTTACTCTGAAAGAAAGAAAATCTATAGTAAATCTGATTTTAAAATTAAATGTAATTTTATAAGTACTGACCAAATAGTGAATAAAATAATCAAATTGTATGAAAATTCAAAAAATAAAATTTAAAAATTCCAACAAAAATTACTCGATATTTATTGGAAATAACATTTTGAAAATATTGTCCTCAGAAATTGAGTCATTATGTCCTCAAACTAAAAAAATTGCTTTAGTTTTTGATAAAGGTGTGCCGTTAAAATACAAAAAATTTATTTTAAAAAATTTAAAAAAATATGATGTATATATTTATAATTTCAATGCAAATGAAAAAACAAAATCTATAAAATCAGTAATTGATTTGTTAGATAAGCTACTCTTAAAAAATTTTAATAGATCGGATTTAATAATTGGAATTGGTGGAGGGATCACAATTGATTTTGCTGGCTTTGTAGCAAGTATTTTAAAAAGAGGCATAAATTTCATAAGTATTCCTACAACATTATTATCTCAAGTAGATGCTGCTGTTGGGGGCAAAACAGGAGTTAACTCTAAATTTGGTAAAAATTTAATTGGATCTTTTTCTCAACCAAAATTAGTAATAAGTGACACAGCTATTTTAAAAAGTTTATCAAGAAAAGAAATGATATGCGGTTATGCTGAAATATTAAAACATGCTGTTATAAAGGATCAAAAATTTTTTAAGTGGTTGATGATTAACACAAAATATATTTTTAATAAGCATTCAGACAAGTTAGTTTATGCAATTAAAAAAAGTTGTAATATTAAATTATTTTTTGTTAACAAAGATGCTAATGAGAAAAATTTGAGAATGATACTTAATTTTGGGCATACATTTGCTCATGCTATAGAAGTAAAAAATAATTATTCAAAAAATATTACACATGGAGAAGCAGTTCTTGCAGGTATGGTACTAGCCACAAAACTTTCGGTAATAAAAAAAGTTTGTAACAAAAAAACTTTAGAAAATCTTTTAGAAATTTATAAATCAAATAATTTAAACTATTCTTTAAACAAATATAAAAATGTTAACGAGATAAAAAAATTAATTCCTTATCTAAAAAATGACAAAAAAAACAACGATGAAAAAATAAATTTTATTTTGTTAAGAAAGATAGGTAAAACAACTATCCCTAATAAATATAAGATTTCAATAAACAATTTAAAAAAACATATTCGATATTTCACTCGATACTAATTTCTAAAGCATGAATTTTAGTTTTAAGGTCTTCTTTTAAAATATTCATTATCATTTTTTGAGCACTTAACCTTGAAATAGATTTTAGATACAAAGATTTTATCTTAAGATGTAAATGATATTTTTCTTTTGAAAAAAATTTATGTCCTTTATGTTTATGAGAATTATCAATAATTTCTAGTTTCTCAAAATTAATTTTTTCTTTTAATTTTTTTTCAATAACATTAAAATAATTTTCCATTATCTTTAATTTACTATATAGAAGTAGAATTAATATGAAAGTAATCTGTGATTGGAAAGATTGTAAAGAAATAGGCTTATATAAGGCGCCTGTCGAGAGAGATAATAGCAAAAAATTCAGGCTGTTATGTCTAAATCATATAAAAATTTTTAACAAAAATTGGAATTATTTTGAAAATATGAATGACCAAGAAATAGAGTTCTTTATAAAATCAGATTTAACGTGGCATAAATCTACCAAAAGTTTTGGTTCTTCTGAAAATTTTTTCAATATTTTATGGAATAACGCTTTAGATGATAAACTCAATATTTTCAAAACCTCCAATTTTAAAGAATTCAAAAAAACAAAAATTTCACAAACTGATAGAGATGCTCTCGAGATAATGGAGCTAAATGATGAGACAAAATGGGAAGAAATCCACTCAAAATTTAAAAGTCTTGTGAAAAAATACCATCCTGATAAAAACCAAGGGAATAAAAAATTTGAAGATAAGCTTAAAAAAATTACTTTAGCTTACAGTCAACTAAAAAAAACATTAGGAAAAAAATGAGTACAGAACAGTTTATTACCAAACCAGATATGCAAATTTCCGTAAAACAAACTTTTGGTTTTGACAGTGAAATGCAGATAGATGCTTTCTCAAAAAAAAATGAGTACGTACCTAAAATAGACCCAGATTATAAATTTGATAAAGATACCACTTTAGCGATTCTTGCTGGCTTTTCTTTTAACAAAAGGGTTCTCATTCAAGGCTATCATGGAACAGGTAAATCAACTCACATCGAGCAAGTTGCCGCTAGATTGAACTGGCCATGTGTAAGAGTAAATTTAGACAGTCATATAAGTAGAATAGATTTAATTGGAAAAGATGCGATTGTGTTGAAAGATAATAAACAAATTACAGAATTTAAGGAAGGTATTTTGCCATGGTCAATTCAAAACCCTGTAGCATTAGTTTTCGATGAATACGATGCAGGTAGACCTGATGTAATGTTTGTAATTCAAAGAGTATTGGAGAGTGATGGAAAATTTACTTTATTAGATAAAAATAAAGTTTTGGAACAGCACGATTTCTTCAGAATATTTGCAACAACAAATACTGTTGGACTTGGAGACACTTCTGGGTTGTATCATGGAACTCAACAAATAAACCAAGGTCAGATGGACAGATGGAATATTGTTTCAACTTTGAATTATTTACCTTTTGATAAAGAATTAGAAATTATTTTAGCAAAAAATAAAAAGTTTAACAGTAAAGAGGGAAAAGAGATACTAGCTAATATGATTAAAGTTGCTGATCTCACAAGAAAAGGTTTTATTAATGGAGATATATCTACCGTCATGAGTCCAAGAACTGTTCTGCATTGGGCTGAAAACTTTTCCATCTTTAAAGATCGAGGCTATGCCTTTAGAGTGACTTTTTTAAACAAGTGTGATGAGTTAGAAAAAAAAATTATTTCCGAGTATTACCAAAGATGTTTTGGTGAAGATCTGCCAGAGTCTTCGATTAATGTTTCTTTATAAAAGTGGAAAAAAAGTCTGAAATACTAGAAAATTTTAAAACTGCTATCAGTTCTACTGTAAAATCTTTATCTAACTCTGAAAATGTGGAAATTTCATTCGGGGAACAAAATTCCCAGTCAAATGATAAACTGATCAAATTGCCTGAAATTGTTCAAGTGAACAATAAAATCAATTATAGTCAAATTAGAGCTTTAGCTGACTCAAAGTCTTTAAAACTAAGATTTAGTAATTTTAAAACATTAAAAATCTATGAACCCGAGGGAAATATTTCTAAAAAATTGTACCAAATTGCTGAAAAAATTAGGTGCGAAAAACTAGGTTCTGATCGATTTAAAGGAGTAAAAAATAATATAGAGAGATATTACAAGGAAAGAACCACCTCTTTAGATCTTAAAAATAATGAAGATCAAATAACAGAGACTTTTGAAAATTATCTAAGAGTAAAATTTTTTGATATAAAGAATAGCAAAGAGTTAGAGAAAAAACTTAAAACATATCAAAAAAATCTAAATGATAAATTTAAAGAAAAAGTTAAAGAATTAAGTAAATTAACTCACGATCAAGCAAAATTTAATTCTATTATCTCAGACTTAATTTCAGATATGAATTTAGATGAAAATTTAGAAAAAGAACAAAAGAGTGAGGAAAGTAAAGATGATAGACAAAAAGATCAAAAGAATCAGGAGCAAAAAACAAAGGACAAAAAACAAGATGATCAAGAAATGTCAATTGATTCAGGTGTTCCAGACTTAGAAAATGAAGCAAAAGAATCCGATCAAGAAGTGGAAGAAATTGAAATAGAGGATAAATCGAATTCAGATTATAAAAAAAATACAAAAAATAAATTGGGAAATATAGATTATAAAATTTACACAGAAGAATTTGATGAAATTATTAGGGCAAGAGATTTAGAAAATGAAGAAGAGCTAAATAGATTAAGAAAAAATTTAGACCAACAATTGCTACAACTTAAAAATTTTGTCTCTAAACTTGCAAACAAACTTCAAAGAAAACTTTTAGCAAAACAAAATAGATCTTGGAATTTTGATCTAGAGGAAGGTTTGTTAGATACATCAAAACTCCCTAGGGTAATAATGGATCCTTTTAATTCACTTTCGTTTAAAAAGGAGAAAGATATCGAATTTAAAGATACTTTAGTTACGATATTAATTGACAATTCTGGTTCAATGAGAGGTAAACCAATTTCAGTTGCTGCTATTTGTGCTGACATACTTGCAAGAACTTTAGAGCGTTGTTCTGTAAAAGTAGAAATTTTAGGTTTCACAACTAAACATTGGAAAGGTGGATCATCTAGAGAAAAATGGATGAAAAATGAAAAACCAAATTTACCTGGAAGACTAAATGACCTTAGACATATAATTTATAAATCAGCAGATATTCCTTGGAGACAGGAAAAAATAAATATGGGCTTAATGTTGAAAGAAGGTTTACTTAAAGAAAACATAGATGGGGAAGCTTTAAAATGGGCTTACAATAAGATGTCTAAAAGAAAAGAAGAAAGAAAAATTTTAATGGTAATTTCTGATGGTGCACCAGTAGATGACTCTACTTTATCAACCAATTCAAGTGATTATTTAGAAACAAATTTAAAAAATACGGTAAAATGGATTGAGAACAGAACGAATATAGAATTATTAGCGATTGGTATTGGGCATGATGTAACTCGATACTATAATCAAGCTATAAAAATCACTGATGTACAAGACTTAGGTGACGTAATGATTAATCAACTTACCGATCTTTTTGTAGAAAAAAGTAAAAAAACTTTACACTAATTGTAATCATTATTTTAACTCTGAAAAATCTCTGATGCTAGATAGCAACAGCCTAAAAGGTATTAACATTGATAAAGCAATAAATAATTTAACTGATAAATCTCCTAAAGCTAAAGTTACCCAAGGAACTCCTGTTGCATAAAAAGAAATTGAGAAAAATAAAAAAGTATCAACTATTGACCCAAAAATAGAAGAAATAAGAGGTGCTACGTACCAAGTCTTTTTACGAAGCTTGTCAAAAATTCCTACATCTAAATTTTGTGCAATGAAAAAAGCAAGCCCTGATCCTATTGCTATTCTAACCGATATTAAATCTGAAAAATTAGTGGAAACTAATAAAGTTAAACAAACCCCAATAAAAAAACCTATATAAACTATTTTTCTAGCTACAATTGTTCCATATGCTCGATTTGCTAAATCCGTAATCAAAAATGTAATCGGATAGGTAAAAGCTCCATAAGTTAAAATTTCACTTAAACCAAAATATTTTATAGGAAACTGAACTAAGTAGTTTGAAGCTACTACTACGACGCCCATTGATGCACCCAACTTATAGAAAAGACTCATCTAAGCTTTAGAAGAAATAAACGCTTTAATTTTTTTTACCTTATTAGATAATTTTGAATTTTTTGCTGATAAAAGGTATTTATCCAATCCACCTTTAAAGTCTACTGTTCTTAAAGCAGCGTTAGTTACATTTAGTCTTATATTCTTTTTAAGAATATCGCTTTTAAAAACTACCTTTTTAAGATTAGGCACGAATCTTCGTTTCGTCTTATTCTTAGCATGACTTACGTTGTGACCTTTCAAAGGTGATTTTCCTGTTAATTCGCATCTTTTAGACATAATTTTTTCCTGAAGTTATATAATTCCTGTAGTCAGCGGGGTCAAGCACTAATTCCAACTGCTTCACTTATATTCTTAAGATTCTCTTTTTTTAAAATTGATATTAAGTCTTTTTTTATCTCTTTAACAATTCCAGGCCCTTTATAAACCATGCCTGTATATAATTGTACGGCATCGGCGCCTGCTGTTATTTTCTCAAAAGCACTCTTTCCAGAATCTACTCCTCCAACTCCGATGATTTTAATTTTACCCTTAGTTTCTTTATAAAATTTTTTTATTAGGTTTGTAGAAATGTCTTTGAGCGGTTGTCCTGACAATCCTCCAGTTTCGTGCTTTTTTATGTCAGACAGATTATCTCTATTGCTGTCTGTTGTGTTAGAAACTATTATCCCCTGTATTTTATGACTGTTCACTAATTCAACTATTTTACCGATTTCATTATCATTTATATCTGGAGAAATTTTTATTGTTATCGGGCAGTCGATCTTTTTTTCTTTTATAATTTTATTTATTCCAGATAAAAGTTTTTTCATTTCTTCTTGGTCATGAAAATCTCTTAAACCTTCTGTATTAGGAGAAGAAATATTGATTGTCATATATCCCGCGTATGTTGCAAGTTTTGAAAGGCAAATATAATAGTCATCCTCCTTATTTTTTGTTTCTTTATTAGGTCCAATATTAATACCTAAAAAACCATTAGGTTGATTATTTGATATCCGTTTTGAAACAGTTTCTGAACCATGGTTATTAAATCCAAGACGATTGATAAGTGCTTGATCTTTTTCCAATCTGAATATTCTTGGTTTAGGATTTCCCAATTGTTGTTTTGGAGTAACAGTGCCTACCTCGATAAAGCCGAAACCAAACTTAAAAAGAGAATTATAAACTTCAGCACTTTTATCAAAACCAGCTGCTAAGCCAATTGGATTAGAAATTGTTTTACCTAAAAGATTTATTTCAAGCATTTCTTCGCCTGGTACGCTAAAAAAACTTTTAGGAAGAATATTTGCTTTTAAAGATTTAATAGCCAAGTCATGTGCTACTTCGGGATCTAACGAAAATATATAAGGCCTTAAAATAGAAAACATTAATTATTTCTTATCTTATCTCTCATTAATTCAATTGTCTCTTTCAATCCGAAGAAGCTGACAAAATAACCCATTCTAGGACCATTTTCTTCTCCAAATACAACTTCGTAAATTAA
>MDSZ01111812.1_pt1 | contig 10669 bp, 8 predicted proteins | sample 811201 | NCBI WGS metagenome assembly MDSZ01 (sample SAMN05326647, study PRJNA326480) | marine metagenome | isolation source: seawater | place: Indian Ocean: North | collected 2010
AAGGAGCAACCAAAGCCCCTACAAGTAAATATTTTTTAATCATAATTTAGAACCCCTTTCATAATTGTGCCTAAAATTTGTGCAATATATATTATGCATAATATTTAATCATTACCCACAAAATATCCTAGAATTACAAGAGTTTCAACAAAAAAATAAAAAATGTTACAATTTTTTTTTTTATTGTTGTATTTTTACAACTCAATAAAAAAGTGATGTACGAAAATTTCCTGTCAATATTATCTATAATTCCCTTTCTTATTTGGTTATATTTGATATTTCTCTATGCCAATAAAAATCTTCAATTTAAAGGACTTTTCTGGACTGGAAATATTATTTTGGAAGACCAAAAGATAAAGTATTCATTATCAAAGAAAAAAAAATCATTGTGTATTATAATTCCAGCTAGGAATGAAGAAAAACATATAGGTGAAACAATCAGGTCAATATTAACTCAGGATGTTAATAAATTTGTTTTGATAGTAAATGATAATAGCACTGACAAGACCACTGAGGAGGCATCAAAAACATTCAAGGAAAATAACTTTTCTCAATTTAAAATCATAAATGCTTTGAGTCTACCTAAGGAATGGAGTGGAAAGGTCTGGGCTTTAAAACAAGGTGTGGATTGGGCAACCAAACTGGAATTCTCACATTTTCTTTTTATGGATTCCGACATTGTTTTAAAAAAGAATATTGTCAGAAAAACCCTAGACTACATGAATCAAAATAAACTTTCAATGCTATCATTAATGGCCAAACTTAAGTGTCAATCAGTTTGGGAGTTCGTGTTAATTCCTTCATTCATCTATTTCTTTCAGAAATTATATCCTTTCAGTATGGTAAATGATAATAAAGAAACTCTTGCAGCTGCAGCTGGAGGGTTTATTTTGTGTAAAACGTCATTATTCAAAAAAGAAAATATCTATGAACAAATCAAGGATAAAGTAATAGATGATTGTAATTTGGCAAAAAAAATAAAGTCCAACAAGAATAATATCTGGTTGGGCTTAACAAGAATGGTGGAAAGCCAAAGAAATTATAGAAAATTTCAAGAAATATGGAGAATGGTCTCAAGAACTGCCTATGAACAATTAAATCATTCTATCCTTTTACTTATAGTTTCAATTTGTGGAATGATTACAATATACCTATTACCTTTTATAAATCTATTAATTCAAAAAAGCAGCCACTTGATAATACTAAATTTTTTCTCAATACTTTTGATGACAATCTCATTTGTTCCGACAGCGAAATTTTATAATTTGAGCCTTCCTTTTTATTTTTCACTACCTTTTTCAAGTTTAATCTATATGTTGATGACAATTAATTCTGCTTATAATTATTATTTTAAAAATGGAAATATTTGGAAAGGAAGAAAGTATCAATAAAAAGAAAAAAAATATTGATGATGACATCAATAAGTTTATGTCTGGAAAATCTTATTCAGATGAAAATTTTCCAGTTGCATCTTTTTTAATGACAAAAAAGATTAGGAAAATTGTTAGAATTTTTTATTTTTTTGCAAGAATGGCTGATGATGTAGCGGACCATCAAACTTTACCAAAATATAAAAAAATAAGAATTTTAAAATCGTTTGATACTGCAATCTTAAAAAATAAAGGAATACATAATAAAATTCTAAGGGATATGGTTTTACAATTTAAAGATTTACCTACTGGGAAGGAATATTCCAGAAATCTTTTAAAAGCTTTTTTGATGGATGCATCTGATAAAAAATACATAGAGTGGAGTGATCTACTTTATTACTGTAAGTATTCTGCAAACCCAGTAGGAAGATTTGTAATTGATACAGTAAAAGAGACAAACAATGTTGATAAAATTTATGAAGCGTCAGATAACTTATGTACAGCCTTACAAATAATTAACCATTTGCAAGATTGTAAAAAAGATTTTGAGGAACTTAATAGAGTTTATATACCTGAATCCTTGTTTAAGAAATATTCAATTGATAAATCAATCTTAAAAAAAAATAAATCTACAGGAAACTTTGAAAAACTTAAGGTTGAAATAATTGAAAATATTTTAATTTCTCTCAAAATGACTAAGAATGGATTATCATGTATTCAGTCTTGGAGATTAAGAAAAGAAACTTTAATAATTTTAAACATTGCCAAAAGACTATGTAATTTGCTAAAAAAAAAAGATCCTCTAAGGGAAAAAATTAAATTATCGCGTATTGAGTTGATTTTTTGCTTCTTTAAAGGAATAATATATGATTAGTATTAAGTAAACACACTTAATCAAAAAAAAGTTTGAAAATGAGTAAAAGTGATAACCTACTAGACAAAGTAAAATACCCTAAAGATTTAAGAAAATTTGATGATTCACAGCTAAAAGTTGTATGTAAAGAGCTTAGAGACGAGGTAATTGACGCAGTTTCTGTGACGGGAGGACACCTCGGAGCGGGCTTAGGTGTTGTAGAATTAACTGTTGCAATTCACAGTGTCTTCAATACCCCAAATGACAAACTGATTTGGGACGTTGGACACCAATGCTATCCCCATAAAGTAATTACCGGAAGAAGAAACAAAATTAGGACTATTAGACAACCAGGTGGATTATACGGTTTTACAAAAAGAGACGAAAGTGAATATGATCCTTTCGGTGCGGCACATTCTTCAACCTCAATTTCAGCTGGATTAGGTATGGCAGTGGCAAGAGATCTAAAAAAAGAAGATCATCAAGTAATTTGTGTAATTGGAGATGGTGCAATAAGCGCTGGAATGGCTTACGAGGCTATGAATAATGCTGGATCAATGAATGCAAGGTTAGTGGTAATCTTAAATGATAACGATATGTCAATTGCTCCACCAGTTGGAGCAATGAGTGCTTATCTATCAAGACTGCTGTCAGGGAAAACATTCCAATCCGCAAGAAGCCTTGCTAAACACATGGCTAAAAAGTTTCCAAAAAGTTTCCAAAATATGGCAGCTAAAGCCGAGGAATATATGAGAGGAATGGTTACTGGTGGAACTTTATTTGAAGAGCTTGGTTTTTTCTACCTTGGTCCAGTAGATGGACACAATCTCGACCATCTGTTACCAGTTCTAAGAAATCTCCAAAAATCAAAATGGGATGGTCCAGTCCTCTTACATGTAGTCACAAAAAAAGGCTACGGGTACGAACCGGCAGAAAAGTCAGAGGATAAATACCATGGCGTTAGTAAGTTTAATGTCATAACGGGAGAACAAGTCAAATCATCATCAAAAATCCCAAGTTATACAAAAGTTTTTGCCAACTCTTTAATAAAGCATGCTAAGAAAGATAAAAGTATTGTTGCTGTAACAGCAGCGATGCCTTCAGGAACAGGATTGGATTTATTTGAGAAAGAATTTCCAAAGAGAACTTTTGATGTGGGCATAGCTGAACAGCACGCAGTAACATTTGCAGCAGGTATGGCTACAAGAGGCATGAAGCCATTTGCAGCTATTTACTCAACTTTTCTCCAAAGAGCATATGATCAGGTTGTGCATGATGTTGCCATCCAATCAATTCCAGTTAGATTTGCAATAGACAGAGCTGGGCAAGTTGGAGCTGATGGTGCTACACACGCTGGTTCTTTTGACTTAACATATCTTTGTACTTTGCCAAACTTTATTGTTATGGCTCCAAGCAGTGAAAATGAATTGTGTAATAGTGTTGCAACGTCTTTACTAATAAATGATAAACCATCTGCCTTTAGATATCCAAGAGGAGAAGGCATAGGTGAAAAGATAAATGATAAACCTGAAATTTGGGAGATTGGAAAAGGTAAAATCATCAGAGAAGGAAGTAAAGTCTGCATTCTTTCATTAGGAACAAGATTGAAAGATTCATTAATAGCCTCTGATGTTTTGGCCTCATATGGTCTTCCCACTACAGTAGTAGATGCTAGGTTTGCAAAACCAATAGATGAACTTCTCATAACCCAACTTGCAAGAGACCATGAAGTCCTTATAACTGTCGAAGAAGGTTCGATTGGTGGTTTTTCTGCACAAGTTATGTCTTTTCTCACAAAATCTGGGGCATTAGATAAAGGTCTCAAATACAGACCAATATTTTTTCCAGATATTTTTATTAAACATGGCAAACCAGAAAAACAAAACTCAGAATGTGGAATTGATTCAGAGGGAATCATCAAAACAGCATTAGGAGCTCTGGGTATCGCAGCTCCAACTAAATTCTCTTTGGAGAGGGCCTAATTTAAGGAAATCCATTTTCACTTGAAACATTTGGATGACAAATCAAAAATCGAGCAACTTGTAAAAGAATCTGGCTCGTCATTTTACTGGGGAATGAAACTCCTATCAAAACCAAAAAGAAGGGCTATGTTTTCATTATATGCTTTTTGTAGAATGGTAGATGATATCGCAGATGATGACAAAATTTCAAAAAAAAAAAAACAGACCAAACTTAAACAATGGAAAAAAAAAATAGACAATATTTTTAAAAAAAGAAAAATTAACGATAGTTTATTAAGGGAATTAGAGCATTCAATCAAAGAATTTAATTTAAATAAAAAAAACTTTTATTCTATTATTGATGGAATGCTAATGGATGTAAAAACAGACATTCAATTTCCTAGTACTAAAGTCTTTAAGCTATATTGTGAAAGGGTAGCTGTAGCTGTTGGATATTTGTCTATAAAAATCTTTGGTATCAATGATTCAATTGGAAATAAATATGCTTACTCTTTAGGAATGGCTTTTCAAATTACCAATATTGTGAGAGATTTTTATGAAGATCTTGGTAATAAAAGATGTTATTTACCATCCTCAAAATTAACAAAATACGGAATTAAAAAAAGCTTAAAAAATATTGAAAACAACGCACATATTCAAGTTATTCTGCAGGAAATGCTACAAGAAGCAAAAAATCAGTTTGAGAAGTCAGACATACTTAAAAAAAAAATTGATAAGAAAAAAATTATTGGATCTGAGATAATGAAACTTTTTTATAAAAGTATCCATAAAAAAATGTTTAAAAAAGAGATTAATTTTAAAAAAAAAGTTAAGTTAAATATTTGGGATAAATTTTTAATATTTTTAAACTTTACATTTAGGTGAAACATAAAAAAAAAAATTCACATAATAGGAGCAGGTCTAGCAGGTTTATCAGCCGCAGTTAGCGCAAAAAAAAAAAAAATAAATTGTGAACTTTATGAGTCATCAAAAAATGCTGGCGGTAGATGTCGTTCCTTTTTTGATAAGAAACTTGGCCTTGAAATTGATAATGGAAATCATCTAGTATTTTCTGCTAACAATAATTTTTTTAACTTTTGCAAAATAGTTGGTTCACAAAAAACTTTAAAAATACTTCCTTCCAGCTTAAACTTCTATGACTCAAAGAAAAAAAAAAAATGGGAGTTAGGTTTTGAAAAAAAAATTAAAGAAATTTTAAATAACTATCCGATACCAAAAACTACTTTTTTTGACTATTTATCAGTTCTAAAATTTATTTTTGTAAAAAGTCAAAGTACCGTTTTTGATCTTGTAGGGAATTCTAATATTTATAAAGAATTCTGGGAACCTTTAACATTAGCTGTAATGAATACGTCTCCAAAGCTGGCGTCTGCGCAAATACTTTCAAATGTTTTAAAAGTAACTTTTTTTAAAGGCAGAAAGCATTGTTTAATTTATCAACCAAAAGAAAATTGGGGTAAAACATTAATAGAACCAGCAATTAATTTTATTGAAAAAAATAGAATAAACTTTAATGAATCATTGAAAAAAGTTCACTTAAAAAATGGTAAAATTTCAGAGTTAGTTTTTACAAAAAGAGTTTTAGAAATTAAAAACTCTGACAGAATTATATTTGCAATTCCACCAACTAACTTAAATAAATTATTTCCAGAATTAAAACTTCCTACAAATTATAACACTATTCTCAATGTTCACTTTAAATTAAGTAAAAAAGATATTTATTTATTTGATAAAAAAATAATTGGATTTATAAACACAAAATCACATTGGATGTTCGTTAAAGATCAGTATATATCTGTAACCATTAGTGATGCAAATAAGTTTAATCTAATGGATTCTTTAGAAATAGCAAACCTCATATGGAAAGAAATGTGTGAATATGTTAAAAAAAATATAAAGTATAAAAGCTTCCAAATTGTTAGAGAGAAAAAAGCTACATATATTCAAAGCCCAAAAAATATTGAAATGATAACTAATCTTAAGAAAAAAACATTTCCTTATACATTTGCAGGAGATTGGACCCAAAATAGGTTGCCTTGCACAATTGAAGCATCAATTTTATCTGGAAAAAAAGCAATTGACGATTTATTATAACAAACAAAAATGCTTACTTTAAAAAAAAAAATCAATTCTTTCAATCATAAGCTAGAAGCAAAAGTTAAAGAACAAAATAAAAAAAAGCTCAAGGAAGGATGTTTTGTGTATGAGTTAGAAGCAGACTCAACTATCCCGTCGGAATATATACTCCTTATGCATTTTATTGGTGAAATTGATATCCAGCTTGAAGAGAAAATTAAAAAATACCTTTTATCAAAACAAAACAAAGATGGAGGTTGGCCGCTTTTTTTTAATGGTGATTCAGATATAAGTGCTTCGGTTAAAGCCTACTATGCATTAAAACTCTCTGGTTTAGATAAAAATCATAAACAGATGAAACTAGCAAGAAATCTAATTTTAAAAAAGGGAGGAGCCGGAGAAAGTAATGTGTTTACCAAGATATCATTGGCAATTTTTGGTCAAATTTCGTGGAATGCCATACCATATATGCCCATTGAAATAATTAAGTTTCCCAATTGGTTCCCATTTAATATTTACAAAATTTCATACTGGTCGAGAACTGTTTTAATTCCACTTCTTATTATTATGAATAAAAAACCTTTAGCTAACAATCCAAATGGAATTGATATTACTGAACTACTTGTTAACCCAAGGGATCCGATTTCAAAAATTAAACCTGCTAAAAATTCAAAATATTCAGAGATATTTCTGTATCTTGATAAAGTTATGAGAACTACATTTCCTTTAATTTTTTCAAATAAATTTAAAAAGAATTGTGCAGAGGACATTTATAAATGGATTTTAAAAAGATTAAATGGTGAAGACGGACTTGGAGGTATCTTTCCAGCAATGGTTAATGCTCTTATAGCTTTAAGAATTGATGAAAAAAATAGGTTTAAAAAAGAAATTGAGATTTGCAAAAAGTCGATTGATAATTTAATTATCGAACAAAAAGATACAGCATATTGTCAACCTTGTGTCTCTCCTATTTGGGATACCGGGTGGATGGGTCATGTCCTATTAGAGAAGGGCGATGAGGATGTTGACGCACTTGTAGATTGGTTCCTAAAAAAAGAGATCAAAATAAAAGGAGACTGGGCAATAAATAAAAAAGGAAATGATATTGGAGGTTGGGCATTCCAATTCAATAATGATTTTTATCCTGATGTAGACGATACAGCCTTAGTCGGTATGTTTTTAGATAGATATAATAGAAAGTTTAAAAAAAAGAAAATTATAGATTGTTTAGAAAGAACTAGGAAGTGGATTATATCGATGCAGTCAAAAAATGGAGGGTGGGGAGCATTTGATATTGACAACAATAAACATTATTTAAATGCAATTCCATTTGCAGATCATGGTGCTTTACTTGACCCTCCAACAGTGGATGTATCAGCTAGATGCTTAAGTTTTCTAATTCAACAAAATAATAAGAAAAATGACTTATCAATTAAAAAAGGTTTAAAATATATTTTATCTGAACAAGAAAAGGATGGAAGTTGGTATGGAAGGTGGGGCACTAATTATATTTATGGAACTTGGTCAACATTATGTGCATTAAATCTTTTGGATTTTCCGGAGAAGGAAATAGTTTTTTCAAAAGCAGTTAATTATCTTAAAACTATGCAAAGGAAAGACGGAGGGTGGGGTGAAGACGGAAAGTCATATTACGAGGGATATGAAAGTATTTCAAAAAAAAGCACACCATCTCAAACATCTTGGGCTCTTATGGCATTAATCTCAGCGGGCAAACTAGATTCTAAAGAAGTAGATAAAGGAGTAAGATACTTACTTAAAAACGATCTAAAATGGTCAGAAGACTATTTTACAGCAGTTGGCTTCCCAAAAGTTTTTTATTTAAAATACCATGGTTATGCAAGTTATTTTCCGTTACTTACGATTTATAAAATAAAAAATTTGCTGAATAAAAACTCTCCAAATCCAGTTTATGGTGTTTAAAAAGAGCACAAAAATTGGTGTTATAGTTGGCTTAAACAGAGAAAAAAAAAGCATACCTAACCATAAGAATATAATAGTTGAGAGTGGTTATAGCTTTAATGCCTATCTGGCTACTAAAAAACTAATAATACAGAATGTCGATCTTATAGTGAACTTCGGATTCGCTGGTGCCCTTACAAATAATTTGAAAAATTGTGATATATTGATACCAAAAAAAATTTGTAACGAAAACTTTAGTTTTAAAAATAATTCAAATCTTCTAAGTATCTACTTTAAAAAAAAAATTAACGAAAAGGTCAAGACAGAGAATCTACTGACTTCCAAAAAAATTTTAAAGAAAATATCTAGAGATAAAAAAGTGAGTGCAGTGGATATGGAAGCTTTTTATGCTTATAAAGCGGCATCGGAGGGAAAAATACCTTTTGTTTCAATAAAGGTGATTTTTGATGATAGTGACAACCCTATCCCAGAATTTATAATCAAATCTTTAAATTCTGAAGGTAATCTCAGGTATATTCAGCTCTTTTTAGAGCTATTAGCAAGACCGTTTGATGTTTTTAGATTAATAAGAATTAATAAACTTTATAGAAAGTCTATTGTAAAGTTAGAAAAAGTAGCTAATAAGATTTTTTTAGATAACTAAGCTTTTTCGTTGTGAATTTCATTAAGCATTTTTTGTACGTGAGAATCAAAGACAAACTCTGGGTCTCTAGACTTTGACAAATCTATTTCCTCAGCCATAGCGCCTTCAGTTCTGGGACCATTTATTGCAACATTAATAGCTTTAAGTGGACTTGAAAAAACATCTGTAACCGCTGACGCCTCATAGCCACAATGAGCCATACAATCAGAACATTTGTCATAATTTCCTGTCCCATATTTTTCCCATTCAGTTGTCTCCATTAATTCATTGAATGAATCAACATATCCTTCACCTATTAAGTAACAAGGTTTTTGCCATCCAAAGATATTCCTGGTTGGATTCCCCCAAGGAGTGCATTTATAAGACTGATTACCCGCCAAAAAATCTAAATAAAGTCCAGAGTGACTAAAATCCCATTTTTTAAAGTTCTTTGATCTAAAAACATTTCTAAAGAATTGCTTAGTATTTGACCTTTTTATAAAATGTTGCTGGTCTGGAGCTCTTTCATATGCAAAACCTGGTGAGATGGTTATACCATCAACTTTTAGTTCATCTGTAACATAATTCAGAAAAACTGTGAGTGAGTCCTCTTTAACATTATCAAATATTGTACAGTTGATATTGCATCTAAAACCTAATGACTTTGCTTTTTTAATTGCCGAAACACACCTATCAAAAACTCCGTCCTGACACACTGATTTATCATGTTCATCCCTCATACCGTCCAAATGTACGGACCAGGTAAAATAAGGGCTTGGTTTATAATCTTCCATCTTTTTTTCCATCAATAAAGCATTAGTACACAAATACACAAACTTTTTTCTTTTTATAAGTTCTTCAACAATTATTGGCATTTCTTTATGAATTAATGGCTCACCTCCAGGAATGGATATGATGGGTGCTCCACACTCCTCTGCAGCTTCGATACATTGATCTACAGATAATCTTTGATCGAGTATCTCCTTTGGGTAATCAATTTTACCGCATCCAGCACAAGCTAAATTACATCTGAACAATGGTTCAAGCATAAGAACCAAAGGATATTTTTCTCTACCTAGGAGCTTTTGTTTCATTATGTAAGCCCCAACTCTTATTTGCTGAATAATTGGAATTCCCATAATTAAATATATCTAAATGTATAATTAGTTTGCAATTTCATAATTAATTAATTCTTTTGGTAGTTTGAAAACAACATTTTCTTCAATTCCAGATTGTTTCTCAATTTCAATATTACTGAAAGTTGAGATACGGTCAATAACTTCTCTTACGAGTTCATCTGGCGTTGAGGCTCCAGAAGTTATCCCAACTGACTTAACGTTATCAAACCACTCCAATGACATATCATCTGCAGTTTCGATAAGGTAAGTATTTACTCCGGACTCTGAACCAATATCTTTAAGTCTGTTCGAATTTGAACTGTTTCTAGCTCCAACAACCAAGACAAGATCAACATTCTTCACTAAGTCTCTAACTGCAGATTGTCTATTTTGTGTGGCGTAGCATATATCCTTTACATCCGGTCCTATAATATTGGGAAATCTATTTTGTAAAGCGTTAATAACATCTCTTGTGTCATCTACGGAAAGTGTTGTCTGACTTACATAGGATAGTTTATCTGGGTTGTTTACTTTTAGCTTTTTTACATCATCAGTATTGGAAACTAAATAAACAGGACCGGATATCCTCCCCATCGTCCCTTCAACTTCAGGATGGCCTTCGTGTCCGATTAATATAACCTCAAAACCATCTTTAGAGTATCTTTGACCCTCTTTATGAACCTTTGCTACTAAAGGACATGTTGCAT
>MDSZ01122223.1_pt1 | contig 10669 bp, 9 predicted proteins | sample 811201 | NCBI WGS metagenome assembly MDSZ01 (sample SAMN05326647, study PRJNA326480) | marine metagenome | isolation source: seawater | place: Indian Ocean: North | collected 2010
GAAAATCGGCCTCGCCGCGCAGCCGCGTGCGGTTGATCATGCCCTGAAGCCGGTGGCCGTCACGGTGGTCCTCGAACTGCAGCGGATGATATTGCGCGCGGAACCGTTCTATCGGCGGCTTCACCATGGCCGCCCAGGGGTCTGATTCCTGCCCGCGGATGAAGTCCCAGCTGGAATAGCGGGTGTGATAGGTGGCCCCGCCATCCTCGAAATAATGATAATGGTCCGACACGAGGTGGCAGTAGGTGCCGCCGGATGTCAGCTGGCCGGCGAAACTGTCGTCAAAGGGCTCCAGCGGCCCCCAGCTTCGATGCAGGAAATTCAGACGTCCGGTCTGCATGTCGCGGCGCGCCGGCATGCAGGGAAGAGAGCCGGCGTAATGGGTGTCGAACACCGCCGAGCGGGCGGCCAGCCTGTCGAAATTCGGGGTTTGTATCTGGCCGCCATAGGCACCGAGCGCCGACCGGTTCAGGCTGTCGAAGAGAAGGAAAAGCGTTTTCATCAGCAGCTGGTCCTGTCTGGCCTGTGATCCGAAATCCTGACATGCGTCAGCCTTCCGGATTTTTTGAATTGACTTCAAAAAACCGATCGTCCTTTAATTTGGTATACAATTTTACTTTCGAAGTCGAGGCTGACAGATCGTCGTTCGACAGGGGCACAAGAAGGTCGATCCATGCCGTTTGAACCAGCCAGCGATATCCTCTCCGACTATACCGTTCTTGATCTGACAAGGGTGCGCTCAGGTCCCACCTGCGTTCGCCAGCTCGGCGACTGGGGGGCGAATGTCATCAAGATCGAAAACCCTGATAAGGCCGGCTCCGATATGGGCGGGTCGCGCGAAGGCTCGGACTTCCAGAATTTGCACCGCAACAAGCGCTCGATGATCCTGAACCTGAAGGACCCTGACGGTGTCGCCATTTTCAGGAAGATGGCCGAGACGGCCGATGTGGTGGTCGAGAATTACCGCCCGGATGTGAAATTCCGCCTTGGCATCGATTACGAGACGCTTCGCGAGAAAAACCCGAAACTTGTCTATGCCTCGATTTCCGGCTTCGGCCAGGATGGCCCACTGGCCGCCCGCCCGGGGTTCGATCAGATTGCCCAGGGCATGGGCGGGCTGATGTCGATCACCGGCGCGCCTGGCGAAGGCCCGATGCGGGTTGGTATCCCCATCGCCGACCTGACCGCTGGCGGCTTTGCCGCGCAGGGTGTGCTGCTGGCGCTTCTGGGGCGTGAGAAGACAGGCCAGGGCCAGTGGGTTCAGACCTCGCTTCTGCAGGCGCAGATCGCGATGCTGGACTTCCAGGCGGCCCGCTGGCTGATGGACGGCAATGTGCCGCAACAGGCCGGGAACGACCATCCGACCTCGATCCCGACAGGCGTCTTTGTGACCGCCGACGGCTATATCAACATCGCCTGCGCCGGCCAGCATATGTGGCTTCGCCTGAAGGAAGAGCTCGCCGATGCGCGCATGGACCATGCGGATTACGCCGATCAGCCGTCGCGAAGCAAGAACCGCAAGCCGCTGAACGCCATCATCAACGAGAACACCTCGCAGAAGAGCAGCGCCTACTGGGTCGATCGCTTTGCCGAGATTGGCGTTCCCTGCGGCGAGATCAACAACATCCAGCAGGTGTTCGAGAACCCGCAGGTGCAGCATCTTGGCATTGCCCGCGATGTTGTCAGCCAGGAGCGCGGCGCGGCGCAGATAGTCGGCCAGCCGATCAAGATGAGCAGCTCGACATCCGACATTCGCCGCCCGCCGCCCACCAAGGGCCAGCACACCGCCGAAATTCTGGCCGAGTTCGGCTATTCGGAGGCGGAGATCGCCGATTTTGAATCGCGGGGAGTCACATGAAACTCGATCAACTGACCGAACATGCCGAGGGCAAGCTTCTTGCCGGCATCATCGACCGGGTCGGCCATGTGGTGATCAACAATCCCGAGCGGCATAACGCCATCTCGCTTGCCATGTACCAGGCAGGCGCTGCCGAGGTGAACCGTATGGCGGCCGATCCCGAGGCACGGCTTCTTGTGGTTCGCGGGGCCGGCGGCAAGGCTTTTGCCTCGGGCGCGGATATCTCGAAATTCGAGAAGGAGCGGTCCAGCGCCGAGGATGTCAGCAAATATTCCGACGCCAGCAAGGCCTTCTATGATTCGGTGTTCGATTTCCCGAAGCCGACCATCGCGATGATCCAGGGATTTTGCATCGGCGGCGGCATGGGGCTTGCCGTGGCCTGTGACCTGCGGCTGTGCGAGGACAAGAGCCGGTTCGCCGTCCCGGCGGCAAAGCTCGGCCTTGGCTATGGCTATGAGGGTATCCGCCGCCTTGCCAATCTGGTCGGGCCGGCGATGGTCAAGGAAATCTTCTTCACCGCCCGCCAGTTCAGCGCTGACGAGGCCCGGGAAATGGGGCTGGTCAACCGTGTGCTCGCGCCGCATATGCTGGCCGCCTATGTCGATGACTACGCCAAGCGGATTGCCGAGAACGCGCCGATGACCATTGAATCGGTCAAGGCCATTGCGCAGACTATCCAGGGACATGAGGCGGATCGCGACCTTGACGCGCTGGATGCGATGGTCAGGGCCTGCTTCGCCAGCCAGGACTATATCGAGGGCCGGCGCGCCTTCATGGAAAAACGGAAGCCGAATTTCACCGGAAGCTGATACCGGCGGCACAAGGCCGCCAGATGGAGGGGGAACGCCTATGGCCGGCAGGAGCTTGAAAGACCGTATCGGGGTTGATCTGGGGCGTCGCCTCCCGCTGGAGGACGGCATCCGCTGGGCGGCGGAACATGGCGTCCGGGTGATTGATGCGCAGACCGACATCGCGCCAAACGCCCTCGAGTCATTCGATGATGCGCGCTGCGCCGGCGTGCGCGAGCTTCTCGAGGCGAGTGGCATCGATTTCGGGCTGCATACCCTGTCCGGTGTGAATGTCGCCGAAATATCCCCCTTTTGCCGCGATGCGGTGGATAGCTATATGAAGGCCTATATCGACCTTGCCCCGAAGGTTGGCGCGAAATGGATCGTCGTTCATGGCGGCTATCATTTCACCGCCTGCAAGACCATCAGGATGAAGGCCTCAATCGACAGGCTGAAGCGGATCGGCGACTACGCGGCCGAACGCGGTGTTCTGCTGCTGTTGGAAAATCTGAACTGGGAACCGGTTCTGGCCGAGGTGAACTATATGCCGGTCACGCCGGCGGAATGTATGCATTTCTTCCACGAGATCGACAACCCGGCGGTGCGCTGGTCCTTCACCGCCAACCATGCGCATTTCCTTCCCGGGGTCGGCATCGACAAATTCGTCGATGCCATGGATTTCAGCCTCTGCCACGAGGTCCGGCTGGCCGACAATAACGGCTCATACGAAATCCACCAGAAGCCCGGCGAAGGCACCATCGATTTTGGCGCGATGTTCAGGAAGATCGAAGGCACGGGATATACAGGCCATTACACCAACGGTTTCGGCAGCATCGACGACATGCTCGCCGGCCGTGACTATATGGTCGACCGTGCCCGCGAGGCCGGGGTGAAGGTTGACTAGAAAGGGATGCGGATTCAGGGGTGAATTCCCTGATTCATACGGGAACCGGTATCGGGAAACAGGTCACATTGCTCATTGTTTCACCGATTTTTTTGGTATACCGTATTTATAAATGGCGTGATTCACATGCCTGAGAGTGGGGCGGGCGGCGCGACAATCCAGGGAATGTTTCCAGGGGATGTTTGCCAACACGGCCTGACAATCGTGACCGGGGATACACTCCGGTCCGCCACATGAAGAAACGATCTGAAGCAAACTTCTGGGAGGAAAAAATGCTCAGCACCAAGAAAATCCTGTCGGTCGGGGTCGGCATTGCGTCGATGGCCGGCGTCATGGCGATGTCCACGGCCCCTGTCGTGGCTGCCGAAGGCACCATCGAAGTTGTCACCCACGCCGGTGCCGGTGGTGGTACCGACGTCAATTCGCGGATGATGATGATCCGGACCCGTCGTGCCCTGAAGCAGGACATGGTCGTCGTCAACAAGCGCGGTGGCGGCGGTGCGGCTGCCATGCAGTATTTCAAGAGCCGTCCGGCTGATGGCAACACAATTCTGACCTTCACCGTCGGCCATGCCATCACCATGGCGAAGGGCAAGACCGACCTGACCGTCGGGGACATGGCTCCGATCGCCCGCGGCACCAACGACCCGCAGATCCTGATGGTCAACTGCAAGACCAGCCCCTACAAGACCCCCGAGGAGTTTGTTGCCGGCATGAAGAATGGCGACGAGATGAAGTTTGGCGGCACCTCGTCGGGCACCATCGACCACCTCACCGTCTTCCTCTGGGCCAAGCGTCTCGGCGTTGATATGCCGACCTACATCCCGTTCGGCGGTGGCGGTGAGCTGGCAACCCAGGTTGTTGCCGGTGCTGTCGATGTCGGCACGCTGAACCTGTCGGAAGCTTCGGCTCCGATCGAGGCAGGCGATCTCTGCCCGCTGGTCATCCTTGGCGAGAACCGCATGGACCCGATCCCGGCTGCCAAGACGGCCAAGGAAATGGGAATCGACCTCGTGCTGTCGACCACCCGTGGTTTCGTGACCCATGCCGGTGTCTCTGAAGAGCGTCGCGCCGAGCTGGAAGCCGGCATGATGAAGGCTATGGGCCACTCGCTCTATCAGGCTTACCTGATGAATTCCGGTCTTGATAACACTTCGCCGATGGGCTCCGAAGCCTGGGGCGAGCAGATCAAGATGATGGTTGGGGAATTCGGCCCGGCCCTCAAGGAAATGGGCCTTCTCGAGTAGGTTTCTGACCTGAACAATCCGGTGGGCGGCGTCCGCATGCGTCGCCCGCCGGTGATTTCCGGGGGGAACCACATGATGCGACCGTTAATTATTCCAGGGATCATTGCCGCTTTCTCGGTTGTGATCATCTATCTTGCCCTGCAGCTCAAGCTGTCACCGCCGATGATTGTCGGTCACAGCATGCAACCGCGTTCATTTCCGATCTTCCTGATGGTGATCAATCTGATCCTGGTTGCCATTCTGGCCTGGGATTGCATGCGCAATCCGCCGAAGCCGATCAAGCTGGAAGGCATCACCACCTGGGTCAGCATCTCGATGTTCGCCGCCTTTTATTTTCTGACCACCTACGCCGATTTCTTTATCGCCATAGCGGTGGTGATGTTCGTGCTCAGCACGAGCTGGGGCGAGAAGCGCCTTCATATCGCGGCGCTCGTCTCGGTCACCGTGCCGCTGACGCTGTTCCTGCTGTTTGACGAAGTTCTCAAGATCAGGTTCCCGCGCGGGCTTATCACCAACTGGTATTACGGGTAAGGGAGCGCGATTATGCTTGAAGCCATTACAGCCATGGCCTCGGTCATCGGTGATCCCTATCTTCTGATGCTGATCGCGGTCACCACGGTTCTCGGCATCGTCATCGGCGTTCTGCCGGGGCTTGGTGCCACAACCGGGGCGGCGCTTCTGCTGCCTTTCACCCTGACGATGTCACCGGTGAACGCCATCGCGGTGCTGGCGACTCTCTATGTGTCGGCGACGTTCGCCGGGTCGATCACCGCCATCCTGATCAATACGCCCGGCACCTCGGCCGCCGCGGCGACGACCTTTGACGGGTTTCCGCTGGCGCAGCGCGGCGAAGCCGGCCGGGCCCTTGGAATCGCTGTGGTGTCAAGCACCATCGGCGGTATTTTCTCGATCATCGTTCTGTGTCTTGCCGCGCCGCTGCTAGCGCGGGTCGCCTATGAATTCCGGCCTCCGGAATATTTCGCGCTGACGGTCTTCGGTCTGTCGATGCTGGCCAGTATCGGGGCCGGCGGGGCGGTGAAAAACCTCATCGGCGGTATTTTCGGCGTGTGGCTTGCCACCATCGGGGCCGAGCGGGTGACCTCCATCGAGCGATTCATGTTCGGCAATTACGAACTCTATGAGGGCCTGTCCTTCGTGCCTGTGATGATCGGCCTGTTCGCCATTTCCGAATTGCTGGTGCAGTCAAAACACGCGCACCGCGTCGCCGACATGGTCACGCTGAAGGCTGTGAAGCTGCCGACCCGCGAGGATTACCGGAAAATCTGGAAGACCATCGCCCGCTCATCGGGAATCGGAACCTTCATCGGTATCCTGCCGGCGGAAGGGGCGACCGTGGCCTCGATGATCGGCTATTCCGAAGCGCGCCGCTGGTCAAAGAACCGCGAGGAATTCGGCAAGGGCTCGGTTGAAGGCATCGCCGGCGCCGAGGCCGCCAACAACGCGGCCACCGGCGGCGCGATGGTGCCGACCATGGTTCTGGGTATCCCGGGAAGCGGCACCACCGCCATCATCCTTGTCGGCCTGATGGTTCACGGTCTTCGTCCCGGACCCTATCTCTTCACCGAGCAGATCGGCACCGTCTACCAGATTTTCGGCTCGATGCTGGTGGCCAATGTGATCTTCCTAGCGATGGGGCTCTATGCGGCGAAGCTGTTCGCCCGTATCTCGCTGGTGCCGACAGCCATTCTCTGGCCGATCGTCTTCGCCCTGTCGGTCATCGGCGCCTATGCGCTGAGCGCCTCGCTTCTCGATGTCTGGATCGCGTTGATCTTCGGTGTTGTCGGCTTCTTCGCCAGGCGGCACGGCTTCTCGGTCGCGCCGATCGCCGTTGGCCTGATCCTTGGTCATATGGTCGAGGTGAACCTGCAGAACTCGCTGAAGATGTTCGACGGGGCCTGGTGGCTGATCCTGACCCAGCCGCTTGCGCTGCTGTTCCTGGTCCTCGCCTTCCTGGGGCTGTTCGGCTCGCAGATCGTCAAGATGATCACCGGCGGCAAGAAGACCGCCGAATAGGCTAGATCAGAAAAGTCTCGAGGCGTCCGGTGTTCAGCTCAAAGCCGAGACCGGGCGCCTCGGTCATTGTGAACCAGCCATCCGTCGCCTCGGGAAGACCGTCATAGATCAGGCGGCAGGCCTCGACCGAGGAATAATGCCATTCCACCAGCCCGCCATTGGCGACGCCGGCCTGAAGATGGGCGTTGAAGAACGGCCATGCACCGCCATTGTCGATCCCGACATTGAATCCTGAAGCCAGCGCGGCGATCTTCTGGCATTGCGTAAAGCCGCCGGTGATCACCACATTCGGCTGGATGATATCGACGGCACCCTCCACAAGCATGTCACGGAACCGGTAGGCATGTGCCTCGTTCTGGCCGCAGGCCACGCGCATGCCGGTCTGGCGGCGCAGCTCCGCCATCTGCGGGACGTCATTCTGCGTGATCGGCTCTTCGAAAAAGCTGATATGATAGGGGCTGAGCGCCCCCGCCAGTTCGACAGCATGGAAATAATCAAGGCTGCAATTGGCGTCTATGAACAGTTCGGCATCATCGCCGGTGGCTGCGCGCACGGCGGCCACACGGCGTTCGTCCTCGCGGATGACATCGCTGAGCAACCGCGGCTCGTCACGGCGCTGAAGCGCCGAATTGCCGACCGTCATCTTCAGACGGGAAAAGCCCCGCTCGCGCCAGGCGGTGGCGGCCACCGGCAATTCATCAAGATCGTAATATCCGAACCCGAAGGTGGTGTAGACAGGACAGGCCTCGCGCGCGCCGCCGAGAAGCCGCCAGACCGGCTGGCCAAGCGCCTTGCCCTTGATGTCCCACAGCGCCACATCGATGGCGGCGATGGCGTGCATGCCGATGCCGCTCTGCCCGCGCGGGATCAGGGCCCAGTAGAGCCGGTCCCAGATGCGGTCATTGTTCATCGGGTCCATGCCGGTGATCTGCGGGGCGGCCACGGCATCGATCGCCGCCTTGATGGGAACCGCCGGTCCGATCGAGGTGATGCCATGGCCGGTGATGCCGGAATCGGTTTCAATCTCGACAACACAGGCCTGGTGCGCTGGTGTCTTGGCCGGGCTGGTGATCTCAAGCCGCGTCTGGAGCAACACCGCATGGGCGCGGATCGATGTGATCTTCATCGCGGTCCCTCCTGCGATGGCAATGTCAGGCGGCGCTGTCCCAGTGGCTGACCATGTCGCAGGCGATATCGAAGGCGGCGCGGGTGGCCCCCACATCGGCGCTTCCCGTGCCGGCGATGTCGAAGGCGGTGCCATGCGCCGGGGTCGTGACTGGGAAGGGAATGCCGCCCTGCACCGTCACGCCGCGGTCGAAGCCCATCAGCTTCAGCGCGATCTGCCCCTGGTCGTGATACATGGTGATGATGCCGTCCACCTCGCCGGCCTTGGCCTTGAGAAAGACCGTGTCCGACGGCCATGGGCCGTCAACATTGACCTGCTTTGCCTGCAGCGTTTCCACGGTCGGGGTGATGACCTCGATCTCCTCCATGCCGAAATTGCCATTGTCGCCGGCATGCGGGTTGAGCGCCGCCACCGACAGGCGCGGCCGGTTGAGGCCGGAGCGGCGGAGCGTGCGGTCGATCAGATGCACCGCCTCGGTGATCCGGTGTTCGGTGATATAGCCGGCCACCTCCTTCAGGGCGATATGGCTTGATACGCGGCTTGTCCAGATGCCGTTCAGCGTATTCAGCTCGGAGATATAGCCCTCGACCCCAAGGAATTCGGCCATATGGTGAAGCTCGTCCTCATGGCCGAGCCCGGCCTCGATCAGGGCTGCCTTGTTGAACGGCCCGAAGGTGATGGCGTCGATGATGCCGTCGCGGGCCAGCGCAAGCGCGCAATTCAGGTTGCTGAGCGCGGAATGGCCGTTGGCATGGGTCACTTCGGCGAGTCGCACATCCCCGGCGGCGATTGTCTCGCGCTCATGGATGGCCAGCCCGGCGATGCCGGTCCAGTCATCCTTGCGGGCGTCGCATCCAGTCATGGCGATTTCGGTCCCGGCCTGACTGTTGGCCTGGGTCTGGCCCATCTCGAACAGGTGACGGTCGCCGATCAGAAGTATGTCGGCCCTTTCATGAACCTGCGGGTCGGCCAGAAGCTTGGCAATCAGTTCAGGCCCGATTCCGCCCGGATCGCCCGGGATGATTCCGATACGCGGCTTCATTCACTTGTCTCCTGTTCATCCGCGGTGATCGCAAGATTGTCGATCGCGGTTTCGATATGGGTCCGCATGGCCAGCGCCGCCGCCGCGGCGTCGCGCGCCAACAGCGCGTCGGTTATGTCCTGATGCTGCTGCAGGGTTGTGGCCCGGCCAAGCATGCGCCGCGAGGACAGAAAGCGCGCGCGCCAGAGTTTGGCGTTGTATTTCGCATGGGTCTCGACCAGCGAGGCATTGCCGCTTGCGGCGATGATGCTGGTGTGGAAATTCATGTCGGTCTTGAAGAATTCCACCGGGCTGCCATCGCCGCTTTCGGCGAGCATGCGCCTGTTCAGCGCGTCGATGGCCTCAAGCTGCGAATCGCTGGCATGGGCGCAGGCAAGCTCGCCGCCAAGCGCTTCCAGCGTGCCGAGAACAATCATGCTCTGTGAAAGCTCCTCCACCGACGGGTTGGCTACGCGCGAGCGGCGGGTCGGCGTATGATCGACAAGCCCTTCGGCCTCCAGAAGGCGGAGCGCCTCGCGCATCGGCGTGCGGCTGATGCCAAGCGCCTCGGCAAGGTCGCGTTCGGGAATGTGCATGCCGGGAGGCAGCTTTTCCAGAAGGATCAGCTCGCGCAGCTTGTCGGCGGTCTCGGCGCTGAGCGAGCGCCGCTGGCTCGGCTTGATGTCTCCCTTGGCGACAAGCGATGTCAGTGTCCTGGTCTTGCCCATCATCTAGTGTCCCCAGCGAAGCACGATCGGGTCAAGGGGGCGCATCAGACCAAGAAGCTCGTCGCGTGTCGGCGCCGGAAGCGGGTCGATCGGATGACGGCAGAAATCGGACTTTATGACCTTGCCCTCGACCATGGCGGCCTTGGCGGCGCGGAAGCCGCATTGCCTGTTCTCGTGATTGATCACCGGCAGAACCCGCGTATAGCCGGCCACCGCCGCGTCGCGGTCGCCAGCCGCATGCGCCATGATCACCGGCCGGATCAGATCCGGGATCAGGCCCGATGTCATCGATCCGGTGGCGCCGGCGTCAAGGTCGGCGAGAAGGGTGATGGCTTCCTCGCCGTCGAACGGCCCTTCGATGGCATCGCCGCCAGCCGCCAGAAGCGCCCGCATCTTGGTGGCGACACCGGCGGATTCGATCTTGAACAGCTTCACCATCTCGATCTCGCTCGCCATCCGCACCAGCAACGGCACCGGAAGCTCGACTCCGGACAGCGGCGCATCCTGGATCATGATCGGGATGCCGACCTCGCCGACGCGCGCGAACTGCTCGAAGGTCTGCTGCGCGTTGCCCTTCAACAGCGCCCCGTGATAGGGCGCCATCATCATCACGATGGCGGCGCCAAGCTCCTTGGCCTGTCGCGCGCGCGCGACAGCGATGTCGGTGGCGAAATGGCTGATCGTCACAATCACCGGAATCCGGCCATCGACATGGTCAAGGCACAGCCGCGTCAGATGCTCGCGCTCGGCGTCCGAGATCAGGAACTGTTCGGAGAAATTTGCCAGGATACATATTCCGTCACATCCCTGGTCGATCATGCAGTCGATCACCCGCCGCATGCCGTCATCATCGACGGCACCGGTCTCGGTGAAGGGGGTCGGCGCTACCGGCCAGATGCCGGAATAAGGACGGGTGGTCATGGGTTGGTCGTGCTCCTCGGTCCGGCGCGTTAGGGGGCGATA
>MDSZ01143483.1_pt1 | contig 10669 bp, 3 predicted proteins | sample 811201 | NCBI WGS metagenome assembly MDSZ01 (sample SAMN05326647, study PRJNA326480) | marine metagenome | isolation source: seawater | place: Indian Ocean: North | collected 2010
GAACCACTGTCTCCAAATCCATCATTGTCTGAATCTTCAGTTTGAGTTGGGTCCAGTGGGTACTCATCTTGTTCATCTGGTAAAGAGTCATAATCTGTATCTTGGAGACCAAAGATTAGATCCCATTGTTGCCAATGATTCATCTGCAGAAGGTCCATTGAACCATCTCCATTGAAATCAGCAATTTCAAAATCGAGTGTATTTTTATATAATCCACCTTCCCATATCATTCCAACGATTCCACCTTCGATGGTAATATCATGTATGCGCATTTTTTGATTTGAACTTGTACCTACAATCAATTCAGGGGCCCTGTCCTGATCGATATCGAAGATGTCAAAAGATTCTAGCCCCGGAACTGTTCTTGTTATCACTACATGGTCAAAGTTGGGACCAAGATAGACACTGATTTTATTCCTATCCCTCGAGACCAAGTCGGGTATACCATCCAAAGTGGCATCAATGAACAAACAACCTGCTCCATAGACATTTGAAATATTTCTAGGTGTAGTGCTGAAGTACGAACCAGATTTGTTGTAAATCTCAAGTCTCTCATCAAGACATCTAACTAGTTCGTTTTCTCCATCCGCATCGATATCAAGTAGTGTGATCTCTTCTGCTTCCCAAACATTAGCATTAGTAGATGTCCATGCTGACCAAAAAGAACCTGTCTCTCTATTGTATTCTGCGATTCTAGCGACATTTCCGGGCCCATTTGTTGGACTGTCAGTGAGCTCAAACGCTATTTCTAATTCACCATCTTCATCCCAATCTTTGATTACAACAGAATCATAATCTTGGTTATTGTTACCACCATCTCCAGTACCCTCTACGTTTTCAAGTACTTGGGAGTTTGAATTGTTGAAGAACGAGGTCTCATTATTCCAGAAAATCATCAAGGCATCTGCAGTTGCTACTACGATGTCCGGTAATCCGTCACCATTAATGTCGCCAACATCGATACTGTTAGGATAATACCATGCTTTTGGCTCAAGATCTAACAATACTGTGGGGTAGTCATTAAAACCACCAGATTTGTCATTAATATATATTCCAAGATATTGCTCACCTTGCTCACCTTGGATGATGTCAGGATAACCGTCCAAATTCAAATCTGCTACAGCGCCTTTGTATGAGGACAAAAATACGGGGGCAGTAGGGCTAATCAGAGTTTGAGTCACTGTTTCGTCAAGTATTGATCCTCCTTGGTGATAAATTGCGATTGGCCCTTTACTCGGGATTGATATAATATCTTTAACAGAATTACCTGTAATATCCCCAACTACTATACTTGAGCTAGTATCTCCAAATTTGTTCCACAACCTGAATGAATTAGAAATTGATTCTCCCTCTTTACCTTCATTGATGTATATCGTTTCACCATGGATAATATCATTTAGATTATCATCATTTATATCAACAATATTGTTCAAAGGGGTGTTGTGAATCATACATATTCCTGCCTCATTTTTACAAAATGTAGATACATATGCATTTGTTTCGGAATATGAAGTTGGAAAGACATCCTCTCCACCTGACCCATCATTGAATAGTACAAATCCTCTATAGTGCGAAGAAATTACTAAGTCAACATGGCCATCATTATTCAAATCACCAGATTCAATACTCATTAGGTACCCTAGTGTGGTCCCTGCTGCATTGTCAAAACTCCACTCTGTAGAAGGTTGTTGACTAAATCCATCTGAACTACCTAGATGAAGATAGATACTCGGGTAATTGAACGGCTCTTCGGGCTGAGTTCCAGTATATATCAGATCAATGTAGCTATCATTATTGATATCTAACAGTTCAACTGAGAAGGCGGTCCCTATATCTCTTGTCCAATTAGTTTCAAATGATAGGCCTGAACCTTGGAAATTATTGATTAAAACATCAACTGATGTATCCCACATCCAATTATCGATACTATCAACATTCGATAATGCAATATCTGGCAAGCCATCTCCATTTACATCGCCTATTGCAAAGTCATTGTAAGTCGCATAATTAATTGAATCACTCCAAGCACTGGATGTGTTTCCTATCTCGATTATGTCAAAAGGTTCGATGCCATCCATTTCAATAAGACCTAATCCTTGCCATCCGGGAATAATTATGTCAAGATCACCGTCAACATCTAAGTCTACTAGTGCAAGATCATAGATTTCTCCAATTCGAAAATAGTCTGACCATGCGTTTACCCAAGCGTTGTTGTCCAAGGGGTTTTGGAACTCACCATTGACATTTTCCGATATGTATACAATATATCCGGAAACGAATACCAAATCATGATCGCCATCTTTATCTAAATCACCAAGTTCTGCATGGGAAATCGATGAAAAGTCAGGATCTTCCTCCGTAAATGGCAAGATAGTTCCGGTTGCAGATGTTGAAAACAATGACCCTTCTTCACAACTATTGCTACAATCAAGGGGATCTTGAATCGGCAAGTATCGGTCCCAAGGGTAGCTGTCAAAAGAGGAATTTATTCCATCCCCATCAGAATCATTCACTGACGGAACATAGGGAATCGTTGGCTCCCACCATTCTCCAGTGACTTTGTGAAAACCTCCTTTTTCGAAATCACCTTGTGAATAGTTTGAATGTTCATTGAATTGTTTATCATTTTCAGGATACAACTCTAGAGATTGAGTTGTTAAGAATTCTTCATCGTTGTCCATAAACCCCACAAAAGGCGCGGCTATCATCAATATCACAAGAATTAATCCTCTTAATGGCAACTTGTTTCTGCTGTTAAGGTCACACTTCGGACTCGTCATTGTTACTGCGAGGCGCGGACTCCTGAATAAGTCCAACGGCTACAGTAGGTGCTGAAATGTCTTCACAATTCACCAATTTCTGCCGCCCTGTCCGCCACCTGGCCTTTGTCGTCCCGGCGAAGGTCGTTGTGGTCCTTGGTTTTGTTCAGGGCCCATGCCACCTCCTTGCATTCCACCGGGCACGCCTCTGCCCATGCTTCTTCTTCCTTGGTCATTGCTAGTGTTTCCAGAAGAGTTTCTCTTCATCCCGGTTACGGATTTCTTGGTGTCCAATTCCTCTCGTTTGCGCTCAAAGAGATTTCTCAATAGCATGCCATGTTCAACTTTGATTTTCTTCTTCATGATGACATTATCTATTCCTTCTTCGTATTCATTTAATATGTCGATATCATTACAACCTTCAAGTGTTCTACGCATTCTCTTGTAGCGTCGACCCTTCCTCAACAATGCAAAGATCGTAATTGGAATCATCAGAATAGGAATCAGGAATTCACCAGTCAAGATATCGATTAATGCAGAAACAGAGAGTTCAATTCCATTTGGATCATATTGCGATTTGAAACCTTCACCTGGTACGTAGAACAACCCGGTTTCTTGTTCCCCATATAGAGTGAATGGAGTCATATTTTCGTCGTACTGATCGCTACCTCTTTCTTTTTCCAGTTCATTGGGGAACCCATCCCCATCAGCATCCTTGTCTAGCTTGTCTGGAATGCCATCTAAATCCATGTCTGGAGGGGTAGATGAACTGTTGAATGGGTCATATTCGATATCCTGTGTTGAAGCATCCATTTCGTTATCATTGGTTATTCCATCTCCATCAGCATCTGGATCTAGCAAATCTGGCATCCCATCGAAATCCATGTCCGAACAACCTTGCATGAATTTGGTACTGGTTCCGTTGATACTGGGGCAATCATCTGTAAGAGGGTGTCCGTATTGGTCTGCAAATCCATCTCCATCAACATCTGACCAAATTTCTGATTGGGTTGGCCAGATGTCTGCATTATCTCCGGTGCCATCTCCATCAGTGTCCATCCATTCAGTTTCATCTGAAGGGAATATGTCTGTTGAATCATTGAAACCGTCATTATCTTGATCTAGGGTACAATCAATGGATTCATTTGAGTCAACTCTGAAACAGAAATCTGCACTATCTCCTATGCCGTCTCCATCGCTATCGATAGTTTCCCCGTTGTCATCTGGGAAGGCGTCTTCAATATCCGAGACGCCATCACCATCGCTATCGGGACAACCGAGACTTCCAATATAGGACCAACCAGGAAGGTTGTCACAATCATCACCATCATCTGAATATCCATCACCATCTGAATCTTCACAGCCTAGGCTGTCAATCCACGAAGTTCCATAATCTGATATGCAATCATCAGCATTGAGTCCTTGTGGTTCATCGCCATAACCATCATCATCTTGATCTGACCATTGACTGGAATCTTCAGGGAATGCATCTTCAAAATCAGCAACCCCATCTTCATCAGAATCGGAACAACCACTTTCTTCGATGTTGTCTCCAGTTGGAGTTTCTAAGCAGTCGTCGATGTCATTTGTGATTCCATCTCCATCATCATCGAGTTCGCTTGCTGCACAACCACGTTCATCGACAATTGCGAATGGGGGACTGTTAATACACCAATCTCCATTGTTTCCTTCTAGATTATCTCCAAATCCATCTTCGTCACTATCGTTCCATTGAGTTGAATCATTTGGAAAAACATCTGGCCCATTCAACATGAATTGTGGTCTCTTGTCTGTGAATGAGTCATTATCCCAATCTCCATTGCTGGCTCCTGCTGAGAATGAATATGGATATGGATCGTTCATGTCACTTACGGCATCATTGTCGCTATCTGGACATGAGATTTGGTCAATGTATGAACTTCCAGCAGTATTGCTACAGTCATCGAAATCATCTGGGACTTGATCATTATCTGAGTCCGGGCATCCAAACCACTCCATTACGATTCCATCATTATTTATTCGATAGCTACTGCTTCCAGCATCCGATGAACACTTGTCGCTGGTATTTCCATTAGGGTTGTCCCCATAGCCATCCCCGTCCTTGTCGGACCATTGGCTTGAATCATATGGGAATAAATCTGCATCATTACCGTTGATGTTGTCTCCTTTTCCATCACCATCAATATCACTCCATTGAGTTCCATCTTGGGGGAATACATCTGAATTGTTTCCAGTAACATTGTCTCCATATCCGTCTCCGTCGTTATCTTGCCATTGTGTTCTATCTGACGGGAATGCATCGGCATTGTTTCCATTTGCATTATCCCCTTTTCCATCACCGTCACTATCACTCCATTGAGTTCCATCTTGGGGGAATGCATCGGCATTGTTTCCACTTTGATTGTCTCCATAACCATCATTGTCGGCATCTCTCCATTGTGTTGGATCATAGGGGAATGCATCTGAACGATCAGCCCTGTTATCGGCATCGGTATCAGGACAACCTCTATCTGGACCTATAGTCAAATTGGACCATTGGTATGGACACCGATCTCCGTTATCTCCAATGGTATCATTGTCGCTGTCCTCTTGTTCTAATGGATCATTGTCATCCAGATCGGTCAAAACACTCCATCCATCATTGTCAGAGTCAACACAACCGTAGTAATCTATTACGCTCTGTCCTGAAGTGTTCGGGCAGTAATCACCTAACCATCCGGAAGCATTGTCGCCGAATCCGTCCCCATCACTATCACTATGCTGAGAATTTTGCGTAGGATAAACGTCATCGACATTGGCCCATCCATCGAGGTCGGAGTCAAGACAGCCATACTTGTTGTTGTCCCATGAAGTTCCAACTTCAAATGGACACGAATCATATGGAGTTATAGAATCCAGCAGGTTTCCATCTTCGTATCCATCATCATCCCAATCGAGTGGAGATTGGTCAAAGTTACAGGCAATATCTGAACGTGGGCATTGTTCACCTGGCCAATGGGCTTTCCTCGATCCTACAGAGGCAGCAGGATAATTGTCTCCATATCCATCATTGTCGGTATCATTCCACTGGTTACCATCTCTCCAGAAGTCATCATTCAGGTCTGACCAACCATCTCCATCCTGATCTGGACATCCGCGCCGGTCCTCGGTTGAGTCACCCCAGTAGTAAACGCAATTGTCACCAAGATAACCGTTGGCCTCATCACCATACCCATCGTTGTCTTCATCAGAGTGTTGAGTAGGGTTGTATGGGTAATCATCATCGTCATCACTAATTCCGTCTCCATCTATATCTGAGTCCCCAAGAATCAATTCTGGAGCAGATTGCCAATTCAAAAGTATTAGGTCTCTAACTCCGTCATCATCAAAGTCAGAAAGAATCATTTCTTTCGTCTCTCTGTAGTTTCCACCTTCCCAAATCTCGTTAAAATCTTGTCCGTCATATGAAACGATTTTTGCCTTTTTAGAACCCCACGTAGTCATCATCAGGTCTAGTCGTCCATCAAGGTTCAGATCAGCCAAGGAAAAACCATTTTCTCCATGTTGTGAGTAATAGTCATCGTTTGATGTAGTGGTTGAAGATAAGGGTCCATTATACACTTTCCAGTTATTTCCCATTGAGGTAATCAAATCAGAATAACCGTCTTGATTGAAGTCATAGATCTCACAATCGTTGGTGGAGCTAATGCTCAGAACATCGGGTTGAGCACTGAAATTCGTTGAATAACCATCTCCACTACCTGAAGATGTTCCATTATAGATGTGAACTTTTGAACCTAGGCAACGCACATAATCTGTAATTCCGTCGCCATTAGAATCAGTTAGTACAATGTTTCTAATTGTATTTGTACTACTATTTCTTGCTAAACTCTTCCAATATTCGTCAAATCCTCCATCCCCGTCATATGTGTATACATAACCGCGTTCTGTCGCATGGTTAATAGTGCCAGATTTGTAACTATCGAAAATTATGTCTAGCTTCCCATCGCCATTGATATCGACAATCGAGGTGTGCCCATACCTTTTGTTTTCAGGATCAATGGTTAAATCACTTGAATAATTGAAGCCATTTTCTGAACCCCAAAACAAACTCAATTCATCCGTGTACCCAGCAGTGACAAGGTCAGGATAACCATCGTTGTTGATATCCGCAGACGACAGAGAAGTGGCATAGTATTGATCAACATAGAACACAGGGTCTGTTGATAATCCACCATCATTTTCGTATGCGGAAATGTTCTGTTGGCCAGCTAGAAGAAGGTCCTGATCTCCATCAGAATCGTAATCTACGGACAGTCCGACACCAACTGCATAGTTTGCTCCTGTGTGAACGTCAAAGCTTCTTGATACTGCTGTATCTAGAATGCCACCGCCAAGTCTGTGGTAATATATTGGAGACTGGTATGGGTTGATGAGAACATCAACAAGTCCATTCGCATCTATATCCCCTACAGATAAACGTGCAGTTGTTCCTACGGATGTTTTCCAAGCCACTTTGTAATCCATCAATGCTCCCGAACTGTCAAGTTTAACAGCAGTTAAAATAGCAACATCAACAGAACCCCCAGCAGATCCAGAGTAGATGTCAAGCAAACCGTCATTGCCGAAATCTGCAAGACCAAGGGCATTTTTTGAATAGGTTGTACTTCCATCGGAATCATGAATTTTTGAATAATTGCCATATTCTTCACTTCCATATTCCCCGATTCCAGTCTTGCTATACCGGTTCCATAGGACATAGATGTCACCACCAGCGTCAGACATTACCAGTTCATTATATCCATCGTGGTTCAAATCTCCTGAGACCATAGCAGTAATGTAAGAGCCTATGGGATCAAAGTTGTAGTCTGCAGTTGAATTTACTATAGTTGCTCTATTGTAATCGACATTGTAGCCTTCAATTTCGATGTTACTTCCTTCTTTTCTACTGAGGAATATGTCATCATCGCCATCATTATCGTAATCGTTGAATGCAATTGCTTTGGTTCCTGAAGTGCCTGAAGACGCTTTACTCCATTCTTCGTTGAATGAAATTCCATTGATAGCATCATATGTGTTTGTGAATAGCCGGGCTGAATCACCAGCGCCATAATATGATCCAGATAAAATATCGACAAGCCCATCACCATTAGCATCACCAATATCGAAGTATATTTCGTTAGGATTGGAGGAATCATGACTAAGAATCGCCCCGCTTGAGATTTTGCTTGTACCATTTAGTTCCACAAAAGAAATTGACTTGCCGGAATTTGTAGACAATATCACATCTAGGTCACCATCTCCATCTAAATCTGCTAGTTTCATGTCTTTAGCCTGATAAGAGTTAGTATCAATTTTTATGGGGTCGCCAAAGACTCCCAACTCATTTGGAACAAAGTACAGATAATATGGAGATAGCATTACAATATCGAGATCTCCATCCTTGTCCAAATCACCAAGTTCGGAGAGCGAAGTAGATTGGTGGTCGTCTGTAAAATCTGGTTCATGTGTAATTTTCTCTACATTTATATCAGGTGCCTCAGAACATCCCCGGGCACAAGGAAGAGTATTATCTCCACGATTTCGATCCCAAGGGTGATTATCTTGTGAATCTACAATGCCATCTCCATCTTGGTCATTAGAATCAGGAATTGAATCCAGTTTCCCTTCCCACCATTCGTTTGTGATTATGTGCCTTCCTCCGAGTTCAAGGTTGTCGACATCTATTGTGGGGCTGGTACCGGCCATGCTAGGGGGCTCTGGTTCCAGTATGATTTCAGCGTCTGAATCAGCCGAATGATTACCGATGTGTACAGAGATCTGTAGTAATGTTGAGAGCAATAACATCACTACAATACTTCTAGCCATCAAGGTTTTTCGGTCGTTCACGGGCTTGTTTATGGTCACGGAGACGCGGCTCATGGAAATGCCAAGACACGGAAAGGTGAAAAAACACTCGGACAAACTTGGTTACCACTCACCATAGGTGAGTGAGTCCAGTTTCACTCTTCTTCAGCACTTGTAGTATCAGCGCGACTGGCTAATCCAAAGCGCTCTAGACGCTCGACAATTTCTGCCATTACCCACTCTGCCTCAAGGCGATCCATATCGCAGTATAGGCGTTCATCTCCCATCAAGAATGTTAGGCGACCGCCTTCGGTTACGTCAAGGTCTCTGAAGTCCTCCATTGGCCAACTCCTAGCCGGCATGCTGAACATTCCCATGAATTTTGGAATGACGTGAATCTTTTCTTTGGTTAATCTGACATCATGTTGCGATTCAAACAGTCCGGATTTGACAGTCATCATCAAGCACAGAAGAATCACTCCAGCCAGTGGTATTAGGAAGAATAGCCACCACAATACCTGTGAGTCTCCAGGTGAATTGGCAGAGACAGGTATACCCAGAAACAGGCCGATGATGGCAGCACTCCAGAAGGCCATTTTTGGGCCTTCTCTAACCCTTGAGGGTATAGAGAAGCAGACGATTGAACCGATGGTCACGAATTTCACCATCTGGAGGTCCATGTTAGGTACGGCTGGCCAGCGTTCAGGATAGTTGCAAATCTGGTCTACGACGTTCATCCCGTGTTCATCGGCTTCGACACTTCTACCGGTGTGCTCATCCAACCTTACTTTCAGCATCGCAGCCAAGGTCTCCATCGCCTTCAGAATGCTTGCTTCGTTGGTACATCTCAGAATCTCCTCATCCTCCTTCTCAGTCTTAAGGAACAGCCCATATCCTTGGCCACTCTTGCCCTTGGAATCGGTGTACAGGGAGACTATGTCTTCCACTTTGGTGGTAGATGATGAGTGCTTCAGTTTCTTGCTGTCAGCAACCAACTTATCAGAACCTGCGGAAACTATTGCTTCCTTGGCTTTGTCTTCGATGTTCAACGTCGGATGTGCGGTGCCCATGAGGTGCAAATCGAGGTCGCACAAATGAATATTCCCACTCTTTCTATTCTTGTAAAATAGCAAAGAAATACTGATTTTTTCCTGCACTTATTTGGCGCCAACTCCACGCTAATGAGCACCGGTGGTTTGATGGATGAGTCAGCAGGACCGCAGGTCATGGGAGTGTGCCGCCGCGTCGGTGTCTTGGTAGCGATGGCTATGCTTCTGCTCCCTTTATTGCCCGTTGTGCAAGCGGATGATGATTTGGCATCATCGAGTCTAATGACGGATGGTCAGTCTGTTTCAGGTAACGTCGATTACGATGGTGATCGCACCGATTGGTGGAAAATTTATGCGATAACAGGGGATGTTGTTGAGGTGACCGTTTCAACATCCATGAGCAATCCCGCGTGGTGGTGCCCCGGAGACGGATATACAGGCAAGGTAAAGTTGACAGATGCCAATGAGAATACCTTGGCTGGAGACAATACTATCGATGATTCTTCTACCACTACCACTTTGTCTACTCCTGTTGCATCGTCTGGTTGGATACATCTGCGAATCAGAAGCGATGATTCGTGGTGCAATGACGGCATCGATTACAGTTTGACTCCAAGTATCAACAAGGATACCAGAGATACCGATGATGATGGTTGGATAGACAATGAGGATGACTGCGATGAAGTTGTAGGCAGTTCTACCAACGACAGGCTAGGTTGCCCAGATTCAGATTCGGATGGTTATTCGGACCCTGACAACTCTTGGTTAGCACATCCTGATGGCGCAGCAGATGCCTTCCCAATGGAGGATTCGCAATGGCACGATTCAGATCGAGATGGCTATGGAAATAACCTCGATGGATTCCAAGGAGACCATTGTATTGATCAGAAGGGGTTCTCAGATAGGGATAGATTCGGTTGTTTGGATTCCGACCTCGATGGATGGTCAGACCCCGATCCTTTGGGATTGAACAGTAGCGAGCCGTGGCCGGCTCATCCCAACGGTTCTGCCGACGCCTTCCCAATCGATTCAACC
>MDSZ01039278.1_pt1 | contig 10667 bp, 5 predicted proteins | sample 811201 | NCBI WGS metagenome assembly MDSZ01 (sample SAMN05326647, study PRJNA326480) | marine metagenome | isolation source: seawater | place: Indian Ocean: North | collected 2010
AAAAGCAGTAATTGTAAAAAGTATTTTACTAATATCTGTAATATTAGCCTCAATAGTACTTTTTGTAATTTCACGTAAAAATAAGGCGGTTTAACGATGCAAAATCTTATGACTGCACGAGATGGAAGAAAGTTAGATGTTATTTTAGGAGGAGATTTCCACTCCTCAGTTGCTTTGGTTTGTCATCATGGCACTCCTAGCGATGCCACAATTTGGAATAGTTGGCATGAGGATGCATTACAACATAATCTCCGCCTCATTGCTATTTCAAGACCAGGATATGCTCATTCTGAACGTAAACCAGGTCGTTCTGTTTCATGTGTAGTTTCTGACGTTGAAGATGTACTTGATGAATTAGGTATTCAGAAGTTCTTGACCATTGGTTGGTCTGGGGGTGGACCTCATGCACTTGCTTGTGCTGAAGGATTACCTAAGCGTTGTATTGCAGCATCAATATTGGCAGGTGTAGGTCCTCACGGTGAGCCTGATTTGGATTCAATGTCAGATATGGGCCCAGAGAATATAGAACATAAGAAAATTGCAATACAAGGCGAAGAACCTCTCCGAGAATGGGCTAAAGAAAATACAAATTCATGGCCAACCATTGCAGATGAAGAATTGGTGGACGCATTGGGAGGACTCGTACCAGAAATTGATGTTATTGCACTGAATGAACATGGTATGAGCACTGTATGGGCTAGTAGCATACGAAGGTCATTACAGAATGGAATAGATGGTTATATTGATGATAGTTTGATTTTCTGTAAATATTGGGGTTTTAAACCAGACGATATTGAAATTCCAGTGACAATTTGGCAGGGAGATTTAGATCTCATGGTACCATTTACTCATGGGGAATGGCTCATCAAACACATCCCTCATGCCCGTTCAAGATTGGAATTAGGACATGGACATATCTCTTTAATTGTAGATAAAAAGCAAGAAATTATTGAGGATTTGCTTAGTCATTTAAATTAAATGCTTCATAGAAGCGTTTGTACTCTGAAATCATTCTTGCCCCAGTAAATCTAGAGGACGTAACAATACTTGCTCTCATGAGATTAGCCCATACCGAACCACCTTTTTCCCAAGCAGGAATAACTTCTTTTTCTAAGACCTCATAAATGTAATTTACATCCCTTTCATCGTTTCTATCATCTTCTGAATCTCCAATCTTCCATCCATTAACCCCATGTTGACAACCTTCGGGCCACCAGCCATCAAGGATAGAACAGTTAGGTACGCCATTCATTGCGGCCTTCATCCCTGAAGTACCAGAAGCTTCTAGCGGCCGAATTGGATTATTTAACCAAATATCTACACCACTAGTCATTGCTAGTCCTGTTGCCATATCATAATTTTCAAGAAATACAACAGGTATTTCATCAATTAATTCTGTAGCACTTCCATAAATATCTCGAATTAATTGTTTGCCCCCTTCATCACGAGGATGTGCTTTTCCAGAGAATACAAATTGGATTTTCCCTGCTCCTAACGCACGTAATCTCTCTAAATCACTAAAGACCAAATTAGCTCTTTTGTATGTAGCAAAACGTCTTGCAAAACCAATAGTTAATCTATTTTCATCGAGTTCAATTCCACTTGCCATTTTCACTAATTCTCTAAATATGGCTCTATTTTCCTTTCTTGAATTTAATATATCTTCATCTGAAATATTTCCAGCATAGCCTAATTGTGTAGGGTCATTTCTCCACCCAGGTAATTGTTTGTCAAATAAATCCTTCATGGTGGGAGAGGTCCACGTTCTATGATGTACTCCATTTGTAATAGGATGTATGTGTTGTTCACCAAACATGTTTGATGCAACCCATGCATTCAAATTAGAAACAGCATTCACTTTTCCAGATAATGCTACTGCAAGATGAGACATAGAACACCTCCCACCATTTTCAGGATCTCCTGCTTGTATTACTAATTCCCTTGAATCTTCAGGTAGTAAATCTCCAAGTAATGATTTAACATCATCCCATTCAAATCTATCATGTCCTGCTGGAACTGGAGTGTGGGTTGTGAAAAGAGTTCTTTTTGCTAATTCATTACGACTCCATCCATTTTTAAGCATCTCTAATAATGCAAATGTACAATGTCCTTCATTGAGGTGCAACCCATCAATGTCTTTTTCTAGAAGTTTAAGTAAACGAATACCACCTACACCTAGTAAATATTCTTGGCGAAGTCTAACAGAATCATCACCACCATATAGTCGAGCACCAAGACGTTGATGAGATTTAGAATTATTTGGATGGTATGTGTCAAGGAAATAAACTGGCACACAATGCCCAGATTCTCCTTTAATATCGACCTTCCAAACCTTTGAGAATAGATTTCCAGAATCTAATGGGATAGAGAGTTCAATACCAGTATCAATTAAATGATCTTCAGGATCAATTGCTCCAAAACTTTCAGATTGGTTTCCTTCTTCATCTATATGCTGTCTTCCATAACCTTCTCTGTATAAGAGTGTGATTCCCACTAAGTTAATTTCAGCATCAGCAGCTGATTTTACATGGTCTCCTGCTAAAACACCTAAACCACCTGAATAAGTGTGTAATTCAGACCAAAGTCCAATTTCAGCAGTGAGGTATCCAACGATTCCCATTTGAATTATGCTGAATCAAGGAGGGTTATGATAATGACCCAAACCAAGCAATTTGATTAATTAGAAAATCATCCCAAAAAAAACTCCATTTCCAGTTATTGTTGGTAGTTCCTGGAGTATTCATTCTCGAATCTGAATTTAATTTTAGAATATCTTGTAAGGGAATTATAGCCATTGATGCTTTAGAATTTAATGCTAATTTAATACACCCTGAAACCACGTCATCATTATTTTTCAATAATTTCATTATTCTCTTTTTTCTACCTGCATCTGATTCATTCCACCAACCTAGTGTTGTATTGTTATCATGAGTTCCTGTGTAAACTACTTGTAATTCATTGATGTTTTTTGGATGATGTGGATTTGAATTTAGTTCTCCATCAAAACCAAATTGTAATACTGCCATTCCCCTTAATCCAGTTCTAATTCTTAATTCAGTAACTTCTTGAGGTATAATTCCTAAATCTTCAGCAATGATTTTCTCTTTTGATTGGGAGACCTCAATTAGTGCTTGAATTAATTCATCTTTAGGACCATCTTGCCAGACCCCATTTTTTGCATTTTCATCTTGAGTTGGAATTGCCCAAGCTGAATGAAATCCTCGGAAATGATCAATTCTTACCATATCAAATAATCTTAACATTCGCCCCATTCTTTCTTTCCACCAACGCCAATTTTCTTGTTTATGAGCTTCCCAACGATATAGGACTGTACCCCATTTTTGACCATCTTCACTAAAATAATCTGGAGGTACTCCAGCTACTACTAATGGTAAACCATTTTCATCAAGTTGGAATAATTCTCTATGCGCCCAAACATCTGCTGAATCATGTGCAACAAATATTGGCAAATCTCCAATTAGTTTGACATTTTCTTTTTCAGCCAAATTTTTCATTTCGAACCATGCATGTTGAAAACATGCTTGATTTGTAAATTCAGGAATGCATTTTTCTTTCCATTCTTTCAATGCATCAGGATCTCTATTTTTTAGTGGCTCAGGCCATTCTGTCCATGGTAATCCTTTGAAATGACTCTTAATTGTTGTAAAAAGCGCCCAATCGTTTAACCAATAATCCTCTTCATCCATTTTAGCACATTTTCTTTCATTTGTTAAACTAGACCAACCTGCAAAAGCTGATGGTGATGAGTAAGGAGAACCATGAATGTCTGGAGGAGTTATCGGTAACATTTGCCAAGCATCTATGTTGTTTTTTGATAATAATGAGATAAATGTTTGAGCATCTTTAAGATTCTGATTTGGAAGAGAAGTTATGTGACATAGAACTCCCTTCATTTTCCCCATATTAGTCCGACATAGAACAAACCCTTTGAAGGTATCACTTCAGGAACATCACATGAAGCGTGCAAATGCCGTAATGTTGGTGTTGATTATAACATTACAAGCATTTTTTGGAATTGTTAGTTCTTCAACACCTGAAACAATAACTATTGATGGAGATATTTCTGAATGGTCTACAGAATCATTATTACAAACTAATTCTAATGGTATAACTTATTCAGTAACATGGGATTCAGAAAATTTGTATTTTTCATGGAATGGAACTGATTGGGCGTCATTATCAGAAGGAGCAGATTTATTCATTTATTTCAACACAACATCGGGTGGATCTGTGTTAAGTAAAGATTGGAATTTTGCTCATACTCTGCCATTTGCTGCGGATTATGGTTTTGTTTTGGAAGATTCAAATTATAATAGAATGATTACATTTAATGAATCATCTTGGGAAGATCAAACCACAATTGTTGATATATTCACTGGATGGTCTGGCAATAAAGTCACAGAAATCTCTATTCCGTGGTCTTCGATTGGTTCTCCAGAAAATTTCCAATTCATGGCTTATTCACAATGGCAAGATGAAGGGAATGTTTGGGCATCATTTCCTATTGAGAACCCTGCAACTTCTAATGGGGCTGAAACCTTTACACATTATTGGGATGTACAGAATATCAATAATCCAACAATACCATCTTCTTTGCCAATAATAGAGGTGGGAGAGATTGAAAAAGTTGATGATGCACTTAATCTTGCTATTGTATTTCATCAACATCAACCATATTACAAAAACAAGTTAACTAATACATATGAAATGCCTTGGGTAAGAGTTCATGCAATGACCGAATATGTAGATTCTCCAGGAATTTTAGCAGAAACAGGTACCAAGGTAACTTACAATTTAGTACCATCATTTATTGAGCAATTAGTTGATTATAATCTAAATGAACCTCTCGATGTACATACAGATATTGCTAAGAGACCCTGGCCAGAGGGTGGTTATCCAAATGCTACTGAATTAGAATTACATACTATGCAATTCCAATCTTTTTGGAATAGTGGATGGATATACAATGTTTCTGAAACAAACCACATCCAATCTTGGCTTTATCCATCTAGTTCTAGATATTCTGAATTATATGATATGACACTTCATAATTTGAAACCAAATACAATTATGGATGACGAGTTACTTTCTCCGCAAGAATTCCTTGATTTGCAGGTATTATGGTATTTGTATCAATTCTCTCCAGATTATGTTCAAGGAAAATATAATTTAAGCCATAGAGATCAAGGATTAATTGATTTGTTTATGCAAAATGGACAATATAATCATGACGATTTGATGTATGTTGTAGATTCGCAGCATCAGCATATGGCTAATGTATTACCAATGTATAGTGAATTAGCAGCTAATGATCAAATTGAATTAACTACAACACCATACTATCATCCAATTATGCCATTATTGATGATGGATGGATGGACAATGGAGGATGGCATTAGAGTCAATAAAGAAGCATGGCCAGAAGATGTTCAAAATCATCTTATTACTGGAATGGACTTTTTTGAAGAAGAATTAGGATTTAGGCCAACAGGAATGTGGCCAAGTGAAGAGGCTGTATCTCCTGAAATGGTTCAACCAGTATCAGATGTAGGAGTTCAATGGATGGTTACAGACGAAGAATTATTGAAGCAATCTACAGATTCTAATGGATTATTTATTGATGCAGATGATGTAACAAAATTAGCAACTCCTTGGATTGTTACAGGAGAAGATGGTGGGGAAGTAACTGTAATTTTCAGAGACAGAGTCATTTCTGATAGAATTGCATTCCAATATGGAAAAATGACTCCAGAGGCAGCGGTATCAGATTTCATATCATATTTGGATAATGTAAGACAACAATTGTTAGATGCTGGAGAAGACCCTTCAGAACATTTATTGACAGTGGCTTTAGATGGAGAAAATTGGATGTTTATGTCTGAATTTCAACATCAAGATAATGCTAGGCCGTTTATGGAAGAATGGTATTCAAGATTAGCTAATCATCCAACAATTGTAACTACAACTCCATCTGAATTTTTAGAGAAGAATACTACATTACCTGAAATTGAAACAATTGGAACAGGTTCTTGGATTGATGGAACACTTAGAACATGGGCAGGAGAAGCAGAAGAAAGTTTAGCATGGCAAAGGCTTATTGAAGCAAGAAGTGCTTTAGTAGACTTCGAACAAGAAAATCCAAATCATATAGGATTGGAAACTGCTTGGGAGTCTCTCTATATTGCTGAAGGAAGTGATTGGTTTTGGTGGTATGGACTTGATCAGGATAGTGGATATGATGAAAATTGGGATACATTATACAAAGTTCATCTTTCTAATATTTATCGTGCTATTAATTTAGATTTACCACCTTACCTTCAAGATCTTTGGACTGGTGCAGCAACTCCAGAAACAGCATATGGTGGAATTATTGAGCCGATGGTAGATGGAATTGCTTTACCTGGAGAATGGGATGATGCAGCAAAATATGATGCACCCATAGACGGTGGTGATTTTAATATTGATGAATTTTATATTGGCTATGATTCAAGTAATGTGTTTTTGAGAATTGATGCTGATACACCAACAGAATTTAATGAAAACAATCGAGATTCAATTAATGACTCACCAGATTTAGCAATATATTTTATGCAACCAAATGCAATTAATTTTAATGAGGTAGAAACGAATTTTAGAACATATTATGGTAACCAAATTATTGGATTCCCTGCAAAATATATGGTGGCTTTTGATTTTGACACATTACGTGAAGATGGAAGAGCAAAATGGAATTTATTTACTGCAAAAGGAAAGTCTGGAGATCAAGAGCAGTGGGTGTTGTCTGGAAGTTCCTCATTAGGTAATTGTGCAGTCAAAGATGTTTATGAATTTAAGATACCTTGGTCAGACATTGGCTTAGCACCAAGGTATTCTACAAGAGTTAAGGTTGTTTCATCATGGGCTGCCTCGCTTTCATATAGTGACGGAGTAGATATGGAAATGGCACCACCTGCACCATCAGAATTAGTTTTACCAGATTTAGAGGAATGGGTCACATTGTTAGAATTAAATGATACAGTTGGTGATGAAACGGGAGATGGAGATTATACATATCCACTTGCAAGTGATTTTGCAACACCAAATGGTGGAGGGTTATGGGATGCAACCAAAGTAACAATACGTCAAAGTGCATGGAATGCACAATTCATTATTGAGATGGGAGAAATGACAGATATTTGGGGATTAAGTAATGGTTTTAGTCACCAGATTGTACAAATTTATGTTGATCAAGGATTAACAGAATATGGGAAAACAGAAATGCTCACAGGGGCAAATGCAGAGATTCATCCCGATTGGGCTTGGGAAGTTGCAATTAGTGGAACTGGAGAACCAGGTGCAGTTATGGGAGTAAAAGCAGAAACGGGTAGTACTTCAGCTAGGGGCATAGATGTATCTGGTGATGTTAATAGTAAAACAATTACATTTACAATTAGTAAAGATGTAATAGGATCTGATGTGCCTAATTATCGATATGTTGTCGTAATTGGTAGTCAAGATGGGTTTGGAACTGGAAAATGGCGTGATGTAGATACAACAGCATCAACATGGACACTTGGAGGGGGAGCAGATCCTTCTCCAGATGATGGAATCGATTATGATCCAAATATAATTGATATAATTCTAGATGGTGAAGGCCAACAAGCTATGTTGTCTTCATATGATGTAAATGATCACGTATTTGCACAATTAACTGGTTTTGAAATGCCTGAAATAGCACAACAAATTTATGGATTTAAGCATGTTAGTAGTACGTCTACTTCAGCATTATTTGAATGGTCTACAACAAGAGAAGATTCGGGAATAATTGAATGTGTTGAAGAGAATAATAATACAAATATAATCACAAAAATTTGGAATGGCACAGGACTTAGCCATACTACAAGTATAGATGGTTTAATTTCTAACACTAGTTATTCATGTCAAGTAATTATTGAATCCTTAACATCTGATATAATTAATTTCACCACTTCATCCATCGTAGATGAAATTGCTCCAGATTTACTTAATCTTGCAGTTGAGGTTTTTGAAGATGGAAGAGTTAGGATTTCATGGTATACTTCTGAAAGTTCTACTGAAAATATTTATTTGAATGAACAACTCATTTATCAATATGATTTTGCAACAAAAAAGAATCATGAGTTCATTACAGAACCACTTTCAGATGGTGTTTGGAACTTAGAAGTAATTAGTGCAGATGCATCAGGAAATAGTAACTCTAGCTTATTAGAATTTACAGTTGAAGCAGGAGTACAAGAAGACCAACAAGAGGATACAAATAATGATGATACGACTCCAATTAACGAAGAAAAATCTTCATTGATGACTTCCACAAATATTCAAATTGGGTTGTTAATAGTAGTTTTATTAGTTATAATTGCATTTATCAGAGTACTTCAGAATGATTCTAAAGACGATGACAAATGGTCATGATTTAAATTAATATAATTGATTTAATCCACTGTCTCCAGCAATTAATTTACCTCTGTAATATACACTAATTTCAATTTCACATTCATTCCAACTACTACAAATTTGATTTCCACCTTCATAGATTGTTAAAATCTCGTTAGCTTCCCATGCAGTACTATCTGAACCACTTTCAACAATTACACAATCTGCAACAAATTGGAATGGTTCTGAATCCGAAGAATCACCTTCATTCATAGTGTAATAATTATCGTCAGGATTTTGATCTGGTACAGTAAATGTAACGTCACCAGATACAGATCCATCATTTCCAATAATTACAGTTGGGTTTGATGAAAATCCTGCAAGTCCAGGTAGCCAGACACCCCATTCAGTACCATCATTTTCAATTGCTCCCCATTCATAAGTTCCTGGTTGTAATGAAATTACATAAGTCCAGGTATTTCCATCAGAATTCATATTACGAAGGTTCCAATCATAATCTGGAGGTAATTCACCTTTTATTTCTATATCTTGGTAATTGTTTCCATCATCAACAACAGTAAATGTGATTGGGAATACTACAGTTTCAGGTAAATTAAGAAGAAGATCACCTTGTTTATTATCCGCACTTAATGTAATCGTAGGGTTACTTGAAAATCCTGCAGAAGTAGGTAACCATACTCCAAACTCACTTCCATCATTTTCTACAGCTCCCCATTCATAGGTTCCATCATCAAGGGAGAGTGTATAAGCCCAAACACCAGGCTCAGTTTCATACATTTGCCATAATGCCCAATTTGAGAAATCGCCTTTTATTTCAATATCAAAATATTGTGAAGAAGGATCGTTTACAAAGAAACTAATTGGAGTACCTGTACTAACTGGAACATCAACTGTTGACAAACCGTTTCCATCAGCATCTACAGTCATTACAGGATTACTTGAGAAACTAGCTAATCCAGGTAGCCAAATACCATAATCACTGCCATCATTCTCAACAGCACCCCATTCGTAAGTTCCTTCAGTTAAATCTGTTGAAACAAATTCCCATACACCGTTCCCAACAGCAGTCATAGGTTCTTGAATCCATCCATTAAATTCACCTTTAATTTGAATATCTGTGAATGAGTTTCCTTGATCTATAACTCTAAAAATGACTTGGTTATTGTCATCTTCATCATCAGGAGCATCCTGACAAGTGCTTTCAGTGCATACTCCACTAGCACATTGATCTCCTGTAACACATTCAGGCTCAGGTTCAGGTGCAGTTACAGTAATGCTATTTTCTCCAGAAACAACACCTTCATCAGAAACAGTAACAGATGGGTTTTCAGACATACCACTTAGGGAAATTAAATCTTCACCATCTCCTTCAGCAGACCAAGAATAATCTCCAGGTGCCAAAGTAACTGTAAGAGTCCAAGTTCCAGTCCCATCATTTGTCATTGAAGCAGAACTAAATCCATTAAAAGATGCTGAAAGGGAAACTGCTGTAAAATCGTAACCATCATCAATTACAGTAAATGTAACATCAGCTTCAATATCACGATCTGGAGCATCTACTTGTGAATCTGGCATAGTTCCAACTTTACAAGGAATGACTCTTTCTTCATTCATCATTTTTATTTCAAGAAATGACCATGATAAATCATCTCCACCAGATGCAAAACTCATTCTAACTAAAGGATCACTTATTGCACCTGTAATAGAACCAGGAGCATCTTCTACAGCATATGAATTAAATGTTCCAAAATCTGTTTGATTACCAGCTAACTCACTAGCCCAAACGTATAGAACACCTGCTAATACCACAGTAATAGCCACCATTAATATTGTAGCAATTACTGGACTAACCCCTTTATCTTCATCTTCGATGTATTTGTTTTCTTGCATGAATTAAAGTGAAAACATCATTTGATATAATCCTATTTGTCTTAGTTTTTGGTCCTCGCTCCCGGACTTGAACCGGGGACCCCCTGATGACTACCGATAGTCGTGGCTATTTTTCCGTCTACAGTCAGGTGCTCTACCAACTGAGCTAAGCGAGGTATTCACATTGCACCTTCATGTGCTATTTACCGATTTCGTGTGATATACATATACTCATTGAAATCTAAGCATCATGTAGATGATTTTCGGTGAAGTCAAACTACTCCTAAAATCGCTTTCCAAGACTTTCAATAAGGTCAACGGTTAAGAGGGATAAAACAACCAAGCACTACTCAGAGGGTGGGACT
>MDSZ01085480.1_pt1 | contig 10667 bp, 6 predicted proteins | sample 811201 | NCBI WGS metagenome assembly MDSZ01 (sample SAMN05326647, study PRJNA326480) | marine metagenome | isolation source: seawater | place: Indian Ocean: North | collected 2010
AAGAAGAAGAAGAGATGATGATGCGTTTCGTGCGTATTACGTCGTCCATAGTATTGCATTCTGTATTTTAACACAGACACAACATATAACAACTCTTCACTTCATTTTCTAGTAAAGTGAATGCCTTCTTTTGTGTCGACATGACGGAATGGCTGGGAATACCATGAACGTACCACGGGGAACTCGCCTTGAATTCAGCAGGGTCGTAATTGTACTCACTACACTACGAAATACACCATTTCGCGAACGGGAAATTTGTGGACGCGACGTAGGCTAACCCTCCGTGGGTGTACCCATTGTCCTTCGTGTTATTTTCTTCTTCTTCTTCTTTTTTCTTCTCTTTTTATGTTTGTGGTTCTCGCAATGCTTTCGGGTTTGCAGACGGACACTGCACGCATCGCCTTAACACAACTACATCTAGTCAAAAATCAACTAGAAAAGATAAACAAACAAACGAAATCAAATTTTAAATCTATCAAAATATGTCTGCTGTAGCTAACGCTGGACCTGGTGGCCTTTATGGCGATGCACCATACAAGGTTGCCGATATCTCTCTTGCTGACTTCGGCCGTAAAGAATACGACATTGCTGAGTATGAAATGCCTGGCCTCATGAACTGCCGTAGTGAATATGGACCAAGCAAGCCATTTGCCGGTGTACGTATCTCTGGCTCTCTGCACATGACCATCCAAACTGGTGTTCTTATCGAAACACTTAAGGCACTTGGCGCCAACGTACGCTGGTGCTCGTGCAATATCTTTTCCACCCAAGACCACGCTGCTGCAGCCATCGCCCGCGACGGTTCTGCTAATGTTTACGCTTGGAAAGGCGAAAGCTTGGAAGAGTACTGGGAATGCACCCTTGCTGCATGCACCTGGCCAGAAGATGATGGCAAAGGATGGGGCCCAGACATGATCGTAGATGATGGTGGTGACATGACCTTGTTAATCCACGAAGGTGTTGCTGCTGAAAAGAAATTCGCTGAAGATGGTACCCTACCAGACCCAGCTAGCACCAACAACGCTGAAATGAAATGTGTTCTTAGCATCATCAAGCGTGAATTGCAACGTGACCCTAAAAGATGGCACAAGTACGCCGAAAGGTGTGTTGGCGTCAGTGAGGAAACCACCACTGGTGTCCACCGTTTATACCAAATGGAACAAATGGGTACGCTTTTGTTCCCAGCGATCAATGTAAACGACAGTGTAACCAAAAGTAAGTTCGACAACTTGTACGGGTGCAAGCACAGTCTACCAGACGGGATCATGCGTGCGACGGATGTCATGCTTGCAGGTAAACGCGCCCTCGTTGCTGGTTTCGGTGACGTAGGTAAAGGATGCGCATTTGCATTGAAGGCGGCTGGCACGATCGTATACGTATCCGAAGTCGACCCAATTTGCGCTTTGCAAGCAGCTATGGAAGGTTTCCAAGTCAAGAGAATGGAAAGTGTAGTTTCTGAATGTGATATCTTCGTTACTGCAACAGGTAACAAAGACATCATTACACTTGAAAGCATGCAAAAGATGAAAGACAATGCTATTGTCTGCAACATTGGCCATTTCGACAACGAAATCCAAATGGAACGCTTGGAAAAGAACTCGAAGAGGACAAACATCAAGCCACAAGTAGACCGCTTCACTTTTGAAAGCGGAAATAGTATCATTGTGTTGGCTGAGGGCCGTCTTGTAAACTTGGGATGCGCCACTGGTCACCCAAGTTTTGTTATGTCAAACTCCTTCACGAACCAAACATTGGCACAAATTGAGCTATGGAAAGAAAAAGACTCCGGCAAGTACCAACGTGGTAAGGTTTACGTTCTTCCAAAAGAATTGGATGAAAAGGTTGCCGCATTGCACTTAAAGAACTTGGGTGTTGAATTGACCGTTTTGTCAAAGGAACAAGCCGACTACATCGGTGTAAATGTGAATGGTCCATACAAACCAGCTGCATACCGTTACTAATTGTGGACATGCTGGACCAGCGCGCCATTGATGGGCAATTGATAGCCCTGCTATTAAGTTTGTATTTAATTTGTAGTTCGCACACGACATAAAAATGAAATTAAAATTCAAATGCCTATCTTATCATTAAATATCAAGAATTTAAAAAGTTTAAATTGTACAAAATAGGTTACTAATCTATGAATCTAGTCAAAATGAAGCTACTTCGAGAAAATTTATTTATACTGCACCAATCCATTGGTTCGTTAAAAGTATCTTCAGCTAAATTACAGTTTTAAAGTTAATGAGTATCTTACGCAACAATTTTTTTCCCTGCCGCTAACTACAAGTCAACAACAGTTACCGACTCCACATTTTCCGGTGCGCGGCCCTTTTCGTAGCATTTCCATACTTTAGATATTCCGACTTCGAAGCCCTTTACCCATTTCTTCGTGTCAAATAGCGCATTACTAAACCTATTTTTCTCCAACCGCTCTCGTATTTTATCCAGTTGACTCACTGCGCCGGCTCCTGGTGATAAATAATTTTTTGCTAATTTTACTGCTAATTCTTCGTATTCTTCTAAATTTTTAGTAATCATTTCTGGTGTACCAGCAGCATTGACAATGCTTGATCCTATACGACTGACCATTTTCTCAACCGCCAGAGTTAAAACTGGGGTTCCCCCCCACAAGGAATCGAATGACGTATGCTGCCCATTGAACATCGGGGTATCCAAGCAAAGGTCTGCCAAATATGTCCGCTTCAAGTGCTCTTCTCTAGGTACAACATCTGCAAAAATGATTCTTTCGGGGCCAACTCCGTGGGCTTTTGCTTCAGCCCTTATGTTCTGTTCTGCCATCGCTGGAAATCTCAAGAGCCACAGAACACTCTTACTGACTCGTTTTAAAATTTTCATCCATACAGCAAAAATTTCAGGTTCGATTTTGTACATTTGTCCGAAATTGGCAAAGACAAATTTGTCCTCAGGAAGATTGTATAAGTCGCGATGAGGAAGATGATCTTTATCCATGTGCTCATGATCCTCAGCTAAGACACGCAAGGCATGTGGATCCTGTTTGTAGTTGTTCACAAGGCATACATCAGGCATATATAAAATTTTCTCTGTGTAATGATCAACCATTTTCGAACCTGGCGGAATCGCTAATTTATCAGCAACTAAATAATCTATGTAATCTGCCCCAGATGTGCCGCAATAGCCTTGGGCGCATATTTGTATAGGCGCTGGTTTCAACGCAAATATTTCATTTTTAGCTCCCTTCGTGTACCCATCTAAATTCACTAGTATGTGCACAGCATCACTGTGGATTAAACGAGCTGTATCACCTGGCATCAATTGGCTCACATCTTTCAAGCTTTCCACAGACGTCTCGATCGTGCGTCGCCACATGCTTTCATCATCAGCGACCAAAGAATAGCATGATACTTGAAACCTTGCGCTATCAAACATAGTTAAGGCCCCAGCAATCGAATGGCCTGTGGGGTGATTTCCAAAGTTTGCTGATACAAAACCAATGTGCAAACGCTGATTCGGCTTCTTTGCTCGAAAGCGAAAAGGTGGCATCTCCAATAAAGCCACATTCATTTTTGCTTGCAATGCAAACTTTTTTGCAATTTGCAACTGTTGCTCTCCACTAAAAGATAGCATCAGAGCATGGTACGGCTGTATTGCTGGTGGAACAATTCTTGTCGACTCTAGCTGCTTCGTAAGTATGTTTGTGAGTTTTTTGAATTGGGCATTTCTACCTTGCCAGTCACACAAACAGAGGTAAGCATGCACAAGGTTAGCATAGGCATCTGGAAAATCTGGCCTTAATGATAATGCCTTTCTATAACAAGTAATTGCATCGTCAATGCGTCCGCCCTCCTTGTACGCATTTGCTAAGTTTGCATAGGCGTCTGCAAACGTCGGTTTAAGACGTATTGCCGTCGTGTAGCATTTGATAGCATCTTCCAATCGATTCAAGTCGTTGTAGGCGTTACCCATATTGGAGTAGGCATCCGCAAACATTGGATCTATCGATATCGCCTGTTGATAATGTGCAATCGCCTGCTCAATCTTACCTTGCTCTTTCAAAATACTCCCCAAATTACAGTGCGCGGCGCTAAACCGTGGCATTAAACGGCATGCTGTCATATAGCAGTGTATTGCCTCCTTCACCATGCCCTTGTCTTTCAGGGCGTTTCCTAAATTATTATATGCATGAGGATGATCCGGTTTCAACCTCAGTGCAGCTCGGTAATGCAAAATTGCTTCGTCTTCCTTTCCAATTTCCCTCAACGCGTTCCCCAGGTTGTTATGGGCATCTGGGAAATTCGGCTCCAGCTGTAATGCATGTTTGTACTGTCGAATAGCAGCCTTTAAGTCACCTTCATCATACAAGCAACTTGCTAAATTACCATGCGCAATGGCAAAATCAGGCCTAAGTGCGGTTGCCCTTTTGTACGCCCTCTTAGCTTCCGCTAAGCCTTCGGGGCCTTTCTCTTTCAAAGCGTTGCCCATGTTGCTCCACGCGTCAGCAAATTCAGGTGCCAGTCGAAGTGCCTCCTCATAGTAGGCAATGGCTGTCTCTACATCGCCTTGATCTCGAAAGATTCCTGCCAAGTTGCTCCAAGCAATTGCAAAATCTGGTTTCACACGAATCGCCTCTAGGTAGCAACGCTTTGCCTCCTCTAGCTTGCCTTGTGCCTTCAACAAATTTCCAAGGTTACTATGAGCGTCGACAAGCATTGGGCTCAATATCAGAGCCATTTGAAATGTTTCTTGCGCTTGTGTAGTTTGCCCCCGCTGCATGTAAGCACATGCCAAATTATTGTAGACATCAGGAAATCTTGGTTTCAACTGGATAGCTTTCAAATAAAAGCGAATGGCACCTTCAAGGTCACCCAGCTCCTTCAGGGCGTTGCCCAAGTTTCCAAATGCTTCTGCGAAGTGAGGGTTCACGCGTATAGCTTGCTGATTATAAAATATACTCTCACTAAAGTTTCTTAGCTGGAAGTGAATCGAACCCAAAAGAAGCAAGTTATCAGTTCTATAGGCATCGCTTTGGTACACCTGCTCGCATATCTGTTTCGCATCTGCGTACCTACAAACGTTGTAATATTGTTGCCCCAAAGCTAACAGACTATTTACCCTCGCGGTGTTCCCAGACTGGAAAACCTGTTTAGTTTTTCCTTCAACTAGAGCCCCTCCGCCAATCAACGAAGAGCCCCCCGTACTCAACCCAGTTTGAGGTACTGAACCACCAGCCACCGCAAGCGTTTTTGTTTCGCCAACGGAAGCGTCGGAACTACTATACTTGAGGAGTTTGTTTCTGTTACCTTTCGGCATAGTTCGATATTACTAACTACTTTTGAAATCAAATCGAGGTCTCGGTGTGATACAGCAGTTTTATCCTCTAGAAATGGTCTGCGTTGGCCCGAAAATGTTGCAGTTGATCGATTCTCAATGCTGTGAGACTGTGGTTTCGAGTTGGGCGACGCTTGCAACTGAAGAACAACCTGGCAAACAACATTGGTGTGGTGGGGTTTGTAGTAATGACTACTAATAATGAAATGAAGGAATGAATGATAATAATACATATAATAATAATAAAATATAACAACGTAATAATAATAACAAATAGTAATACACAACAAATAACAAACGATGATTGACTATAAAAAAAAAATGTAGTAATAATAATAATAATAATGAAAAACACAGCATAATAATGTATATTTTATGTATGTATTGATTAACACACAATAACAAGTACAGCCCAATTAATTGCCTTCCATAAGTACACGAAATGCGTATGAGGAGAATACGAAACAATTGGCACAAGTAAAAATATTAGGTTAAGCATTGTCAATAATCCTATGACAAAAAAAGTACATCAAGGACAATGTAATAATGCTTTCGCTCAACCAACAGTAATTACTACTCATAGAAGACCAGACCAATGATTTACTTTTATTACTGATAGAAGATGGTTTATAACGGCGAGGTCAATGCCAATAATACCGTTATGCAAGGGTTCGCGTGGGCGAAATATGTACGCATGGAAGGTACAGTAGACGATGCTTCCCTCCTATTGAGCATGGCGAGTTGGATAGTACGCATGGAAGGTACAGTAGACGATGCTTCCCTCCTATGGAGCATGGCGAGGGTGGTACGTTGGTCCTCTGTTCCGATATAAACACTTCTTACAATACTCCATCTTCCTATTTATTTCAATAGAAGTAGGAAGGGTTTTATACTTTCACTTGTTTTGTCGTAATAATATTTTTTAGTTTACTACGTAGGATAGATAGCCTTGCCTTTCCCCATTGCAATCACACTTCTTCATATACTCTTGTTGATTGTACTTACTTCACGATACATGCATTATTCGTATTGACTATTCATCATTTTATTGTGTGTTTCTGTTCCCAGTACTGTAGTTAGTTGCTATGAGGTCAATCATGTAGGACGATGGGATTGTTGTTTGTTGTTTTATCATCATAGGTAAAAAAAATATATATGTTGTTGGTGGAGAAATTTATTGATCATATGCAGTAGTAACAGTGGTCGTACTTGTAGTATTCTCTCATCATTTGTTTTTTATTTATTTTTTTATCAATACTTACTACTACAGATGATAATAATATGATGATGATTGCTTTATTATTATTATTATTATACCGTCGTAATGAAATAATTTTTATTGTTGTTGTGTTCTGTATTTCTATTATATTGTTTGTTGTTGTTGTGGTGTGATTATTTATTATTATTGTTATTGTAATATATATACCATTATACTATGATACAGCGAACGTAGTCAAACACACACTCGCTCGAGGCAGCCTGAAGCTAAGAGATGCAACACACAGATTTCCAAATCATTTTTGAGGCCAAATTGATTCCGCAACTCGTTGGCTTTTTTGTACTGATACTTGACGAAAGTTACTCTTCATGTCAGAACCACAAAAGGAAAATGCTGAAATAATTGAAACAGAGCCGAAACCGTCTGGAAAAGATGAAGTGTCCAGTCTTGGGCAAGGCTCCAACGAAACGCCCCAGTCTGAAGGGGGAAATAATAGCAGTGTTAAGAGCACAGAAATAGATGGGGATGCTAAAGATGTAAAAAATGAGTCGTCGAAAGTGGAAAACAACGTAGTAAACAAGGATAGCTTAGAAGCAAAAAATATTAGCAACAGCAACCAGGCAACAAATAAAGGGGAAGCTGACGACGTCTCCAAAAAAGTTGCGGCTGATGAGGACCAACAAGTCGACGCTCTTAAAGCCAAGATTGCATCGAGCAACAATAAAGATAGTTTAAGTAGTATTATGGGGGCTTTTGGGGGTAAGGCTGGAAATAGTGGTGGAATGATGGGTGCATTTGGTGGCTTAAAGAAAAATGCTGCTGAAAAGAAGGAAGAGGAAACCACGCAGCAAAAAGACAGCTCTGTTGGAGCTGAAAATAGTTCGACCCTTAATAGCGACACTGGCGAATTCGGCCAAATTCCACCGACCCCACAATCACCCGCTGTGTCGGGTTTATTCTCGCGAGAAGGTATTTCGGCTCAACCATCAGTGTCTGGTATGTCATCTATTGGCCAAGATGTCGATGCACTTTCAACTCTCTTGGATTCGATGTATGAACAAGACAGACGCTCCGCCATGAGCAAACGGAAAGAACCAATTACCGGCAACGGTGCTAGACCATATCTTGACGTCATGACAGTAAATACCACACAATTTCCGTCTGCTATGGATGGAGAAACATTTGGTACACATACAAGATTGCTAATAGAACCCATCTCTTTCCCTTCCTTGAAGCACACAGGAGTTAACTCAGAGCTGCTAGATAAAGTGGCAGAAGAAAAGGAGTTTCCAAATATGTTTTATCCAAATGGAACGAAAAAATTATCGCTTAGAAATAGTATTCGAGGTTTGCTGCGGGTTGAGCCATCTAGAATAAGTATGAATAGCATGTCGAATATTAGCGTGGATCAGATGAGTAGCAATTGGGGGAGTGTATCCCAAAAACCATCGATAAGAGGAACATTGACTTCCACACGAAACGCATCCAAAATGAGTACTCGGAAATACAAGGCTCGTCGGAGCCGTCGGAATAGAATGCTACGCAAGAGTGCATCTTCGTCTGCGTCATTACCTGGGTTACATGGTAGACAGCGTATTGGCTCTCGCACACGGCTGCGTTCCAGGGAGACCAAAAATGTGCTAGATGCGTTGCATGAGACGTTACACTTCATGGATAGGGCCGTGATGAAAGCGTAGTTTACACTTTCTTGCGGACCGCACAAACTTGATACGCATATGCGAAAAATACACGGGTGCGTGTGTAATCCGCGTTATATATATTTTTAAAATAATATATGTGTATCTTATGTATTTGTACAAATGTAATATGTATATTATTCGTATATGTCTGTATTTTTTTATATCTGCCACGCGTTCAATTACTTCATACCAACAATTAACATTACTGATTGAGTGTGTTTACCCACTCTTTATGAAAACAGTTCTCGATCAAAAAACAAACTCGCAATGCAATAATCTATGGTCACTAGGCCAATTTGCATTTGGCAATGAACCAGTGTTTAAACCTTCTTGTATCACTGGTTGATACTTAACTTGCACTTTTGATTGCGCTTGGTAGTAAAAAATATAATCTATACATCCGTCAAAATCATCCGTTGTGTTCGTGCTAGCAAACTCTGAAAAAACGTTTCGAAATTTGAACCTTTCATTTGGCCAATAAATTATATCATTATGCATGCATGGTATATTTACCTGATGTCCAGCAAGAGAGTTAGTCAACGAAGCACTTTTGAGCAAATTATTTTCAACACTAAGAATTTTACAACGGGAAGTACACAGTCTCAATCTGGAAAATTGTTCGTCAAGAGCTGGATTGTATAATGTATTCTGCTGTGCGTACGGCGAAAGTCGCTTTGCTTGACTCGATACAAAATTATTTGATGTTCTTCCTCTCTCTCTTCTCCTTTGCTCTTTCGCCGCATACACATCATCGGCTAGTTCAACAAGTCGTGAGACTAATTTTTCAGCTCGGACTGCTGACTGACCTGGTTCCTTGCCCCACCAGTAAATTTGCTCACACCCGCTACACTGATATAATGGTTCTTTACTTTCCCATACGTTTGCCACAATATTTTGGATATAATGCTCAGATTTAAACTTAAAAATTTGATCCTGCTTCCTGTCTGTCCTCCCACTCAATGGCACTTTCAATGTCCTCCCACTCAATGGCACTTTCATTGAATGCTTTGCATTTTCTTTGATAGCTGCAGTGTTGTTTGAAGATGGAATATGTACGATCAGATTATCTTTTTCGACTTTAAGCTGACTGCGATCTAACGGCAAAATCATGTTATTGCAAATAACGCACCGCTTATAAAAATCTTCCTCCTTTATTTGAACATTAAAGGTATCAACAATGCGTTGAAAAAGTTTTTCGGCTTTATCCCGTTTAGGTGATATTAACATACACGGTGGACAGCCCCTTCTTTGGACAATCTGGTGCGATGTTGTCAACAAAACGCGTTCTTCGTCATTTAGTTTTTCAAACAAATTTTGAACTTGAAATTCCTTATTATTACTATCGAGGTATGGGTTAATATCTATATAATGTACATCGATCCCAAGAGCTCGTAACCAGCGACACAATTGCCGCAAATTGAAATCGCACAAAAATTTTGTATACGCTTTCTGCGGTGGCATTGTCGCCTTTGTGATCAAATTGAACATGGTTGTGTTTGGTTTGCTATTAAAATCACCGCAAGCTACCACGATAGGCTTTTTGTTGCGACCAACACATATCTCGTACATTGTTTCTAATGAATACAGAAATTTGCGAGCCTGAAACAGCTTCACGTCTTCAGAGTTTGGGTTCCAATATAAATGCGTATTACCAACGACAAAGACCTCCTTCGTTGCCTCATGCTGCAACGCAACTATTAGGGCGATATTGTGTTTTCTTGTTCGTTCTTCTCCTACTAAAGTGCCCACCAGGGTTCCACAGAGGTCATCAAAATATACCACTGTGCGTAGCAAGATATTAAAACCCGTTTTGTATGCCATCAAAAGTCCATCTTGTCTTCCACAACATCTTCGCTCAAAAATTATATTTTCATACCCAATATTATACAAATCTTGTGCTACGTCATCTGGTCGATCAACTTCTTGTAAACACACGATATCTGCATCTCCACTTTTAAGTATTTGTTTAATTCTCTCACGCCGGTGTGACCAAGACAATAGTTTCCTATCTACATACCTGTAACTTTCAGGGAAAATATAGCAGTTTGCGAGCACATTCCAGGATATCAAAGACACCCGCCTATTTGCTTCGGTCCCTTGAAGCATTATTCGCGTGCGAAATTAATCTTTGAGAATGCGCTTTCCCGTCTTTAATGAGGGTTGGTGCGTTGTTGAAGAAAAAAGATACTCACATGCACCACCACAACACAGCACAACAACACAACACACACAACAACTAACTACAACGAATAATAATATAATAATAAAATAATAATGATTGAAATAAAATAAAAAAATATGATGAATGATACAACAATTATTATTAATTATTATTATTAATAATAATTGTGATGATCTTTTCCATTGTTTGTTTGTTTGTTCTTGTTATTGTGTGTCATTTGTGTAGTCTCCTTCCACTGTTCAGCCGCGTAGATAAA
>MDSZ01126111.1_pt1 | contig 10667 bp, 13 predicted proteins | sample 811201 | NCBI WGS metagenome assembly MDSZ01 (sample SAMN05326647, study PRJNA326480) | marine metagenome | isolation source: seawater | place: Indian Ocean: North | collected 2010
ACCTAGGAAATGCTACTGGCCATCCAAGTTTTGTTATGAGTGCATCATTTACTAATCAAGTGTTAGCACAAATAGAGCTTTGGAAAAATTCTAAAAATTACGAAAATAAAGTTTATGTTTTACCAAAACATTTAGATGAAAAGGTTGCATCATTACACTTAAAAAAAGTTGGAGCAAAACTTACAGAATTAACTGATAAACAAGCAGAGTATATAGGGGTTAGTAAGCAAGGCCCATTCAAAGATAACACATATAGATACTAGGAGTTAATATGAATAGATCTTATTTATTTACAAGTGAATCTGTTTCAGAGGGTCATCCAGATAAAGTTTGTGATAGAATTTCTGACATGGTTGTTGATACTTATTTATCATCTGGCGATCCACAAACAAGAGTAGCATGTGAAACATTAACTACAACAAATAAAGTAGTTCTTGCAGGTGAAGTAAGAGGACCATCAGTCTCAAAAGATCAAATTATATCTCAAGTTAGAGATTGTATAAAAGATATTGGTTATGAGCAAGACGGTTTCCACTGGCAGAATTGTGATGTTGATAGTTTTCTTCATGAACAATCTGCTGATATTGCAATGGGTGTCGATTCTGGAAGTAACAAAGATGAAGGAGCAGGAGATCAAGGTATTATGTTTGGTTTTGCTTGCAAAGATACTGAATCATTAATGCCAGCTCCGATTCATTATTCTCATCAGATTTTGTACAAAATGGCACAAGCTCGTAAAGACGGTTCTGCATCTGGTTTAGAACCAGACTCAAAAAGTCAGGTTACAATGCTTTATGAAAATGGTAAGCCTAGTAAAGTTACATCATTAGTAATTTCATCACAACACAAAGAAGGTCTTTCTCCTGAGGATGTGAAAGAAATTGTTAAACCATATGTTTATGAGTGTATACCCAGTGAGCTGTTAGAAGGTCTCAAAGATGAAGAATTCTATGTTAATCCTACAGGAAACTTTGTAATCGGAGGCCCTGATGGTGACTCAGGTTTAACAGGCCGAAAAATAATTGTTGATACATATGGTGGTGCAGCTCCTCATGGTGGTGGGGCATTTTCTGGAAAAGATCCCTCTAAAGTTGATAGATCTGCAGCTTACGCTGCTAGATATTTAGCAAAAAATGTTGTTGCAGCTGATCTTGCTGATCAGTGCACAATACAGCTATCTTATGCTATAGGTGTTTCGAAACCTCTATCAGTTTATGTTAATACAAATGGAACAAATAAAGTTGATGAACAAAAAATTGAAAAATCTGTTCAAGACTTGTTTGATCTAAGTCCAAGAGGAATAAGAGAACATTTAAAGCTTTCAAATGCAATATATGTACCCACATCTGCTTACGGTCATTTTGGAAGAGAGCCTAGTAATAATGGTCATTTTACCTGGGAAAAAACTGATTTAGTTGATGCACTTAAAGGAATTGCATAAATAGATTTGCTAACATTAGAGAATCAAATTGTAGATATCTCTGAATTAGAAATTCTATCTTTAAAAATTTGTAAACTACTTAAGCTTGGAGATATTCTAATGCTTAAAGGCGAATTAGGAACTGGAAAAACTACCCTCTCTAGATTTATAATCAATAATCTTTATCTTTTAAACAATCTAAAAAAACCTGGATCAATCAATAGTCCAACTTTTCCAATATTACTTACCTATGATTTAAAATCATATAGTCTCTATCATTATGATTTTTATAGATTAAAAAATATAAAAGAATTAGAAGAATTAGATTTTTTTGAGAATATTAAAAAATCAATTTCAATAATTGAGTGGCCAGAATTATTAATTAATACGTCATTAAAACAAAAACACTATTTGATTAATTTGGATTTATATTCAGAAAATAAACGCATAATAAATATTAAATATTTCGAATAAATTTATGTCATTTGAATTTAAAAATCTCATTGAGATAAAAGATGGCTTATCCCAAAAAAAAATTTATAGAAAACGTGAAGAAAAGATTAGTAAAATTGTAATTGATTTTTCAGCAAATAAAACAGATTTTGAAAATTTTTTGAATGTGTTTAATATTTTAAAAAATATTAATATATCTGTACCTAAAATTTACGAAGTACATACTAAACAAGCACTAATAATTATGGAAGACTTTGGGAACAATTCTTTCGAAAAATTTTCAAACAAACAAGATCTTTATAACCTTTTGAAATTAGCAGTAGATAATTTAATAATAATTCAAAACTCATTAGTAAAAGATGATTTAGTAAATTTGACAAAATATGGATATAAAGAATTAAAAAATGAATTAAGTGAATTTGTAAATTATTATATTCCTTACAAAAAAATTTCAAATTTTCCATTAAATAATTTTTATGATCTGTGGTTAAGAATTTATGAAACAAATTCATTTGTTTTTGATAGTTTTGTTCATAAAGATTATGAGTTCATTAATTTAATACTTTTAAATGATAATAAATTACATTTAAAATGTGGTATTATAGATTTTCAAAGTGCTTTTATCGGTTTCAAAGGCTGGGATTTATTTTCTATACTTGAGAATCCCAGAATAAATTTTACCAGAGAGTATAATAAAAAACTTATTAAGTATTTTTATGAAAATGTAGACATTAAAATTAATTTTACTCTTTTCCAAAATCAATATTATTTACTAAACTTAGCAAGACAAACAAGATTGCTTGGAAGATGGGCTAAGTTAATACATATGGGAAAAAATGAATATTTAAAATATATACCCACTACTAAAGAAAGAATTACCTCTTCTTTACCTAACATTAAAGACACAGAACTAAAGATCTTTTATGATAGGTTTCTATAAATTTATGACAAGGTTTTCTTTATTAATTTTATGTGCAGGGTTTGGAAAACGTATGTTGGAATTAACCACAAATACTCCTAAACCACTACTAGAATTTCAGAAGAAAATATTATTAAGTAATACAATTAATTTTTTTAAAGAAATTGGATGTGATGAGATTTTTATAAATACTCATTATCTGCATAGTAAAATTGAATCATATGTAAACAAAAATTTTAAAAATTATCCAATAAAATTAATTTATGAACCATCAATTCTCGGGACGGGTGGGGGTGTAAAAAATGCATTTAATTATACAAAAAATAGAAATTTGTGTGTTGTTAATTCAGATATATTTTGGAAACCAGATAATAAACTAGATATCTTAAATTTTCTTAAAGATTTTAATAATGTAAATCATTGTACTATTTTATTATCAAACGAAAGCAATTTTTTAGGTCTAAAGAGCTTAAAAGGTGACTTTAATTTAAAAAATAATTATGTCCTCAATTGGGTTGAGGGTAATGAAATTATTTTTTATTCAGGTTTACAAATAGTATCAAAAAATATTTTCAATAATACAAAAAAACATTTTCATATGAATGACATTTGGAATAGACTCATAGCTAAGAAAAGACTTAGAGGAAAACTAATTAATTCAAAAATTACTCATATTGGGGATAAAAATTCAATTGATAACTTATAAAATATTTATTCTTCTTGAATTAAATTATAAAGTTCTTAAATTATTTAAATGGCTACTGTTAAAACAAATGATCAAAATTTTGATCAAGATATAGCTTCTCAAAATGTCCCTGTTTTAGTAGATTTTGGTGCTGATTGGTGCGGTCCTTGTAAACAGCTTGATCCCATTTTAGAACAAATAGCTTCAGAAAATATTGATAAGCTAAAGGTTTTTAAAATTAATATTGATGAAAATCCAATAACACCTCAAAAATTTGGAGTTAGAGGCATACCAACAATTATGCTATTTAATGATGGTAAATTAATTGATACTAAAGTAGGCAGTCTTCCGAAATCAGCTTTAGAAGTTTGGATCAAATCTAATTTATAAAAACTTATTTCTAATTTTACCAACCAGATATAAAGATCCAGTAATCAAATAAATTTCCTTTTTCGATTTTTTAATAAGTTTTAATGCATCATTAATACTAATAACTTCAAAGCATTTAATTTTTAGTAAATTACATTTTTGAATAATTTCACTAGTTAGAAAGGAGTTTTTTTCATATGGTATTTTTATTGCCAACACACTCTTTATCTCATTTTTAATAGTACTTAGGAAAGAATCAATTTTTTTATTATTCAACATTCCAAATATAACTATCGGTTTTAATTTTTTTGATTTTAAATATTGTTTTAGTTTTTTTGCACCATCAATATTATGTGATCCATCTAAAATTATTTTTTTATTATTATAATTTAATATCTCTATCCTTCCTGGCCAAAAAGCTTCTTTTATAGCAATATTTGTTTTGTTTAATCTTATTTTTATTTTTTTCTGAGATATAATTTGTGAAAAAGCTAATGCCACAGAAGCATTTTCAATTTGATGATTACCATTTAGCTTGGGTTTATTAACTTTGAATTTCTTTTTATTAAAATTGAATTCAAATTTATTCTTATACAATTTACTAACTTTATAATTTTTTCCGTAAAAATAAATATTTTTTGATTTTGATAATTTATTTTTTATAATTTCTTCTACTTCTTTAGTTTGCTTACTAATTATTGAAAAGTTACTATTCTTTATTATTCCTAATTTTTCTTTTGTAATCTTATATATCGTTTTGCCAAGAAATTCTTCATGGTCATAACTAATTGGTGTTATTATACTACAAAGTTTTCTTGGGATAATATTTGTTGCATCCAATCTTCCTCCTAAGCCTGTCTCAAGAATTAAAAAATTTGAATTTGATCTTTGGAACAATACAAAAGCAACAGCAGTAGTTATCTCAAAAAATGTAATTGGGTCATCATTATTAATTTTTTTTACAAATTCTATTGTGTTATTTAATTTTTTTGAACTTACATCTTTATTATTTAGTACGATCCTTTCATTAAATTTTGATAAATGAGGAGATATATATGCATCACAAGAATATCCATTAGAAACAAGAATATTTCTTATGAAACTTTGAGTTGACCCTTTTCCATTAGTGCCTGCAATATGAATTGTTGATGGTAAGTCCAAATGTGGATTACCGAGTTTGTTAAGAAGTTTTTTTAGTCTTTTTAAAGACAAATCAATATATTTGGGATGCAGTTTTAAAAGTTCATCTAATAACTTGTTTGTTTTAGATTTCACTTCTTAGCTTATATGTTGCAAAACTTTATGTAAGGTTTCTCTTAAGTCTTTTCTGTGGGTTACTATATCAACCATACCGTGTTCTTTAAGGTATTCAGCTTTTTGAAAATCAATAGGTAATTCTTCTCTAATCGTATCTTGAATCACTCTTTTTCCAGCAAACCCAATTGTAGCACCTTTTTCAGCTATGGTTATATCTCCTAACATTGCAAAAGATGCGGTAACACCTCCAGTAGTTGGTTCAGTTAATATAACTATGTAAGGTATTTTATTTTCATTCAACATGTCTACAGCAGCAATAGTTCTTGGCATTTGCATTAAACTTATAATGCCCTCTTGCATTCTAGCCCCACCAGAAGATGTCACCACAACATAGGGTAGATTTTTCTTAACAGATATTTTAGCTCCTTTAACAATTGCTCCACCAACTGCCCTTCCCATAGATCCTCCCATGAATTCAAAATTCATTAAACCTATGATTAATTCCTTATTTTCAATTTTACCTTGAATAAGTATAAAGGCATCTTCTCTGCTAGTTTTTTTTCTATACTCTTTCAGTCTATCTTTATATTTTTTTTTTATCTTTAAAATTCAACGGATCATCCGAAATTTTATCTAATTCTATTTCATTATACTGACCATCTCTAAAAAATAATTTTATTCTATCTTCAGCACTCATTCTGAAGTGATAATCACAATTCATACAAACTCTTAAATTTTCATTAAGATCTTTATGATGAATCATATTTCCACAGGATAAACAATTATTCCATAATTTTTCTGGAACTTCTCGTCTTTTAACTAAAGATGTAAGTTTTGGTTTTACAAAATTTGTCAACCAATTCATATTTTAGTTCCTTGTTTTAACTCTTGTGTAAATTTATTAATTTTTTCAAGCATTCTTTCTTTATCATTTAAATTTTCTTCAACTAATTTAATTATGCTTGATCCTACAACTGCTCCGTCAGCAAATTTACATACATTACTTACATCTTGAGCAGTTTTAATTCCAAATCCAGGAATTATTGGAAGATTTGTATAATTTTTTATAAAATTAATAGACTTTTCTAGCTCATTAATATTTGCTGATTTTTGTCCCGTAGTTCCCATTACACTTACATAATATAAGAACCCACTTGCATTTTTTAATATTAGCTTTAATCTATCTTCATTTGTCGTGGGTGTAATAAGCCTAATTAAATCAATATTATTTTTTTTTAATTCTTTAATTAAATCTTCATCTTCTTCTGGCTGTAAATCAACAACAATTAAACCATCCACTCCAGTCGAAACACACCTATCAACGAAAGCATTGATTCCATAGTGTAAGATAACATTATAATACCCCATTAATATTATAGGTAGTTCTTTTTTTTGACCTTTAGTATTTTTAACTAATCTAAAAATATCCTCTAATTCTGTTCCATTTTTTAGCGCTCTGTTACTTGATAATTGAATTGTAGGTCCATCAGCCATTGGATCAGAAAAAGGCATACCTATCTCTAAAATATCAACATTATTCTTAACCATTGTTTCTATTATTATTTTACTAGTTTCAAAGTCAGGATCTCCACCAGTAACAAATGTAATTAATTTTTTATCTTTAATTCTAAAAACTTCTTCAATTAATGTGGTCATTAAATTTTTATTTTAAGCTCATCAGCAATAGTAAAAATATCTTTGTCTCCTCTACCGCACATATTCATGACAACGATTTTATCATTATCATAATTTTTAGCAATTTTTCTTAAAACTGATAAAGCATGAGCTGGTTCAAGCGCAGGTATAATTCCTTCAAGTTTACAACAATACTGAAATGCTTCTAAAGCTTCATTATCTGTTGCAGACATATATTTAACTCTTTTTTCCTCAAACAAAAAAGAATGTTCAGGCCCAATACCAGGATAATCTAAACCCGCTGATATTGAATGTGCTTCTTTAATTTGACCACTCTTTGATTGTAATAAATATGTTTTGTTTCCATGCAAAACACCTGGTTTACCACCGGTCAAGCTCGCTGCATGTTTAGAGCTATTAATTCCATGACCAGCTGCTTCAACAGCTATCATTTCAACGTTTGTGTCATCAAGAAATTCATGAAATAGTCCTAAAGCATTAGAACCACCGCCTATACATGCCATTAATAAATCAGGAGACCTACCCTCAACCTCTTTTAATTGTTCTCTAACTTCCTTTCCAATTATTGATTGAAAATCTCTGACCATAGCTGGATAAGGATGTGGTCCAGCAGCTGTGCCAATAATATAAAATGTATCATTAACATTTGTTACCCAATCTCTTAAAGCTTCATTCATAGCATCTTTTAATGATTTAGAACCAGTATTTACACTTTTTATTTCTGCACCTAGTAATTTCATTCTAAATACATTAGGAGATTGTCTTTCAATATCTTTTTTTCCCATATAAACTATACAAGGTAAACCAAACAATGCGCAAACAGTAGCTGTTGCAACACCATGTTGTCCAGCACCTGTTTCAGCAATAATTCTTTTTTTACCCATTTTTCTTGCTAATAAAATCTGACCTAAACAATTATTTATTTTATGGGCTCCAGTATGATTAAGTTCATCTCTTTTGAAATAAATCTTTGGACCTTTTAAATCTTCAGTAATTCTTTCAGCAAAAAATAAAGGACTGGGTCTTCCCACATATGTTTTTAAGTAGTAGTGAAATTCATTAATGAAGCTTTGATCATTTTTGATTTTTTCATACTCTTTTTCAACTTCAAGAATCAAAGGCATTAGTGTTTCTGATACATATCTACCACCAAATTGACCAAAGTAACCCTTTTCATTTGGATTATTTTTATAAGTATTTTTAAGCATTTCTTAATTTTTCCATAAAATTATTTATAATCTGATTATCCTTAATGCCAAGTTCTTTTTCTACACCAGAAGACAAATCAACTCCAAATGGATTAATTTTTGTTCTTAAAAATTCAATATTTTCTAGATTAACCCCACCTGAGAGAAACCAAGGCTTATTAATTTTTAAATTTTTTACAATATTCCAATTGAAACTTTTTGCATTACCACCAGGAAGCTCATTTGTTTCAGGTTTGTAATCAAACAAAAAATAGTCTGCATTACTAAATTGGTTTATTGTTTCTAAATCATAATCATATTTTATAGAAATTTTTTTTACTACTTTTACATTATTTTCTTTTAATAATTTTATATAATTATTATCTTCATCTCCGTGTAACTGTATAATTTCTAGTTTTAAATCTTTTATAAAATTTATTAAATTATTAATATTCTCATTAACAAAAACACCAACTCCATCAATATTTAAATCATTTGATAATTTTAAAAGATATTCCGCATCTGCTTTGGATATATTTCTTGGACTATTTTTGTAAAAAATTAACCCAAAAAAATTAACATTATTTTTTTCACAACACATTAAAGTTTCTTTATCTTTGATACCACATATTTTTACGATCATATTAGTTTATGGATTGATTTATTTCTCTAAGACTTTTGAGTGGATTTTTTGCTTCTATAATTGGTCTTCCAATAACAAGAAAATCTGCCCCCATATTAATTGCCTCTAATGGCGTCAAAACTCTTCTTTGATCATCATTTTTTTTATCTAATTTATTTATTCTTATTCCTGGTGTTACTATTAAAAAGTTTTTTCCAACTTCTTTTCTTACGTATTTTATTTCTTTGGGACTGCAAACAACACCATCAAGTTTATATTTTTTTGCTTGTTTTACAAACTTCTTAACTAAGGATTTTATATTTCCTTCATTATAATATTTCTTAATCTGTTTTTCATCTAAACTTGTTAAAATTGATACACCAAGTATTTTGATATTTTTTTTCTCAGCGACACCAAACTCCATCATTTTATCACCACCAGAAATATGTATTGTGGTTAGTAATGGTTTTAATTTAGCTATTGCTTTTATACCACCCTTTACTGTTTGGGGAATATCATGAAGCTTTAAATCTAAAAAAATATTTGGTGATATCTTTTTTATCTTTTTATAACCAACAATTCCATAATTTAAAAAAAATTCATAACCTATCTTAAATGCGTATGCTTCATATTTTAGTTGAGTTACAATTTTGATTATTTTATTAAAATTATTACTATCTAAAGCTACAATGATCTTTTTAGAATTCATTAGTAGTTCTGGTATTAATTCTTGAGTGTAAAGTTCTTCCTATCTTAAAATGTAGTTTATATGATTTCTGTTTAAATAACCTTTCATTTGTTTTTGGATTTCTAACAAATTTTTCTTTGTTATCTTTTTTACTAATTGTACCAAAACCTCTAATTTCAATGTTATTACCAGATTGTAAAGAATTAGAAATTTTTTTTATGAATATATCAAACAAACTTTCTATATCTTCTTGAGGTAAGTTTTTATATTTTTGATTTAATTTCTCAATAATATCAGACTTTAACATTAGTTCTATTTTTTTAGAACTGAACCAAGAATATCTCCTAATGAAGCCCCTGATGCACTAGAGCCATATTTTGAAAGAACCTCTTTTTCGTCTTGAATTTCAAGTTCCTTTATAGATAGATTTAGTACTCTTGATTTAACATCTCTCGATACAATGACTGAATCAACGTTTTCTTCGACAGCAAATCTTTCAGTTTTTTGTTCATTTTTATCTTTAGACAAATTAATTTTTTTTATTAATCCAAATATCTTATTTGACGCATCAAGCTCAACCTTAATACCTTTTTCATTGATTTCTATAATTTTACCTGTGACTTTTGATTTTAATGGATTTTTGTCTAAATATTCTTGAACGGGATCATTCATTAAATGTTTTATTCCTAAGCTGATTCTTTCTTTTTCAGCATTTATATCCAAAATTTTTACTTTAACCTTATCATTTTTCTTAAAGTTTTTGAGCATTTCTTCACACTCTTTTTCATCCCAGCTCAGATCAGAAACATGCACCATTCCATCAATTTCATCGTGAACTTTTACAAATATTCCAAAATCAACGACATTAACAATCTCTGTTTCAAAAGAATCGTTTATTTTATAGTTTTCATTAAGTTTCATCCATGGGTTGTCTCTCATTTGTTTTAAGCTACAATTTATTTTTTTTCTATCCTCATCAATTTCAAGTATTTTGACTTCAATATTATCACCTAGATTAACTATCTTTGAAGGGTGAGGTGGTTTTTTTAGCCATGTAAGTTCGTTGATTGAAATGATACCATCATATAGTTCACCAATTACAATATTTACATGACTGTCACTAATATTAGATACTTTAGACATTACCACATCATTTGCTTTATACTTATCATTAACTTCATCCCAAGGATTTGAAGTAAGTTGTTTTATTCCTAAGCTGAGTCTTGATGATTCTTCATCAAATTTTAATACTTTCACTTTTATATTTTGATTTAGCTCTAACATGTCTGCAGGATTATTTATTTTTGTCCAGGATATATCAGTGACATGAACTAGACCGTCTAGCCCACCTAAATCAATGAATGCACCATAATCAGTTAAATTTTTAACTTTACCTTCAATAATAGAACCC
>MDSZ01272190.1_pt1 | contig 10667 bp, 11 predicted proteins | sample 811201 | NCBI WGS metagenome assembly MDSZ01 (sample SAMN05326647, study PRJNA326480) | marine metagenome | isolation source: seawater | place: Indian Ocean: North | collected 2010
CCTGATAGAAGCACCGAATCCTGAACTATTTCAAGTTTACTGTGACCTTGCAAAAGATATTACAGGTTATGGAAATGCCACTTTCAGTCTCTATGATGGAGAAATGAAATGTGAGATGGCGCTGACTGAAGGAGGTCATCCAGATCCAACAAGAAAAGTTGGAGACAAGAATCCTAGAACGGAGCACAATATATGCGCGTACGTTTTATTAGATCCTGAGCCGTTGATAATGCCTGATATTTCAAAAGACCCTATATGGAAAGATCACCCTAATGCCTCTCCATCTGGTTATGCAGGGTTTCCTGTCATAAATAAAGATAATTTTGCTCTAGGTACTCTTTGTATGTTCAATCTTGAAGGACCTAAAGAGCTTAGTAATCATCAAATTGATTTGGTAAAAAAGATCGCTAGTAACATCGCTCATTTACTTGATATCCAAATTCAGCAAAAAGAAATGACATCGCAAAAATTCTTAGAAGCGTTGATTCAGTTTCGTAAAGTTAATGAGGCGCTTTCGATTGACGATTTTCAAGCATTTGTCTCTCTATCTGCAGATCTAAAATTAGAAATGAATGTAGCCAAAGGGTTAATTGATGCAAAACTTTGTGACTTTGATGATAAGGGAGCAGTAGTTATTAGCGCTAAAGGAATTGAACTACAAAGAATGATGAAAATAGAGACGAAACCCATGAAAAAGATAAAAATGAGCGGTGATGACGCAAGTAGCCTTATTGATCAAATGTTTAGTGAGCTAGAGTAAATAAGATGTATGCAAGGGTCTATAACTTAAAGTTTGCCGGTCTTAGCGAGGCAAAGGTAGCAGCAACATTTTGTTCTGAAAATTTAGGAAAGAAAATTGTTTCTTACAATATTAGATCTCTTAATATTTCTATAGGCAAGTGTGGAAGTCTCTCAATATCTCTTAAGTTTGAAAGTGGAAACGACCTAAAAAAGTTTGAGGAGCAGTCTTCTAATTTTTTTACTGAGTTGAAGGATACGTTTGTTTACAAGGAAACGAACTTCTCAGGAATTTTTGTTTATAATTACGACTCTGAGATTACCTCAACAGACATTTCCGTGAATTAAAACCTTATTAGCTAGTATAGAATAATTTGTCATTTATTTTTGTTATTTTTTGTTGAAAATTTATAATTTTCAGTACAACATTAGCAGATTGATCAATGTGGAGGAAATCTATGAATAAATTTATTAAAGGCTTGGCAGTATCAGCTTTGGCATTCTCTATGTCAGCTGGGGTTGCTCTAGCAGAGAAAACTGTATTAATTTCAGGATGGGGGGCTCAATCTGGTCCACTTAAGTCGTTTGGAATTAACTCAGAAACTATTTTAAAGGCCGCAGTTGACAAAATAAATGCAGATGGTGGAGTAAAGTTAAAAGACGGCTCAATGGCAAAAATGGTTTACGAGTATTATGACTCTAGATGTAATGCTGAAGAAGGCATTGCGCTGGCAAGAAAAACGGCTACTACTACAAATACATTAATTGCCATAGGACCTACATGTTCAGGAGTTGCCGCTGCAAGTTATGGTGTTTTCCAGAAAAAAGTTGATGATTCTAGTGATACTGGACTTCAAATGCCGCTTTTCACTAACACGGCTGTTAGAAACGGGCTAGCTAAAATCTCTCAGTGGACATTTAGAAATACGCCTAATGAACCAGACATGTACGATAAACTTTTTGCTTGGGTCAGAAAAACTCAGCCTGAGTTAAAAACAATATATGGTGGCACAGAAACTGATCAAGGTCATTCGGCAGGAACATATTCAAAGGTTATTGTTCAAGCCGCTATCAGGCATGGTTTTGAGTGGGTTGCGGGTCCAATCGATGAAGTGAGTGGAAAAATAGCTTCCGGACATAAGAATGTTATAAAGGCGTCATCTAATTGGTTGATGGCTGATACTAGCTTTTCCGTACAAGCAAGAGCATTCAAGAAGTCGAAAGCAGATGTGTATCTTGTTTCATCTCACCCGTTCACGACATGTGGAATGCTTAAGGAGCTTGCAAGACAAAAGGCAAAGCCAAAGCTTATGATTGGGCTGACCTCATCTTCTAGTGCAGAAACAATGAAGGGATGTGCAAAGCAAGCTGAAGGAATGATTATCCCTACAAGCTTTGCTCCAGTGACCCCAGAAGCAAAAGCGGTAGCAGCTGTTGCTGCAGCTAATGGTGCCGCTGCGGATCTTCATAGTGCGGCAGCTTGGGAAAATGTCATGATTATCAAAGACGTGATGGAAGCAGTCGGCGTTTCAGCTAATGGAGAAAATCTACAAGCAGATCGTAGAGCTATAAGAGATGGTCTTGAAGCTTTAAAAACTACGCCTGGCCTTATCGGCACTGTAACTAGAAACCAGGAAGAGGGTGAAGCTCTGAAACCTTACGTTTTTGTACATGCGAAAGGCGGAAACTGGGAAGTCTTGCACGACCCAAGGTAGTTCTTGCTATAATTTATATATAAAACGGTGAGTATATAGTTATATTCACCGTTTTTTTGTTAGGTAAATATGAACGTTGAATTTATTGATATAGTACAATCGTTGATTGATGGAGTGTTGTATGGTTCTACATACGCACTTATTGGATTAGGTTTTACTTTAATATTTGGTGCCATGGAAAAGCTAAATATGGCATACGCTGCTTCATCAATAGGTGGTGCGTATGTTGGTTTGGGTGTTTCTGTTCTTTTTTCTTTTCCATTAGTTTTTATATTTTTCATTGGACCTATTGCTGCGGGATTTCTTAGCGTTCTTGTTTATTTTTGTTGTTTTAGGTACTTGCCGTCACACAATCATCTTGCTGCTCTAATGGCATCGATTGGAGGTTTATTTTTTATTGATGAAATAATTTCTCATGAAACTGATGGATCACCCTTGGACTTTCCAGAGTTAGGTATTTTCTCTGAAGCCTATTTCGAAATAGAGTTTTCTGATATGTTTTTAGGCTTTAGAGGTGATCTTATATTTGTGATGTTTGCAAGTTTCGTGGCAATGTTGTTTCTCTTGTATCTTCTATATAGAACAAGACTAGGTTTGGCTACTAGAGCTGTATCACAACAACCGATAGCTGCTCAACTTTGTGGTATTTCAATTCACCAAACAAATTCAATTACGTTCATTATTGCTGGTGTTTTGGGCGGTATTGCTGGCTGTCTGGCTGCAGCTTCAGTTGGTGTTATTTCACCATTACTTGTTCTTCCGTTGACCGTTAAAGGATTGATCGTAACAGTAATGGGTGGATTGGGTAGTATCAGAGGTGCAATTATTGCTGGTTTATTGGTTGGAGGCTTAGAGAGTGTTTTTCTTTTGTTAAGAGGTGTTAACGAAAGAGATATATATGTGTTTTTACTTCTGTTTATATTTTTAGTTTTTAAGCCAAATGGCTTTTTTGGCGCCGAAATAGATAGGGATTAATAAAGTGGACTATTATCTCGGAGTTTTACAAACAATTGGAGTTCATACTCTTCTAGGACTATCAGCTTATATTCTATTGTTGACCGGTCAAGTCAGCATGGCTCAGATTGGGTTTTTTGCCATAGGAGCATATTCATCAGGAGTTTTAACCGTTATTTTTTCTTGGCATATATATCCTGCTTTAGCTTTTGGTGCCTTTCTAGCAAGTTTTTTTGCATTTCTTGTAGGTTTTCCAGCCTTAAGAGTAAAGGGTCTTATGCTTGTGATTGCAACAATAGCTTTTTCAGAGATTGTGAGGCTTATAACTTTTAACTTTGTCTGGATGGTTGAGAAAGACGGCATTATGGTGGGTGCAGATGGAGCACAAGGCTTTAGAGAAATTCGTTATTTTACAACAAATGGGTGGGAATCTAGCCAGGTTGTACTTTTAATTTGGATATTTGTTGTAATTGTTATGGCAATGCTCTGGTGGTTAGATAGAGTAAAAGCAGGCGCAGTCTTAAGAGCAGTAGGAAACGACGAGCTTGCAGCTCAAAGCTCTGGTATTGATTTAACGACAGTGAAAGTAGCTGCTATGACAGCAGGGGGCTTCATAGCTGGACTTGGGGGAGGTCTTTATGCTCATGCCGTGAGTTATGTTGACCACATTACATTTACAATTCTAATGGCTACTTTTGCTATTTCTTACCCTATACTTGGTGGCACTAAAAATGTATTTGGTACCTTATTAGCTGTGATTTTTATACAAGGTATATTAATAGAAGCGTTCAGGTTTTTAGAAGACTGGCGACTAATTATTTTTGGTCTCTTAATAATATTGGTAATGAATTTCATGCCTGATGGTTTGGTAAGTTTATTTAATAGTCGAAAGTCAAAAAAAGGTACTTAATGTCGATACTTAAAGTGGATAACTTATGCAAAAATTTTGGCGGTGTACGAGCTGTTGATGGGCTAAATTTTGAAATTAATCAGGGTGAAATATTTGGTCTTATTGGTCCCAATGGATCAGGAAAAAGTACTACTATCAATGTAATATGTGGATTGTATCAACCTTCTGAAGGTTCAATTTTTCTCGAAGGAAAAAAAATTAACGGATTGAAGCCTAATCAATGTGTAGATGTTGGAATTAGTAGAACCTTTCAAAATATTCGTTTGTTTGGAGATTTAACCGTGTGGCAGAATCTTTGGGTTGCTTGGAGAGATGACAAAAATAATCAATCTAGTTGGTTTTCTAACTGGTTTGGAAGGTCAGAAACACAAGAAAAATTGATTTCAGAATTGCTTAATTTTTCAGGGTTGGAGTCTCGTGCTAACGATCTGGCGAGTAATCTCTCTTTTGGTGAACAGAGAAGATTAGAATTAGCGAGAGCAGTTGCGTCAAAGCCTAAGCTAATTTTCTTAGATGAACCCGCTGCAGGAATGAACAAGGAGGAAGTAAAAGAATTAAGAGATAGAATATTTCGCTTAAGAGATCTTGGTATAACTATTTTTTTGGTAGAGCACGTTATGGATTTGGTTATGAATGTCAGCAATAGAATTACTGTTCTAAATTTTGGTAAAGCAATTGCTGAAGGTGATCCTGAGTCTGTTCAGAAGGATAAGTCTGTTCAGGAGGCGTATTTTGGTCAGTAGCTTATATAATGAATTAGAGGTAATAAAAATATGCTCAAAGTAGATGATCTTGTAACGTCATATGGATTAATTAAAGCTCTTCGAAATGTTTCCTTAGAAGCAGAAAAAGGTAAGCTTACTTGTATTTTGGGCCCAAACGGTGCAGGTAAAAGTACTCTTCTCTTTACTATTGCGGGGATATTAAAGAGTGATAGAGGCTCTATTCAATTCTTGGGCAGGCAAATATCTAAAATGAAAACCTCCGAAATAGTTAAGGAGGGTTTGGTTCTTGTGCCAGAAAATAGACTTGTATTTCCTCATCTTTCAGTAAGAGAAAATTTGCTTGCTGGAGCATTCAGTCGTTTTAGTAGGAAAGATGAAGTAGAAGAAGATGTAGAGTCTGTGTATCAAAGATTTCCTATTCTTAAAGAAAGATATCTCCAGGAGGCCGGAACATTATCAGGTGGAGAACAACAAATGCTTGCTGTTGCAAGAGCTCTTATGGCCAGACCCAAACTTCTTCTAATGGACGAACCTTCCGTAGGACTTGCTCCAAAGATTGTAAATACTATTTTTGAGATAATTAAAACCTTAAGTGAGGAAGGTATTTCTATTGTTCTTGTTGAACAAAATGCTGTTAAGGCCTCTGCGATTGCTGATCATATTTATTTACTTGATCAAGGAGAAATCACTTTTTCCGGTTCTCCTGATGAGATTGAAGATAATGACATCATAAAGAGAGCCTATTTGGGAGATATTACAGAAAGTTAGTAAAATGGAATTTTTACAAACTTGTTTAGACGGTCTGTTATTCGGGTCTGCTTACTCTTTGCTTGCATTGTCTTTTTCATTATTATTTGGGGTAATGAAGAGAGTTAATCTAGCATTCGGCTCTTCGTTGCTTTTAAGCGCAGTATTTGCCCTTTGGGTTGACTCAATATTATCTGTAGGAATTATTGGAATTTTCTTAGTGATGCTTGGATCAAGTGCCATAATAAATATATATGTTGAAAAGATATGCTTTTACCCTCATCGTGGAAATTATGGAGCGATAGTTTCAATGATTTCGAGCTTTGCTATTTGGATGCAATTGGACGATTTAAGCTCGTTTCTTCTGCCAGATAGGACAGCTTCTTTCCCTTCATTTCTTCCAGATTCTTTTTTTATAATCGACTTATTCATTAGGATCGATCAATTATTTTTATTTTTTATCGCTGTTCTTATGACTGGGGTTTTTTTCTATGTTTTGTACAAGACCAATTACGGTCTTTTATTGAGAGGTGTTTCATTTGACGGGGAATTAGCAAGAAAACTTGGGGTTAATTCTAGCAGAATTTCTTCATTTGCGTTTGCGTTTTCTGGTGTTTTTGGTGCTATAGCCGCCTTCCTGATTTTATCAACTGAATCACAAGTGACACCGTTTTTTGGTTTCTGGTGTACTCTAAAAGGTCTTGTGGCCATGATGTTGGGAGGAATAGGTTCTTTACCAGGTGCAATCATAGGTGGTTTGTTCCTAGGGCTTATTGAGTCAAACGTTATTAACTATTTAGGCGCTGAATATAGAGATATCTGTACATATTTAATTCTATTATTCATTCTTGTTGTGAAGCCGGGAGGAATAATGGGGTCTGCTATATTAAGGGATGAAAGAGCTGCCAGCGAAAGGATTTAAAAGTGAGTCTTTACCTAGTCACAGTATTAACTAACATTTGTTTATTTTCTTTCATTGCGCTGTCTGCTTATCTGATTTTAATTGTAGGAGAGGTTTCTTTTGGGCAACAGGCCTTTTTCGGTATAGGCGCCTATTCTTTAGCTATTTTTTATGTTTATTTTGATTTAAGCATTATCTATTCAATATTTCTTGGAATGGTTATCTGTTTTTGCTTAGGTTTATTGCTTTCTTTGTTAACCATAAAGCTTTCTGGATTATATTTTGCAATGGCAACATTAGCGTTTGCAGAGGTTTTTCGCTTATCTATGAATTTAGTTAGATTTCCCATTGAAAAGGATGGGAGGGCAACGGGACTAAATGGACCAGAGGGCTTTGAAAATATTAGATGGATATTTGAAAACAATATTGATACTTTAGGTTTTTTTTACATCACGCTGATAATTCTAACTATTTTACTATTTTGTTTTTTCATTCTAGAGCGTTCTTTCATTATGAAGAATGCAAGGATAGTCGGAAAAGATTTAATATTAGCTCAGTCATTAGGAATAAATCCTAGACCATACAGACTTTTTTTTATAGGCACAGCTGGTGCAATTTCAGGTCTTGGGGGTGCATTATTTGCTCTTGCAAGCACCTACATAGAACCTGCCATGTTTGGTATGATGTTAGGAGTTCATAGTCTTGCCTATACAATAATTGGAGGGTTGGGGTTGCCGATTGGACCTTTATTAGGGGTGTTTATTGACATTGGCCTACTTGAGAGTATTAGATTCTTATCTGAGTACCGAATGATTATTTTTGGTGGTTTGGTAGCCATTATACTTATTTTCTATCCAGAGGGTATTATAAGCCCAAGGATTGCTTCTCGAATAAAAAGATTTTTTTTTAGCAAGGGTTTTAAATAAATGTTGGAACTAAAATCTGTAAAAAAGTCATTTGGTGGAATTAATGTTTTTGAAAAACTTACTTTTCAACTAGAAAAAGGTGAACGAGTTGGTTTGACGGGAGGGAATGGAACTGGCAAGTCGACATTGATTAATCTTGCCACTGGATTCCTATTACCCGATGAGGGTGAGATAAATTTTGGAAACTTGTCTTTGTTAAATCTAAAGCCATGGCAGATTGCAAAATTAGGGGTAAGGAGAAATTTTCAATCTGTAAGGCTAAGTGACTCCTTAGTATTGAAAGATCAATTTTTTGTTTCTGAACAAAAAATTTTAGATAATTTGGAAATGATAGAGGTTTCAGGAATCAAAGAATTTCTTGATCGATTTCCTTCAGAATGTCCTTTACCTATTTTGAGAAAAATGGAGGTTCTTAGAGCCTTGTTATCTTGCCCTAGCGTTCTGTTCCTTGATGAGCCTTCTGCTGGCTTTTCTCGAACGGAACTTAATGAATTTTCTCAATTTCTTATACAGTATATCCCTACTAGTACCTCATTGGTTATTGTTGAGCATAGAACAGAACTGATGGAACTTGTTTGCACTAAAAACTGGGGTCTTTTCCTTAACGAACCATTACGGATAATTTAAATATGCTAAAAATAGAAAACCTTTCTGTAAAGTATGGATTTATTAATGCTTTATCCAATGCTTCTATTTATTTAGATAAGGGCAAAATTGTACTTCTTGATGGCCATCATGGCGCCGGAAAGTCTAGTTTATTAAATGCTATTATAGGGTTGGTTGCATCTAGCGGTCAGGTATTTATAGAAAAAAATATTATTAGAAATAGAACTCCAAGCAAAACCTTAAAATTAGGCGTATCACTTTTGCCAGAAGGCAACTGTATTTTTTCTAACTTAACGGTAAAGGAAAATATAGAATTTGGTTCTGTTTTAACGGGTGAAAAACAGTCGGAAAATATTTTTGATGTTTTTCCTGAGATAAGTCACCTTTTGAATAAAAAAGCTTTTTTTTTGAGTGGAGGTCAGTCCAGAATGGTAGCTTTTGCTCGTGCTATGGCTTCTAATCCAACCTATTTACTGTTAGATGAACCCTTATCAGGACTTTCAAAAAACCCCCAAGGTATCATATGGAAAAAACTAGTGGAGCTTAAAAATAATGGTATTGGTGTCTTAATAACTGGCCAGCATAACGTCCCGGAGAACAGTGAAATAGATCACAAATATATCATTGATAATGGACAAATTGAGAAAGTTTTCTAAAATATATCTAAGTAAAGAAAAATAAGGCTTATCCAATGTCAAAAATTATATTTAGAGCTTGTGTTTTGGTATTTATATTTTTGGGAGTAACTCCTATCCTAGCTGAGCCTATTAAAACAGAAACAAACTGTAAGAAAACAGAGGTTAGATTAAAGTATGATTGTTTAGTTATTATAAAAAAAGGCGATGATAGTATTAATAATGCTGAAGTAATGGTCGGAGCTGATATGCCTTCTATGCCAATGGCACATAACGTAAAGCCGGTAAAGGTAGATAAGTCTAAAAAAGACGGTGAATACAGTTTCGTGATCCAACTAGAAATGCTAGGAGAATGGAAATTTATTTATAATTTTACAAAACCTGAAAGAGATAAGATTTTTGAAAAGCTAGATTTTTAATTTTTTTCCTATGTCAGTTTTTTCATTAAGTAATCCAAAAAAGATGCATGATATTTTGGATTTTTATTATGAAAAAGATCCAGATGCAGTTTCTGTGTCTTTTAATTCTGTTAATTATACTAATAAGGTTATTTACAATAACGTTAATTCACTAATTCATAACTTGAAAAATAACGGATTAGTCCCAGGAGATAGAATTGCTATTTTATCTAAAAATAATATTGCTTTCATTGAGTTATTATATGCTGCTTCTAAATATGGTTTAGTCTTAGTTCCTCTCAATTTTAGATTAGCATACCCAGAGATTGATTTTATCTTAATTGACTCTGGGTCTAAAATTCTATTCTATGAACCTGAATTTAAAGAAATCGTCAAACAACTCGAAACAGATAAATTGTCTTTAACTGGTTTGATTGAAATTGGATTAGAGGGGCAATATGAAGGGTTTAGTGAAAATGAAACCTATTCAGGAACTGATAATTTTAAGGAAACAGAGAATACTCCTTTGTTCCAAATGTATACCTCGGGTACAACTGGAAGACCTAAGGGTGCTTTAATTTCTCATTCAGGAATATTGTCGTTAGTTGAACATGGTAAGGATAGATTAGGTCCCTTTAAAGATAATGCCAACAGTCTGGTTTGCATGCCTTTATTTCATATCGCTGGCAGTGCCTGGTTGTTTTTTGGCTTAGCGTCAAGCTGTAACAATATTCTTTTAGTTGACATAAATCCAAAAGAAATACTCAGTATTTTAGAAAAATCAAAGGTAACTTCTACTTTAATGGTTCCTGCAGTAGTGCAAATGGTAACAATAGAAGCTGAAAGTAGAGGATTAAAAATTAACAACGTTGAAAATATTGTTTTTGGAGCATCTCCTATGCCAGTAGATATCTTAAAGAGAGCTCAAAAAGTTTTTCCAAAAGCTAATTTTACGCATGTATATGGTATGACTGAAACCACTGGGATGTTTATGTCCTTGGACCCTATGGAATTAAAGCATGGTCGCCGATTAGAATCTTGTGGTACATGTTTTGACAATTCAAAAATTAAAATTGTAGATAAAGACAGTAATGAGTTGCCCAGTAATGAAATAGGCGAAATTATCTGCAAAACCGATCAAATTATGGACGGCTATTTCAATAAACAGGAGGCTACTGAAGAAGCAATTAAAGATGGATGGTTTTACACTGGTGACGCGGGTTATATAGATGAGGACGGATTTCTTTTTATTAGAGACAGAATTAAAGATGTCATTATAAGTGGTGGAGAAAACGTATATCCAGCAGAGGTAGAAAATGAGTTGATGGCTCATAATTCTATTGTGGATTGTGCTATAATTGGTATTCCAGATGAAAAGTGGGGCGAAGCTGTTTTGGCTGTTATTGTTGTTA
>MDSZ01124070.1_pt1 | contig 10666 bp, 5 predicted proteins | sample 811201 | NCBI WGS metagenome assembly MDSZ01 (sample SAMN05326647, study PRJNA326480) | marine metagenome | isolation source: seawater | place: Indian Ocean: North | collected 2010
TAATTTATACTGGGTATCTCGGTGATACCCAGTCAAAGTTTTAAATAATTGGTTATATTGTATAATTCAATATAGTATACAAAGGAGATAAATATGGCAGAAGAGAAACGCCAATTTCCAACCGAGATGGTTAGTTTGCCTTCACGAGGTGCACTTTATTCGGATAAATCACCATTATCTAAAGGTGAAGTTGAAGTTAAGTATATGACTGCTAAAGAAGAAGATATTTTAACATCACAGAATCTAATTCGCAAAGGTATAGTAATTGATAAACTACTTGAATCATTACTTGTTACTGAAAATATTAAATTAGATGAAATGTTAATTGGTGATAAAAATGCATTAATGGTAGCGGCCAGAGGGTTGGGATACGGTAAGGATTATAGTTTTGAAGTTAATTGTCCAGCTTGTAATGAGAAAGTTAAGGATAATTTTGATTTAACTAAAATACGAGAAAAAGATGTAGACCATTCTATTTTTAAAGATGGTAATAATGAGTTTGAATTCGAATTACCAGCATCTAAAAGAAAGATTACCTTTAAAGTCTTAACTCAACAAGATGAGAATGAGATTACTGAAGAAATGAAGGCATTAAAAAAGGTTTCTGGGAATAGTGATAATACATTTGAAGTTACTACAAGACTAAAAAGAGCAATTTTATCGGTTGATGGTGAAACAAATAAAACTAAAGTTAATTCATTTGTAGATAATGAATTTTTATCAAGGGATTCACTATCATTTAGGGAACATCTGGCAAAAATTACACCAGATTTGGATATGAGTTATAATTACACTTGTCCATCTTGTGATCACGAAGAGGAGATGACGGTCCCGATGACCGTTCAGTTTTTTTGGCCTTCTACCAGAACATAGACCTCTAATACACACCGAAATATATCAACTATGTTTTCACGGAAAGGGTGGTTTTACTCATTCCGAAGTCTATACTATGCCTACATTTCTTCGTAGGTTCTACTTAAAACAATTAGAAAAATCATATAAAGAAGAACAGGCTGCTTACGATAAAGCTAACAAGAAATCTACTGGAATATCCAGTCCACCAAGTGTCAAAAAGTAAGCAATCTTATATTTATTAGTGAATGAATCTATTCAATAGTTCTAATTCTAATTATATTATATAGGAGATTACAAATGCCTAAGGACACACTTACCGAGGGATTAGTTAGTAAATTTATGATTAAACTTTTCACTTCAATTCTGAAAGGGAAACAAAGAGCAATATTAAAATCTGTTGCTAATGATCCAGAATTAAAAAGGAAAGTACAAAAATCAATTGAATCTACTGAAGATTTAAAAAGCTATTTATCCAAGCGAAATAAGAAAAGAGATAAAACTGGTAGACTATATCCAGATATAGATTACTAATCATTATGAGCTAAATTATGGCCGAGAATTTAAAGCAAACTAAGAAAGATTGGACTGATATAAGAAATCTTGCTGCTGAAGTGGTAAGGATCGAAAAGTCAATGGGCAATGAGATAAAGAATAATTCTTCTTTGTTAAGAAAGATTGCCACCGAACACCAAAAGGTTTTAAATGTGGCAACCAAGGTTGGAGATGCTGGAAAGGCATATTTAAACACAATAGGCTTACAAGAAAATGCAATATTACGGGCCGCAAATGCTGGTAGAGAACAAAATGAATCCACGGTTGCATCTGGAATGATTTTAGGTTCTGTTACTGATGCCATGACAGAAGTTGCCCAACTTCACGATGAAGTTAATTTTTCATTGGCCGAACAAATTCCTTACCAAGAGGAACTAAATAATATAGCAAGCACAAGAACTGGATTAGAGGCCTCATTGGTTAAAGAAAAAGCGGAGGCGGAAAAATTAGCGAAAAACTTAGCATGGGCAGAAAAACATGGATTTGACGGTGCAGTCGAAGCATACAAGCAAAAAATTAAGGAGAATAAAGAAAGACAGACGGCATTGGGTATTGAAATGGAAGATTTGGATTATGCAAAGGAAAAATTTACTACATTATCTGCTAACAAAGAAGCATTAGAGAAAACAAAAGAAATACAAGAAGGTTTTAATGAATTGTTTGGAGTTAGTTTAAAGGATGTAGAACAATATGGTAAGAAATTTAATCAATTTGTATCTAATCCTTGGTTAATCGTACTTGGTACGGTTGGTGCTGTAGGAGCAATCTTAAATAAATTCCTTATTGGTCCAATTAAAGATTCAATAAAATTCCAAAAAGAACTTGGAGTTGGTGCAGGACACGCTTGGGATTTAGGTATAGCAACTAAAGAAGCTGCTGCTGGTGGATTTATGTATGGTGAAAGTTTAGAAGATGCAGTAGCCAGATCACAAGCTCTTGTATCTCAATGGGGTGTTATAAATAAAGAAACTATGAATTCACTCAAAATAGTTGGAGATTTAGAACGAGACTATGGTATATCTGCAGAATCATCAGCAACATTAGCACAACTAATGGAATCAACATCAAGTTCAACCAAAGATGTTTTATTGGCTGATATGGGTAAGGAAATGAAATCAGTTCAGAAGTTAGGTATTCCAGTTGGTAAACTTATGGAAGATGTGGCAACTGATACAGATTTTTTCGCTGGATATATGAAAGATGGTGGAAAGAATATTATACAAGCTGCTGCATTTGCAAAAAAACTGGGTATGAGTATGTCTACTATTAGTGGGGCAGCAGAATCATTATTGAATTGGGAAGAATCAATTAACTCAGAAATGGAAGCTTCTGTATTGTTAGGACGAAGTGTTAATTTTGAACGGGCAAGAGAATTGGCATTTGCAGGTGATTTGGAAGGAATGCAAAAAGCAATTATGGAACAGGTTGGTTCAGAAGCTGATTTTATGAAGATGAATGTTATGCAAAGACAGGCATTAGCACAGGCAGCAGGATTATCTCTTACTGATTTGACCAAGATGGTAGCCGCAGAAGAAAAATTAATGAATATGAGTTCTGAAGAACGAAAATCATTAGAAAAAAGAAACCATATGACAAATAATCTTCAAAAAATATTCAATGGTGTAGTTGATTTATTTAGAACTTGGTACGGAAGATTATTAACACCTATTAATAAACTTTTTCAGAAGTTGTTTGGTGGAGCTGTGGATTTGGGCACTGAAATGTTAAACATAGATGGTATTATAAAAAGTATAAAAGATTATTTAGAACCAATAGTAAGTGATGTTGTTAAGTGGTTTGAAAATCTTGATGTACAGGCAATGAAAAACATAGCAAAATCGGCATGGGATGCTGTACTTGCAATTAAAAACGGTGTAGAGTGGTTATTGACTCATAAAAAAACATTGATATTAATAGCATCAATGTGGGCACTTAATAAGTTAGGACTTATGTCCTTTGTACTCGAAGGTACAAAAGCTTTGGGAAAAATGATTGTTAAAATGTGGGGTTTGAAAGCAGCCAAAGACGCAGTAGATACACCTTCACCAACGACAGCTACGAGAGGTGGACTAACATCTTTTCTTGGAAATCCCGCAGGATTAATCAAGGCCGCAGCAGCAATGTTAATTATTAGTGCAGCAATTTGGGTAATGGCTAAATCTCTACAAGAATTTGCAAATGTAAGTTGGACAAGTATGGGTAAGGGAATAGTTACATTGGCAGTATTGACAGCGGCAATGTTTGGATTGGGGGCATTACTAACAGGTCCAGGAGCACTTATATTTGGGGCTGGTGTACTTGGATTTATTGCATTAGGTGGGGCTATGGCCATACTTGGTGTTGGGTTAATGTCTGTCGGTAAAGGTGCACAGATAATATCTGAATTAACTGCACCATTAACTTCATTAGTGTCAATAGTCGGTAAAATTGGAGCATTAGGATTAGCATTTGCTAGTTTAGGTGCAGGACTTGGAGCATTGGCAGTTGGATCATTATTATTACTTCCTGTCTTACCAGTATTGAGTACATTAGCTTCACTTGGTATAATAGGAAATCCAACAAATGTTGGTGGTGGATCAGAAAACAGAGAAAATAAAAGAGCTGATAAATTAGAATCAGAAATTAAGAAAACTAATGTTAAGTTAGATAGTGTTATAACATTATTGGCAAACCAACCAACTTCAGTAGAAGCTAGAGAATGGGCAAACAAACAGAGAGTGGCAATTTCAGATATTAATAATAGTAATTAGGAATAAATAATGAGTATTGTAGATTTAACAAAAGATTTATCGAAATTCAGATTTGATTATGATTCTGTTGGTGCAAATAACTCACAGATTGGTGGGAGACATGGAACACCTGATAATCCTATTGATAATTCAGATTTTGATAATGGAGTTGGTGGTCCAGTTGAAGGTGGATTTCAACCTCAGTCCTTTGATGATGGTAGAGGTAATATAGTTACTGGACAACAAACATTTGATAGACCAGCTGCTAAATCGTTAGAGAATATGGTAAGTAAATTTGGTCCAATTCAAAGTGAACCAGAATCAAGGGGTCCATATGGATTATCTGATTTTATGGATGGAACAAAGCAAGGACGAGGATTTATATATCCTGGTGGTGCACCACTTGGGTTTACAATGGATATGGAATCATTAGAGGGTGGTGTTATTGGACAAATTGCAGTTGAAGGTGATATATCATTAACACCATTGTCTTATACAGTTGCTGGAATACATTCTGGACTTTCTAATGGACAAGGATCATCAGTAAGTATAAATGATTTACCTAATAGTGATAATCCATTTATACCAAATGCCTTTGGTTATGATTTTATGAGTACTCCAATAGGTAATGTAAATTCATGGTCCAATCAAGGATTAAATTTAGAATTGCCAAATAACGAGGGGTACACGGATACTCACAATGTTTGGAATATAAATATGACTGGTCCTTTTAGTAATGAAGATTATGTTCGTCATATTTCCACTACTGCTTGGGCACCTAACGCACACGGAAGTAATTTTATGACTACACCAATACTTGGTATTGCTAATTCTATATATTATGATGTGGAAAACATACCAGAAGTTACATCAGATACACATAATGTTTCTATGATTAATCTAAGTGGTCCTACATCTCAAGTTTATCAAACACAATTAGATACGATAGCAAAAGCAAATGGAGCACACGGTAGTGACTTTTTAAGTTTACCAATTTCATCATACGAATCGATTTATATTGATTCTGATAATAATGTAATGTCAATACCACCATCAGTACTTGGTATTGGAACTACATCAGAAGAATTTTTAAGTGGAGTTGGGGCAGTCGGTGGTAATGTTAATTATTATGGTTCATTGGGACCAATAACACCAAGAGTTTCTATATACAGAACAGAAGAAGGGGAGTATCAAGTACCACAAGGTGGGGGAAATACTTTACCACCAGGTGGAACAAGTGAAATTTTGCAATTTACTGGTACACAAATAACACACAATATTCCACAAATAAATTTGACTGGACCTTTCACGGACACATATGATAGTACAATTACTGATGATGATATTACACCTATAGCATTAGGAGCACACGGAAGTGTTACTGTACCTATTCAAAGTTATACAAGTCAATATTCACCTGATGATGATTGGTTTCCAAGTTATGCAAGTGTACATAGTGATAGTATTTTTCACGAATTAGGTCTTGAAGGAACTAAAGAATATGGTAATTTTAATAGTAATTTTTCTGTTCCGTTTCAGCATTTATCATTAAACCAAAATCCATTTAGATACAAGTATACAACTGAGACATTTACGGGTGTTGATGAAATTGGACAACCAATAATATTAACTGAATTCAATACTACTTCTGGGTGGAAAATTGGTTCACTCCATATAGGCTGGGAAGATACTGCAGGTGCAAATTGGGACGATATGACATTTCCTGATTCCGATAGAACAAGAGAAGTATATCAACATCATTTTTTAAGTTCACCATTTACACAGATACCAGTAGATACTAATTTATTTGGAGAAGATGTTGAGGGGAGAACTTGGAAAGATGGTTCGATTCATATAAATGCAGATGATATACAAGGTGCACCATGGCCAAATAGTATTTTTCATCAATTAGGACTTACTTCAGGAACATATGATAATCCTTTGGGGTTTCGTGGAGAGATATTACCTGCTGGTACTACAACATCTGGGGATAAAAATTATAGAGTATATAATAGTATAGATAATGTTACTTTTGCAAATTTATCATTAGGTACAAATCCATTTGATGATGGTTGGAAGGATGGTTCAATTCATATTCCAAGTGATGTTACAGAAGCCGCAGCAATAGGTGGTGGAACTATAAAGTTTGCTAATTTAAATAGAATATTCAATCAACCATCTGTATATTCAGATAGTACAAATGAGTACACACAACCCGATGAATTTATTGGAATACAACGGACATTTAATGTTCCAGCTCCATATCCAAACGATATGTATAATTATTCTATAGCAACACAATTTGGATATTCAGCTGCCACACCTTATATTTCAGATGGTGGCACAGGAGAGTTATTTGACCAATTTGATTGGAAATCTACTGATTCAGAACTTAAAGGAACTGCATTATCTGCTATATTCTTTCAATCTGTAAAGGATAATCGCGATTGGCCTTATCGTGGTGTAGGTCTTGGTGATAACTTTAGAGTATTACCAATAAGAACGGAAAAAACAGAGGCAGATGTTTATGCGGATTTTGTATTTGGTAGAACACCAGCAGGAGAAGATCCGTGGTGGAAAGGTGGACCTAATTGGTGGAAAAATGGATGGGGAAACAGAAGTGAAGATAATCCTGCAGGTGGATTTAGATTTACTTGGAAAGAGGATTTACCAGATACTTTTCCACCATACATATTAAAAGATGTTGGTCAACGAACACTTGATGGAAATGATCATAATTTTATAGCAAGTTTTGCAGTAGAAGAAGATATTGACAGAATTAGTTTATGGTCGGCTTCACCACAAGGTACTCGTTGGATAACCAACCAACATTATTTACAAGATTTAAACCCAAGACCAGAAACTCGTAATTATTCAATCAGTAGTCTATATGGTTCTTTGTTCCCATTTCTTCATTTGGCAAGACATAAATCATTACTTCCATTATATGGTGCACAAACTTATGGGGAATATTTTCAAAATTATGCTAATCAAGAAGATATTACCACCTCACTTTTAGATGCAGATACAATTGAAAAGTGGGGATATGGTGATAGAGAAAAAGGTGGTTTTGGAATTATCAAACCAGGTTTAGAGGATATAGATGCAAAAGGAACATTAGATAGAAATAAAAATCATTATAGTAGATTAACAAGATTGACAAATAAATTTATTTTACCACAAGGAGAAGGTGATCCAGATGGATTTGATTGGTCATTTGGTGGTATATTAGATGCACTTGATAATTCAGGTGAAATTTTTGGTAGAACTCCAGAAACACCAACACAATATGTATTTAGTCAAAGAGATGCATTTGGTAAGACACCTTATGTTAAAAATATACCAAATGTTAAAGAATCAGCACCTTATCAATTAATAGGTAGGAAATATAGTGCTGTACAGGCACCAAATTTATCTTCCAAAAATGCTGAGTTAAGTGAACTAACGGAAAAAATAAAAGGTCTAACTTCCCAACTAACATCAGTAACAGAGAAACAGCAAAATTTACTTAGACAAGACCAAGAAGCTTTAGCAAAAGCAAGAATGGCCTCTGAAACCGATGGTGGGACAGGAACACCAGCAGATGCCGCATATGATGAATTACTTAGTAAAACACCATCAGCTGAAACAAGAGGGTTAGAAACAGAGATGACATCATTATCTCAGGATATTGATGCTAAACTTAAAGAACATTACTTTAAAGATCAAGAAATTGAGGAAATTTCAAAGGCTTATATAGAAGAGAAAAAACAAGTATATAGATATATGAATACTTTAGGTATGGCAGGATCATATAAAAACTTGATAACCGTTGGTGAACCATTTAAAACCGATGGTAAAGAATCTACTGGGTTAGGTTTAATTAGAAAAAATAAAAATGACGAGTCATTTAAATCTATCGCCACGGATAAAATTAATATGATACCTTACGGACATGATAATATTGATGCTGGTACGGGAGATAAACTTGATGATTTTGTTAAATTTAAGTTTTTTGATATACACAATGAAAAATTTATTATATTTAGAGCAATTTTAAGTGGTATCTCAGATGCAATTACACCTGAGTGGACGGGAACAAAATATGTAGGTCGTCCTGACCAAGTTTATGTATATTCAGGAGCAGAAAGAAAGTTGTCTTTTAATTTTGACATATATCCAAATACAAAACAAGAATTTCCTATATTATTAGAAAAATTAAATTATTTAGTTGGGTTGTGTTATCCAACTTTTACATCAGAAAATAGAATGATAGCACCATTTATCAAATTGACTATCGGTGATATGTTCAACGGAACACCTGGTTTTCTTGATAGTTTGAGTGTTGAGGTGGATGATGTATCAACTTGGGAAGTTGATGAGGGATTACAATTTCCAAAACATATTACCTGTAATTGTAGTTTTACTTATATCGGTAAACATCTACCATCTACACTTGGAAAACATTATGATTTAGGATGGTTGAGAGATAATGGTTGGAATAAAGATAACGCAGGTACATTCAAGACATCAGATATGGCTGAACCATTAAGATATAAATCAATCAAACATGATATGAATCCATTATTTGAAAGTTTAGGTGCAAAAAGTGGAGTAAATACGGATCCAGTACAGCCACCAGAATAGGAGTTAAATAATGTCAAGGTATAGAAATACGAATACAAAAGTTAATAAAAAGGGAAAGATAGCTTATAAACCAACAATGATTCCCAAAATTCCAATCCGTGATAGTGATATTTTCATATTACCAAAATTTGGAGATAGATTAGATAGTCTTGCATTTAAACATTATGGTGATTCTTCTTTGTGGTGGATTATCGCCAAAGCAAATAATTTAGATGCTGCACATATAGGCCTTGAAGTAGGTAAACAAATAAGAATTCCTGTAGAAGTAGATATCATAATTAATCAACTAAAAGACACATCATATTAAATGCTTAAAAATACACCAATAGCACCAAACATTCAACGAACTTTACATAAAAAAATGGCTATGTTAGAGGCAGGTTCTGCTAAAATCATAGGTTTGGATGAAGATAGTGGAAATTGGTTATCTATGTTTACGGCAGAAACAAAACCCCAAAATAAAGCAATAAATTATATGTATTCGAGGTCACCTTATATAAGAGTGACATCTCTTACACCAGTAAATGAGGATGAACCAATTATATTGACGGGTGGTGAATTGAATAAACTTGGGGAATTAAAAGGAGATTTTCTTTCACATTTACAAAATGGTATGGCTGGTAAATATTCAACTACTAATTATGTTGATTATCCCGATGATCCAACAGCTACTGGAACGCTAGAAAAAAGAGAGATGCCATTTAGACCAATACCAGGAGTAAAAGATATATCAGTAGAATTCAAAGGTGGTGGTATGAACTTAGGTGCAACACGAGAATGTCAAATAAATTGGGTTTGTTGGTCTTGGGAAGAATTAGAAAGATTAACAGGACATTTTCTATCAATAAAGAGAGGAGTTTTAGTTGAATGGGGTTGGTCTGGTATAGGTGAATTATTAACAAATAATTTGTATCCACTATTAGAGAGAGATAAAGACACTAACATTATTAAGTTTAAGAAAGATTCAATAAATGGGTTAGGATTTAAAATCCTGCCATGGATATCTTCAAAAGATGGTAATTATGATGCAATGGTAGGTATAGTTAATAATTTTAATTGGTCAGTAAATGAACAAGGTGGGTTTGATTGTACAACGACACTCGTGGCACAAGGAGTTAGTATGTTTCAGAGTCAACAGCAGGGATCGGAACAGGCAAAATTTGAAAGTATGCCCTTAATAGGAAGAGTATCGGGAAATTCTCAGAAATATAAGCAATTAGAAGATAAATTGGGCAGTGGTGGATTGTTTGATACTGCCGAAGGATGGAAAGAGACTTTGAAAAACAGAATACCATATGTTACTTTTAGGGAATATATGTCTGATTTTCCATTTCAACTTTCCTCATTATATGAAAACAATCCAAGACAACCTGTATGGCGTGTTAAAGATGTTGAATTTAAAGAAATGGGATGGAAATATCCAGGTAATATTGATTTGTCCAGTACTATTTGTACACACGGTCGCAAAGTTTATGATAATCATTTTTGTTCTTGGGGCTGGTTTGAGGATAATGTTTTAAGTAGATTTTTTGGTCAAGCAACATCAACAGGAGATGTACTTTGTGAATTCAGAAGTTTTACAACTGGTCGTGCTCCAAATGGTTCATTAGGGACTGTTGGTGGTAATATAGGACCTTCTGTATCACATCGTATGAAATGGAATAAATTTATATTGACGATTGATACTACTAAATGGTTAATACCAAACAAAAATGATCCCATATTTGAGTATTTAAATTGGTATATGGCAGATGACACATATCAAAAAGATCCTATATCTAAAATAGCGTATAATGATACATCTACAAGCATGGCAATGAGAGATGTAGTTTTTAATGCAAGATATTTATCTGAGAAAATGAAAGGTTCAACTGATTTGTTAAAATCGGTATTGGATGTTTGGA
>MDSZ01175873.1_pt1 | contig 10666 bp, 7 predicted proteins | sample 811201 | NCBI WGS metagenome assembly MDSZ01 (sample SAMN05326647, study PRJNA326480) | marine metagenome | isolation source: seawater | place: Indian Ocean: North | collected 2010
ATAGATTTGATGTTAAAAATTATTATGTTAATGGATGGCCCGGTAGAGAAGCATTTAATGTAATAAAAAGAAATAATTAAAAATCTAATCTACTTCAGCTATATCTATTTTTTCTTCAGGTTCTTCAATAATTGGTGCGTTTGATTCGTTTGTTTTTGACATATATTGCATCATTTTTTCTTGAACCATTTTAAACTTGTCATCATAATCTGATTTACTTGCATTCATATTGTTATCTAACCATTCTTGTGTTTCTTGAAGGAATTCATTAGCCTCATTTTTATCATCGTCGCTTAATTTTTCAACGGTTTCTTTTAAACTATAAATAGCACTATCTAACGTGTTTTTAGATTCGATTCTTTCTTTTTCTTCCATATCTCTAGCCTTAAATTCTTCAGCTTCATTTATAAGTCTTTCAATATCATCTGGGCTTAGTTTACCTCTATCATTCTTTACTGTGATTTGATTTGTTTTTCCTGATGATTTTTCGAGTGCCGAAACATTTAAGATACCATTTGCATCTATCTCATACGAAATTTCAACTTGTGGCACACCTCTTGGCATAGGTGGAATACCAGTAAGTTGAAATTCACCAAGTTTGTTGTTATCTTTCGTGAATTGCCTTTCTCCTTCATATACTTGTACGGTGCAACCAGGCTGATTATCGGCATAAGTACTGAATGTTTGTGACTTTTTCGTTGGAATCGTTGTATTTCGTGGAATAATATTTGTCATTATTCCTCCAGCAGTTTCAACACCTAGTGATAATGGTGTAACATCTAATAAAAGAATATCACTAACTCCTTCGTCTTTCGATCCATTTAAAATTGCGCCTTGAACTGCGGCACCATAAGCCACCGCTTCATCTGGATTAATACTTTGGCACAATTTTTTTCCGTTGAAATATTCACTTAATTGAGCTTGGATTTTTGGAATTCTTGTTGATCCGCCAACAAGAACAATTTCATCAATGGCACTTTTACTTAATTTAGAGTCGCGTAATACTTGTTCGACTGGTTCAAATGTCTTTTTAAAAAGATCACTGCACAAATCTTCGAATTTAGCTCGCGTAACAGATGTAATAAAATCAATGCCTTCAAATAATGCATCGATTTCTATATTTGCAACAGTGGAACTAGATAGCGTTTTTTTTGCACTTTCACAAGCGGTTTGTAAACGTCTAACCGCGCGTTTATTATCACTTATATCTTTTTTATTTTTTCGTTTAAATTCTGTAATTAAATATTCTAACAAACGTCTGTCAAGATCCTCACCGCCAAGATGTGTATCACCAGCAGTAGCTTTTACTTCAAACACTCCATCGTCGATAGATAAAATAGACACATCAAATGTTCCTCCACCTAAATCGTATATTAGAATGTTTTTTTCGCCAGATCCTTTCTTATCTAAACCATATGCAATAGCTGCAGCAGTTGGTTCATTAATGATGCGCTTAACATTTAATCCAGCAATTACTCCTGCATCTTTTGTGGATTGGCGCTGTGAATCATTAAAATAAGCAGGTACTGTTATTACAGCATCTGATACAGTTGTTCCCAAAAATGCTTCAGCAGTTTCCTTCATTTTTCCCAAAATCATAGAAGATATTTCTTCTGGTTTAAATTGTTTGTCTTCGTTTTGATATTTTACACAAATTATAGGTTTATTTTTATCAGATTTTACATCATATGAAAAGTGTTTAATATCACTTTGCACTTTTTCATCGCTAAAATCAAGACCAATCAATCGTTTTGCATCATATACTGTATTTTTGGGATTTTGTGCAGATTGACTTTTAGCTCCATTTCCTATTATTCTTTCAGTATCATTAAATGCAACGTAAGATGGAGTGGTTCGGTTGCCTTGATCATTTGCAATTATTTCTACATTGTTATTTTGCCATACAGCAACACAACTGTTAGTAGTACCAAGATCTATACCAATACAAACAGACATGATAACTATTACTGCCTTTTAGTTTTTAAATAATTTTTTAAAGTATTTAATATAGTGTAATGTTATATGGAAAAAACAACGCCAGATCTAATATTTTCTTATTGGATATTTACTTGGTTTATTATTTATTATTTGTTTAAAATACCTTATAATCCTCTAATTGGTTTATATATTGGTTTATTTTTCAATTTCCTGCAATTTTCTCAATTTTTGTATTATGAGAACTATTATAAGTCGTTTTTATTCTTAATTGCAAATGTTTTTCTAAAAATAATACCGATCTGCTTAATATCGCATACTAAAATAAATAAGCGTGATATTTATGCTTTAATTGCGTTATTTGGTATTTATCTTATTTATATTTATTTTATAGACTTTTCATTAAAAAAAGCGATTCAATATAGCGATTTTAATGTAAAAAATAAGAAAATATTTACACCATTAATGTCTACATTAGATAAAATATTGCAAGAATTTGCAAAATTGAATCTATTTTGAATGAATTTGTAGAATGCATAAATTGATTGTATAATTATGGCACTTGCTTTAGAAAATTACGTTGAAGAAAAAACTTGGAAAGAATGGTCCGATTTGTTGAATTGTTTTCAGGAATGGAGAGTGAGAACAACATACTATCCTCACAATATGGATCTATTCGATGCAAAAATTAATGAAATTCAGAAGCAAAGAAGAAAGTGTATTCAAACCGTCATTAATGAGCGAGATAACATATGTTTAGAGTATCGTTTATTGAATGAAAGCGAAAAATCACTTATTCAAGAATGTAGCACGAAAATCAAAACTGGCTATACTGTGTATGACTTTGTCTTTGAATGCGATAAATTGAAATTAATAATGCAAAAGATTGTTAATTTGCAAAATCAGCGTCTAGAAAAGCTTAGAGAAATGACAAGAGGACGAGATAGAACGGAATATATCGTGCCTCCATCGCCTGTGAAAAAGACTTTATTGAACAAAAAAAAGGAACAGGAAAAAGAGGTAGCGAAAAAGAAAAAACAAGAAAAATCTGTACAAGAGAAAAGTCAACCAGTAAAGAGAAAAAGAGAAAAACGTGTACAAGATAAAAGTCAACCATTGAGAAGATCAAAAAGGTTGATTGAGAAAAAATATGGAACTGACTTTGCTTATAAATATTTAGTAAATTATGTCTAAAAACGTAAAAATTGAAAAAAATGCTTTAAAAATAACAGAAAGTATAAATTCTGCAAATAGTATAATGGACAATAATTTCAAAACGCATCGTAAGGGAAAGGAAAAAAACCAGCATAAAAACAAGGGTGACTTCAAGTATTCTCAAAAGAGAGTTCGTCAAGCCGAAAAACTCTTGGAAAAACAAAAGAAAAATACGAAAGAAGAGAACGCAGCAAAATCATAAAAATATTGAAAGTTCTCTCATTGGTTTTTAAACATTTATGACGAATGTTTTTTTTTCATTTTTTTTATGGCGAAAAATGAAAAAATTGAATGTTTTTGACCCATTTTTCTAGAAAAGTATAAAACAATTAACAATAATAACGAATAACGAATAACGAAAAGCGAACAATGAACTTGAACAATTACCGTGAACAGCTAAAGGATATTGATGGAAGCATTGCCATCAAAAAGGAAGAGCTACTCTCTCTTGAAAAAGAAAGAAAAACGCTCGTGTCAAAGATTAAACAAGCCGAGGAAGTAATTAGAAGAAAAGAAAAAGAAGTCGCCCTCGCAAATGAACGTTTAAGAGAGAAAACTCTTATTGAAAATGTTCCTACTGCTAATGAAATGAAAGATATCGTTTCTGCCAAGCTGGTTCAACTTGAACCAACTGATTTGAAAGTCCCAGCACCACTTAATGATGATGATATTGATGAAATGTTTTCAAACGGTGAAATCGATAACAGCAACATTTTTAAACAAAGTGTTCAGGACTCACTTAAATTTGGTGATATCATATCAACTGATGAATACAGACACTATACCATGAAATTTGTTGGAAAGAATGGTGATTTCATTAGAACCACCAGATCTGATGCTTTGGACACAGAATATGGTCTTACTGTCCCTATTCAAATCAGTCAATACTTCAGCGACACTGTTGCAGTGTATAAGAACATCTGGGAAGAATCATACATTCAAGTGTATGAACTACCTTACCACGATGCCACCGTCCAAAAATACAATGTACCTAAGGGTCATATGTATGAGTACGTATACACTGACAGTCACGACTGGGTATTGGAAGTGATCTCACTAGACGGAGAAAGAAGTGAAGCAACACTAAAATCTCAAAAACAGCTTGATGCTGAGAAACGTCTCAAGTTTTTCGAGAAAACTGAAACGGTTACTGCACCAAAAGTTGAGGAAAAAGTTGTAGAAGCTCCTGTTACTCAAACCATTGAAAATAAGACAGTTGTCTTTAATGGTGCACGTGACAAAGAGTTGATAAAACTTTTGGAAACAAAATATGGTGTCAAAGTAACTGCAGCAGTTTCAAAGAAGACATTCATGCTTGTTACTAGCAGTGAAGATCCTAAGGGTGTAAAGGTGGATAAAGCAAGACAGCTTAATATTCCTATTTGCACTCTTGATGATTTCAAAAAAAATTGGGTTAAATAAAAAGATTAATAGCTAGTAGTAGCTAGGGTCTCAATAAAAATATAAAAAAACCCTTTTTTTTTATATTAATGTAACGATCTAGTATAAGAAACTAATTATTTTATATAAAAATAAATAATCATAATTATATATATAATGTCTAGTCAAAGTGATTACACTACTCTATTAAAATTAAGAGAATTATCGAGTGATACAAATATATTATGTGAAATGGATCCTTTGTGTGGCACTGGAAAAATAGGTCCAACAGGACCAAATGGCCCTATAGGTATTCAAGGTCCAGAAGGTCCAATTGGTCCTCAGGGTCCAATCGGTCCCACCGGTGTTGAAGGACCTGTTGGAACGCAAGGGCCACCTGGATTATCTTTAGAGCAAAATTTATTTTTAAAAGTATATGACAATACAGTTCCTGCATATAATGGTAATTTAGTGTCTAATATTGATGTGAATTTAGTGCAACAACAATTGTCTTATACTTTTATAAATGGTGATATAAGTGAAAAATTATTAGGATCATTTATTAGCAATTTTGATTTTCCACATTCAGATGTAATTGCTCCGGGGTTATGGGAATTAAATTTATATGCTAGTTCTGACTCGGCTATTTGCAGCATTTTTTTTTATATGCGAATTTACTACATGGATGATGGTAATGAAGTATTAATTTTAGATGGTTCAAAAGTGTATACATATATTGATTGCAATACAGTTGTTAAGCGTTATGTTAATTCACTTTATTTTCCATTATACTATTTACCAAATAAGAGTACAAATATAATAGTTAAATTATTTGCACAGCAAACAGTAACAGATAATGAATCTACTATTAATTTGTTTTTTAATGCTCCTTCAATGTCTCACATTAAAACAACGTTGGGAAATCAAATATTACCAAAAGGTCCAACAGGTGACATTGGACCTCAAGGTCCTCAAGGTGTTGAAGGTCCCGAAGGAATACAAGGAATACAAGGAATACAAGGACCTCTAGGTCCAACAGGACCACCTGGTACTGGTCCAACGGGACCAGCGGGACCAATGGGACCTACGGGTGTTACTTTTTGGAATTCAGACAACAATAATAATATTTATTATAATAATGGCGACATAAGTATAGGGAAATCGTTGTCAGTTGAAGAAAATGTTAGCATTAATCAGTTAACCGTAACTGATGATATTGTTATTGTTAGCAGTCGTCAAACATTTAATCAACCGAGTATTTATATGAATTTTTCGAACGATGCTTCCCGACTTTATTATGATGCACCAAGAGAAAAATTCGTTTTTAATATAGGTAATTTACACAAATTAGAAATCTTAAAAGATAATATTTATTCTTATAATGGATTTAGAGCGGGTGATGACACATTATTAAGTGGATTTGGTCATATTAAAAGCTCTTCTGATAATACTTTTCCATATGGACCAAATACAGCTCCATTTAGTTCTTATTGTGGTTCTAATAATAATTATTTAATGACATTTCATTCGCATAATACTAACAATATTATTGGCAGCATAGCTGTTTCAGGAAATGGTGTTTCTTTTAATGAAACGAGTGACAGAAGATTAAAAGAAAATATTTGTTCTTTTTCAGCAAAAGAAATTTTGAATAAAATGAAACCAGTAAAATACAATTTTATTAATTTTCCACAAGAAACACGATATGGTTTTATTGGGCAAGAAATATGCAAAATTTACCCGCAATGTTGTAGTTTAAATAAAGAAAATTTTGATAATGAAACAGGATTAGAAAATCCATTGGATTTAGATGGAAATCCATTATATTATTCTGTTGATTACAGCAAAATTGTACCAATATTATGTAAAGCGATTAAAGAACAACAAGAAGAAATAGATGATTTAAAAAAGAAGCTTTAATAAGGTAATTATGTTATATTGATTTAATAAGAATATAACATAAATATATAATGTCTAACTTTGATTTGGATATCAAAAACTATAATATTAATGACATAGAGAAATTTTTTAAATTGAAAAAGGGATATACAATCAATGATGTCGAATTGAAAGAATATGAAATAAGACAAATATTGTTTACAAGTGATAATATTAATAAAGAAATGAAACGTGATGTAATTGTGTTTTGCACGGCAGCAAAACAATGGTTGTTGTATTCTAAATTTGGTGAGAACGCGATTGAACCATTATCGAAGAATGATAAAAGAGGTCCAAGTGATAGAGAATTTTTTCAATTTCCACCAACAACTATTCCAAAATATGATGCATTGGATCCTATTAATATACCTGTTGCATTAACTCAAGATATTGCAAAAAAAACAAGTGAAGTAATATATCAAGATGGTAAATCATATGTTTATTCCGCTCCGGGTGAGTATTTTAAAGGTGATTTAAATCCATTGAATAATCGTATTATTAATAGATGTTTATCTATAGATACAAAATTTCGTGACAATTATGAATCCACAAAATCGACGGATTTTTCAATTCAATTGCCTGAAAAGATAAATAAGGTAGTAGAAATGCATCTTACAAAAATAGAATTTCCTATTTCGTTTTATAACATTTGTGAAAGTTATGGTAATAATTATTTATTTTTGTATTTAAACGAAGTAGAAAATGATGAAGGAAAAAGTAAAGAATATACATTAATTATAACAATTCCTGATGGAGTTTATACAGCAACTGCACTAATCGATAAAATAAATGAATTATTAGTAGCGTCAGAAAGTTTATTTTCAAATATTATTTTTTCAATTGATTTAGATTCAGAAGGAAATGGAACAGGAAAAACTAAAATAGATATGAATGATGATGCATCGAGTAGTATTAATATGATTGGACTAGATTTTACTAGAAATAATGAAGGTCTTGTTGATCAAAGTGATTTTAAAAAGAGAATAGGATGGAATTTAGGTTTTATTAGTAAGAGATATTTTGGTAAAAAATCATATGTTTCTGATGCAGTAATTGACGTAAAAACAATAAAATACATATATTTGGCAATAAATGATTATCAAAAGGCAGTAAACAATATATTTATTGAAGCTTTTCACAACAGATCTATTAATGAAAATATTATTGGACGTGTTTCTATGAATAGTGAAGATTTTACAATTTTAATGAAAAATCTTATTACTGAACCGAGAAGATATTTTGGACCAGTTGATATTCAAAGGTTGCGCGTTCAATTGTATGACGATTTTGGAAGAATTTTAGATTTAAATAAATCCGATTTTTCTTTTGTTCTAAATTTAAAAGTACTTTACGATATTTAAATTATTTGAGTTTTTATTTATATTTATTAAATATATAAATGACGCAACCTAATAATTTATTGGTCACTGCACCCGAAACACTAAAAGGTATGCATGACTGTTTTTTAGGATCTGGTGGTTTTTTTATGGAAAGAGGTTATGCTGATATTTCCAATATTGATGAATTAGATGCAAGTTTTGCTAAAATAGATGTAACAAATGCAGTTCAAGTTATGCTTGACGCAAAAGTATTTAATGAAAAGTTAGGGTTATACAAAAATAATACAAATTCATTTATAACCAGTACAAGCTTTAATCAAAATACTAATAGATTTCCAGTAAATACAATAAAAATAAGTTCCGATGATTTTCAACAAGGAATTAAAGATGTTTCTCAAGTCGTTAATGTAGGTTCTCATAGTACATTAAATACAGCTTTTGAAAATCATGTGAAAAGTTATTTTGGTTTTTTTGGACCAACTTCTTCATTATTTAAAAACATAATTGATTACGATTCAAGCGAGTTTGATGAATCTCAATTGTTTGATTTAATTAAAAAAAATACCGGTGTAAATGCTTCAGGTGAATATATTAATAATCTTTCTGGAGAAATTACAATAAACAATGTGAATGAAATACTCGAACAAGCCAATAGATTAAATATTTTTAAGAATAGAAATGTTGACCCGCATAATACTTTAGGCTTGCAATCAGGTTTTGTGGAAGATGATTTAATTTTTATACCAACTGGTACGAAAATTACTTACACATTAAACATTGCAAATGATGTTATTTTGTCTGGTATGGCACCTAATTTGGATAGTGGTACTACTAAAACAGAAATTAACTTTATATCGAAAGCTCCATTATTAATTCGTTTAATAAATTTGGAAGTAGATCAAGAACCAATGCCAGAACCAGAACCAGAACAGCCTCAGCCAGAACCAGAACCGGAACCTGAACCTGCGCCTGAAGAAATATTACCACCCGAACCTGAACCTGAGCCGCAACCTGCACCTGAACCCGAACCTGAAAATGAGGTTGTTATCAGAGCAGACTTTACAATAACAAGTACAGATTCAAATAAACCTGGTTCTAAGAATCTAGCATTAGGTTTTAATATTAACGATGTTAATACACCTCCTGGACCTCCAAATGCATTTTATCCATTTATAGCCGGAGCTGGTGATAGTATTCCAGGTATTGTTGATTTTTCAAAATTAGTTCATAGTTTTGGGGAACAATATGACAGTAATATTAAATACGTAAAACTTTCTATTAATGCTCCAGCAATTATTACATATGGAGATTTAAATGATATATTTAACATTTGTAGAATTTATACTGATAAAGCTGGTTATCCAAGTGTTAATTTATTAGCTGTATCATCGTTCTCTACAACAGTTACAAGTAATAGTTTTAATGGTCAAGTTATTAATAGTCACGATAGTTTGTATATTTTAGAATTGAAGTTTAAAGATCCATTCTTTCAGCCAGAACCAGAGCCATCTCCTGAACCAGAGCCAGCTCCTCAAATAGGGCCAGAACCAGAACCTCAACCTGAACCTGAACCAGCTCCTCAGCCTGAACCAGCTCCTGAGCCGCAGCCGGAACCTGAACCGGAACCTCAACCTGAACCTCAGCCTGAACAACCACAGCCAGAACCGGAACCTGAACCGGAACCTGAACCGGAACCTGAGCCTTCTGCGATTTCATTTACAGGTAATCTTATTGATGGTTATATTAAAGAAGCAATAGGTAGACTAATTGATCCAAGTGATCCTGCATATAGTTTACAGGATTTGAGAACGGATGTTTTTGGTAGTTGGGGTTCTATTATTCCAATTAGTGCTTTACCAGATTTATATAAAGTAGAATTTACTGGAGGTATTGATATTGCGACAAATGTTGCTACTAATTTAACATTTGCAAAATATATTTTCAAAACAGAAACTACTCCTAGTGAACCAATAACAATCTCGCCAGTTTCAACTATTGTTGCAAGGATTGTTGATAGTCAATTGGGTCCAATGTCAAACAAAATTGCTGTTGTGAATAATGCGAGAAATATTGTTATTCAAGCATTGGATATAACTAGTAGTGATTTGATAAATGATTATATTGACACACAGAATGATAACTTATTAAAAGTAAATTTGAAATTAATAATTGTTAATGATGTAGTGAAAATATTGAGTTCTCAAGATTTACCTTCTGTTAGCAATGATTATATTTTTGGAAGGATTGCGAATCATATTCTATATAACAGTGGAGATAATTTGTTCAAAAATCCAACAACCAGCAATATTAATGCATTTGTTGATGATATTAACAATAATTTGAGCTTAATCACAAAAGAAAATACTAGTAAAATATTAACTTATATTTTGGGTAAAATTAACAATAACAATAATGGAAATTTTATTGAATTTGCTTCAGAAATATATTCCCTTGATATTGCAGTTGTTTCATATTTAAATTCAATTAATGTTGAGTTACCATTGGTGAGTAATTTTGATGAAATAATTGATAGTAACATTGAAAGTGTTGAAATTTATCAGATTTTTAGAGAGATTCCACCTGCACCAGAACCATCTCCTGAACCGGAGCCAGAACCATCACCAGAACCCGCACCTGAGCCTGAGCCAGCCCCATCACCAGAACCACAGCCAGAACCAATACCAGAACCTGAGCCAGTACCAGAGCCACAACCAGAACCGCAACCAGAACCAATACCAGAGCCTGAGCCTGCACCAGAGCCACAACCAGAACCAGAACCAGAGCCACAACCAGAGCCAATACCAGAGCCAGAACCGGTACCAGAGCCACAACCAGAACCAGAACCTGAGCCACAACCA
>MDSZ01188588.1_pt1 | contig 10666 bp, 12 predicted proteins | sample 811201 | NCBI WGS metagenome assembly MDSZ01 (sample SAMN05326647, study PRJNA326480) | marine metagenome | isolation source: seawater | place: Indian Ocean: North | collected 2010
GACTATCATGTATAGTCGCCAATCTGTATGGAACTTCTAGCATTTGGAGATACTGGTTGGGGTGATGAATTATTTTACGCAACCCTGATGACTATAGCTGTTTCAATAACAGCAATGATTATAGGTTTTCTTTTTGCATTAATATTTACTCCACTTAAATTATCCAAAAATAAATTTTTTAATCTTGTTGCAAACTCTTACACAACAGTAATAAGAGGAGTACCTGAATTACTAGTAATTTATCTATTTTTTTTTGGTGGAAGTGGTGCCGTTATGTATGTAGCGTCTATATTTGGATACAATGAATATATTGAAATTAATGCATTTATAACGGGATCGTTTGCAATCGGTATTATATCAGGAGCATATTCAACAGAAGTTTTTAGAGGGGCTATTCAATCTATAGATAAGGGACAGTTTGAAGCATCACAAGTTTTAGGACTTAAACGTTTTGCTTATTTTTTCAAAGTAATAATTCCTCAAATGTTAAGATTAGCAATTCCTAATCTGAGTAACGTTTGGCAAATTACTTTAAAAGATACATCTTTAATATCAGTTACAGGATTAGTTGAGATAATGAGACAGTCGTATATCGCTGCAGGATCAACTAGAGATCCACTTTTCTTTTATTCATTTGCAGCAGTTTTGTATTTATTACTTACATTTTTGAGCATGAAGTTAATTAATAAATTAGAAATTAAATATAGCAGAGGTTTCTAATGGATATAAATTTAATGATAACCAGTCTTCCAAAGTTATTAGGTGCTGCAGTAGTAACACTGAAATTATTATCTCTGTCTTTACTTTTCGGTTTATTTATTGGGTTATTATTTGCAATTTTAAGATTAAATAAAAATAGAATTTTAAATAAATTTGCATACGGATACTCTTATATATTTAGAGGCACACCATTACTTGTTCAAATATTTATTATCTATTTTGGCTTAGGACAAATAGAATATTTTAGATCAACTTTTTTGTGGACTATTTTTAAGGAACCATATTGGTGTGCAATTATAGCTTTTGCTTTGAACACAGGAGCATATACATCTGAGATATTAAGATCAGCATTTCAAACTATAAAACCAGGTATAATTGAGGCTGGTAAAAGTCTAGGAATATCTAATAAAGTTATTTTTTATAAAGTTCAAATACCTATAGCCATCAGACAATCTCTCCCAGCTTATGGTAATGAAATCATATTAATGATGAAAGGAACTTCATTAGCAAGCACAGTGACATTAATGGATTTAACAGGTGTCGCAAAATATATCATTTCAACAACTTTTAAGCCTATAGAGGTGTTTATAGTAGCTGGGAGCATTTATTTATTTATGACTTTTTTAATTCATAAATTTATAAAACTTTTAGAGAAAAAATACAGTTTTCAATAAAATTTATTACTTTAGTTTTATAAAAGTAATGTAATTATAAAATTTTAATTCTGTAAAAAGTTCATTTAATTTAACATTTATTTTTTTGAATAGAGGTTTTTTAGTTTTCATTTTAATTTTTATTAATGGTGGAAACTCAAAGTAAAAATCTATGTTCTTTTTTATATTATTTTTATAATATTTATTAAATGAAAAATCCCTTACTCTGTTTTGTATTTTATTTAAATCTTTAAAAGCATTATATTTATTTGAGAAAATTTTTTTTATCATAACTTGTAAAAATAATAGAATTGTTTTTAAATAGCTTAAAAAACTTTCATTATGCACAAATTCATGATTTTTAAATAATTGTTTAATTGTCTGAAAATCACTATTGTTGTTATTATAGTTGTCCTCAAATATAATATTTTTAATATTAAAAAAATTTGCTTCTTTAATTCTTTCTAAATGATTGACATGGTCATCAAAAAAAACCAAAGTATTTGAGGGTATTTTTGAAAAATCATGAAATTTAAAATCAACACTAGAATATTTTGCTTTTTTTGAAATATATTTTCTTTTTGATAAGTTAGTATCAATACAAATTAGCTTTGCTTTAGGAACTGTTTTTTCTATAAGCCAAGTAGTCTGTCCTTTGAATATACCAGACTCAATAACAAGTTTTGGTTTTAATATTTTTAATATATAATAAAGTGCGAATGCATGATTAATTCTGCAGCCACCTTGATTGTTTTTTATAGGTCTATTTTTATAAATATTTAAAAAATTTTTGAATTCTGAATTTATATTTTTGTATGAAAATTTGACATTTAAATTAGAAATTTTATTTATCATTTAAATCAATAGCTCTGATACTGTTTTATTTCTTTTACGCTTGAGCCAGTAAGATCATTAATCTTCAATTTTAATTTTGCTCTTTCATCATTTAAAAAATGAACATCTCTTGAAAGTTTTATAAATTTTTCACCGAAGTCTGAGTTTTTTTCACACATTCTTTTGTCATCTTCAATAACCCAAAGTTCTGAATTTATTTTTTTTAAAGACTGAAATAATTCATTAAGCTCTTTATCTGTCTTAACATTTTTATTCAATTGATCTTTTAAAATATTATGCTCATAGTTAATAAACTTAAGTTTTTCCAAATCTTTGATTTTATCTTTTTTGATTTCTAAAATAGAGATTTTATCTAAAAGCTCTCCAACTGATACTTCAACTAGAATTTTATTCATAATGTTTTATACTATGTTATGTTGTCAAATATATGTCTAATATTTTAATTATTAAACATGGTTCACTTGGAGATATAGCTCAAGCATGTGGTGCAATTCAAGATATTTCTGAGAATCATAAAAAAGACCAGATTCATTTATTAACAACTAAACCTTATTTCGATTTATTTAAAAGAAATCCTTTTATCCATAATGTTATTTTAGATAAACGTTTATCAAAATTTAATCTTATCTATTTATATCAGCTAACAAGATCCTTAAAAAAATTAAATTTTCAAAAAGTATATGACCTTCAAAATTCATCTAGAACTACTTTCTATAAGAATATATTATTTCCGAAATCAAATTTTAAAACATGGTCTAGTTCTGAAACAACTTTACCAAAAAATGTTACTAAAACTGAATTTGATAGAACTCCGGTACTAGAAAGATTTGAACATCAACTTAAATATTCTGGGCTTAATACTTCAAACACTTTAAAACCTAGTTTTGATTGGGCTTGTGAAAATATAGAAAGTATTAAACATACATATAAATTAAAAGATTATATTTTATTATTTCCTTTTTGTTCGCCACATTTAAGTATTAAAAAATGGCCTCACTATAATGATTTGATTAAATTAATTAAAAATAAATATGAAGATAAATATAAAATTGTTGTAGCACCTGGACCTTCAGAAATAAACGATGCCAGAAATATTAATGCTGTAAAAATCTTAGATGATAACAGAATATTGGATATAGCCCAATTGTCATCTTTAATTAAAGATAGTTCATTTGTTATAGCTAATGATACAGGCCCTGCTCATATGGCTGCTCACTTAGACGTTAAAGGATTAACTTTATTCGGTAAACATACAACCGCAGTTAAAGTAAGTATTGAAAGAGAAAAATTTAAAGCCATTCAAGTAGATGATCTAAATAAGTTGGGTGCAGAAAAAGTTTTTGAAAAAATGTTACAAATTTTAAATTAATATTTTTTTGTATTTATTAATAATTTGATCCCATCTAAAATTATTAGAATTTTCTTTAGCAGCTTTGCCGTATTCTAAATATTTATTATTTTTTAACATAGAATTTATTGCGGAATAAACAGCGTCTAAATCATTACCATCACAAATTAATCCATTTTTTTCATGCTCAATTGCATCTGCGGCACCTCCATGAACTCCTCCAATTGATGGCACACCATATTGGGCCGCTTCTATATAAGCAATCCCAAAACCCTCAACAGATCTTTTATATTCAATTGATGGCATCACAAAAATATTTGATTTTGACAAAAGTGAATTTTTCAATTCATGAGATATATCTTTAAAAAACATAACCTGCTCATTTAAGCTTAACTCATTAACAAGTTTTTTAATATTTTCTTCCTCATCACCTTCACCAATACTAATATAAACAATGTCTGGGTATTCTTGTTTTAGATTTCGTAAAGCCATAATAATTTTTTCATGATTTTTTCTTTTGTCATATCTAGAAACAGTAATTAATCTTGGTGATTTGTATTTTAATAAATTTTCAACTTTATCTAATGATTTTTTATCTAGCTTTTGAACTTCACTTACACCAGGATTAATTACAACAATCCTATTTCTATCAACACCACATTGAATAGCTAATTCTTTAGTAAATTTAGAATTTGAAACAATTATATCAACATTATTAAGTACATTTAATAGTCTTTTATTGAGATTAGTTTCTTTTTCATGATTTATTTCTTTAGAATGAATTAAGCATATTTTTTTTTTGTGAGTTTTAATTAATTCAAGACTTTTCCAATGATCAGCAATGATGGCCTCAATTTTATTACTTTTTATAAATTCATTTATAAGTTGAGCTTTTCTGTATTTTCTAAATAATTTAATTCCACCAACTCTTTCAATTGAAAAAGATGTTTGTTCGTCAAATTTTTTATGATTATGATGATAATCAGCAAAAACTTTTAACATATAGTGTTTTGATAATTCATTTGTCAATCCCCACATTAAATTTTGCATGCCACCCACATCAGGTGGAAAGGATTTTGTTACGATCAAGTACATTAATTATTCAGCCATTTTATGTTACAACCCATACTTGGAATTTGTTCTTTAGGGCCAATTTGTGTTTCAGCTATTTTTTTCATAGCTTTAAATAAATCACTCTCACCATTATTAATAGGTTTTAAATCTTTTAATTCTCTTATTCTTCCTCTGTATTGTAATTCTAATTGCTTATTATAACCAAAAAAATCAGGTGTACACACAGCATCATAATCTCTAGCTACTTTCTGAGTTTCATCAGTTAGATAAGGAAAATTAAAATTATGTTTTTTTGAGAATTCGATCATTTTATCAAATGAGTCTTCAGGATAATTGATGGAGTCATTTGAACAAATTGCAACAGATTTGATTCCTAATTTTTCCAAATTTTTACAATCTTCAACAATATCTTTAATCACTGCTTTTACATAAGGACAATGATTACATATAAACATGATTAAAGTTCCATTTTCTCCTCGAATATCATCTAATTTGATAATTTCATTATTTACTGATTTTAGTTCAAATTTTTTTGCAGACTTTCCAAAATCACATATTGGAGTTTTTATTAGCATGTAGTAATAATATATAAGATATGTTTTATGATTTGGAAAATAAAAAAGTAAAAAATTTTGGAGAAAATTGGTCAGCATCCAGTGCTACTATTATCGGAGATGTTACTCTGGAAAAAAATACAAGTATTTGGTTTAACGTGACATTAAGAGGTGATGTTGAAAATATACATATTGGTGAAGGTTCTAATGTTCAGGACGGGAGTGTTTTGCATACTGATCCAGGTTTCCCTTTAAAAGTTGGAAAAAATGTAACAATAGGGCACATGGTTATGCTTCATGGCTGTACCATTGGAGATAATAGTTTAATTGGAATTGGTGCTGTAATTCTTAATAATGCGAAGATAGGAAAAAATTGTATAGTTGGGGCTAAAGCTTTAATTACTGAGAATAAAGAAATACCAGACAACTCGTTAGTTATAGGTTCACCTGGAAAAATTGTAAGACAAGTTACAGAAGAAGAAAAAAAAGCAGTATTTGAAAATACTAAACACTATCAAGACAATTGGAAAAAGTACGCTAAATCAATTTTTTAAAAAAACTTTATCAAGCCTACATCATTTCATCTTCATTTTTTGACTTTGATATTCCTCTTTTTTTTTTAGGTATTGGTATACAATGATCTAATTTATCAACTTCTATAAAATCTTCTATGCCGCCATGTGGATCAGCATTAGGAGCAGGCATATATTTTTCTAGATACTCTTCACTTAGTTGAGTAAATATTTTATTTCCTTCTTCGTCATCTTTTTCAGCTTTTTCGATTTCGCTCCATCTATTTTTTGGAAATTTTACATAAAGATTAAAGCACTTTGTAATTCCTTTAATTTCATGTTTTGGATATTGTGGCATATCCATAATTGGATCCGAAACTATACATTTAGTAATTGTTTCAGGTTTAATATAACCAAGATCTTCGCACATTTTTCTTAATGGAGTGCCATGAAAAGGAACAAAAGTATGAATATTAGCGTTGTCTGAATCTATATTTCTATTTAATTCTATTGTATCAAAAGCTAATTTCTTAGTTTCTTTAGGAAAACCAGTTATATTATTAACACTAAAGTTAATTCCATATTTGTGAGGGATTTTTAATTTTTCAATGATTTGGTCATTAGACCATCTTCTATCAAGAACTTCTCTTCTAAACTTTTCATTGCCGTGTTCTACCCCAAAAGAAATTCTGTCAAGTCCTACTTCTTTTAGTTTTTTCATATTATAATCGTTAATAGTTTCGGGTCTTGTTTGAAACCAAAAAGGAATTTTTATTTCGGAATACATATCACAAAATTCTTCAAACTCTTTTTTATTCATAGCTAAAAAGGTATCTGCCCAAAAATAATTATATTCAACACCCAAGTCATTTTTAAAATGTTTTAATTCTTTAGAAACTAAATCCATTTTTTTTTTTCTAAAATATCCACCATCAGTTTCTTTATTGTATAAAGCCATTTGATCAGGTGAATTACAAAATCTACATGTATAAGGACAACCTCTGATAGTTTCTACTGGAAACATCTTATAAATTTTTCCTCCCATTGGTCTATAAAGTCTGTTTTCTTCAAACAAGCTTATATCAATTATTGGATTTTTATTAACATCAACAGGTTTAGAGATTGGATTTTTTTTAATGATATTTCTATTTTTTAAATATTCAGGACCAATTGTTTTAACCCAACAATTTGTCAAATTATCAAAATTGTAATCTTTATTTTGAATTCTTTTACATAGTTCAATTAAAGTATTTTCTCCTTCTCCTACGCAAACAATATCAATTAATTTTTCTTTTATAACTATTTCTGGTGCAAAAGTTGGAAATACACCTCCAGCTATAACAGGAGTTTTATTCTTTAGTTTATAATCTTTAATAGTGTCCAAAAACTTAAGACCCAACTCATACATATCTTCAGTTGTAGATAAGCCAATTAAATCTGGTTTAAATCTTTCAACTTGTTTAATTAAATCATCTGACCATGAAGTATCTTTAATTCTTATACCTCGGTCTTCCATATTAAAAGGAACTACAGCTAATTTATCTACTTGAGTTCCATCAGAGTCTAAACCAAAATCTACAGCATAATAAGTTGAGTCAAATATTTCTACTTGGTGTCCCTCTTTTTTAAGTAATGAGGAGAATAATGCCATAGCCTGAGGAATCATATTCATTCCAAATGTATTCGGATATAAGAAGAGTACTTTTATTCCCATAATTATTTATTCTTTATTAATAACATCAGTATATATATCAACATGAATTACAAAATCTAGTGCTTCATAATTCACACGATTACATGTTTATTGACAATTAAATGATAATTTAATATTCAAATATTGTACTGAAATGCATGGTGGGAAATTAGTGTGAAATTCATTAACTGTACCTGCAACCGTATAGCCGGAGCGCCACCCAGTATAGTCCGCTGTTGAACAATGGCCAGGAAAAGTCTAGTTCTGCAATGTAAAATTAGCATCGGCATTTAATAAATAAACTCTTTAACAAGAGAACTTAAATATGAGATGTTTTATGCTTATTAGAGTATTAACAATATTTATATTATTTTTTTCAAATTATGTTTTTTCTAAAGAGATTCCTATAATTGTTATTTCAGCTGGAAAAACACCTCAATCATATAGTTCAGTAGGTAGTCAAGTCACGATTATTGACTCAGAAACAATAGAAAAATCTTCAGGATCAACTTTAACTGAACTCTTAGATAGTGAGACCCAAGGATTAAATATTTTTCGTTTAGGAGGTAAGGGAACCAATACAGGTATTCAAATGAGAGGTCTACCTAAACGTTACTCAACTGTTTATATTGATGGAGTCAAAATGTACGACCCTTCAGCTTCTGATAATGCATTTTATGCTGAAGGTATATTTAAAGACTCGATTGATAGAATTGAAATTTTAAAAGGGAGTCAAAGCTCTCTATACGGCAATAGTGCTGTTGGTGGAACAATTAATATTTTTACTAAAAAAGGTAAACTTGGCAAACATCAAAAAACAAATATCAGGGCAGGTCAGAGTAATACAAAAGATATTTTTTATTCATTTGAAGGTGCAGATGAAAAGCAAAATTATTTTATTGGTTTAAATTATTATAAAACCGATGGTATATCAGCAATGAATAATGATGGTGAAAATGATCCATATGAAAATAATAGTCTAACTTTAAATTATGGTTATAAGATTTCAGAAAATAATACTATTGAAAATTCATTAAGATTTAAAGATAGTTATTTAGAATATGATGAACCTACAGATGGAAGAGATGACACACTTAATTCATCTGACAATCTTGAGGCTCAGATCAGCCTTAAATTTTTAAATACCAAAGACAAATTTAAAAATACTTTTGGTTATTATAAGTCTGCTAGCTCTAGAATGGTAACTCAATATGATACCAAACAAAAAACTTATGAGGGTTTTAAAAATATGATTAATTATTTAGGCGAATATAATTTTAATCTAGACAATAAGATAGTATATGGAGCAGATTTGGAATTTTTTAAGGCAAAATATCCTACAGATCCAGGTAATAATAAAACTCATGATGAAGAAATTCATTCTCAGTATATAGATTACAAATTTAGACCATTTGAAAATATCTACGCAACTATTGGTGGCAGAAATGACAAACACACTCTTTCTGGAGATGAACAATCATACAGAATTACAGGAGCTTATGATTTAGGTGGAAATAGCAAAATTAGATCATCTTATGGAACAGGTTTTTTGTTTCCTGCCATTTATGAATCAGGAGAATATGCTTGGACAAATCAAGATGGCGATAAGATAAATGCTGAGAAGACAACAAGTTTTGATATAGGTTATGAAAATTTTTTTGAAAATATAAATTTTGGTTTTAATATTACTTATTTTGATATTGTTATTGAGGATCCGATAATGGGATCAAATATTACTAATTTTCAAGATAATGTGAGTGGTGCAAAAAATAAAAGTCAAGGAATTGAATTATCTACAAACTGGACTGATAACGATAGATTAAACATTGGTTTTAACTATACTTTTACAAAAAGTTATTCAGGTATGGATTGTGATAAACCAGAAAAAGATAAATGGGGATATACTTCTTGTCTTGATTCTGGTGATGGTTGGCTTGAAAGTGCAATGGTTCGTGTTCCAATCCATGCACTAAGCTCTAAAATTAATTATCAATTTGATAAAGATTTAGATGGTTCTTTAATGTTAAATTATAAGGGACGTACAAGAGATTATGGTGGAACAGACTACTCTTTCAAAGATCAAATACTTGACGATTATTTTTTAGTAGATCTTAAAAGTTCTTATAAACTTTTCGAAGGTTATAATTTAGATTTTTCAGTAAAAAATCTTTTTGATAAAAATTATGAAAACGCATTAGATTATTCGGGAACTCCAAGAACAATGAATGTTGGTTTAAAAATTGCATACTAATTAATTTTAATTGTAACTTTATAAACTTGTAATTAATTATTCTATTAGATAAGATATTTTATGAAGTATTTAAAAATTTCTTTAGGAATTTTTGTAGCGTTAGCTGCCAGCCGTTTTGTTCCACATCCACCAAATTTTACAAGTTTACTTGCACTAAGTTTTTATGTTCCAGCCCTATTAGGTTTGAGATATTTACCTGCTTTATTAACAAGCTTTATAATCACAGACATTTTTATTGGGATGCATAGTTCAGCATTTTTTACATGGGGGAGTGTAATATTTATAGGACTTCTTTCCCAACATTTTGGCAAAACTTTTACATCAAGAATTTCAGGAGCTTTAATAGGTGCTTGCTTATTTTATATAATAACTAATTTTGGTGTATGGAGCTTAGGACCTTATGGATATTCTATGAATGGTTTAATTTTATCATACACGCTAGCATTACCATTTTTTGGTTACAGCCTTGTTTCAACATTTATATTTTCAGCAATAATAGAGACTTCATATAAGTTAAAGTTTTGGAAAAAAAATTTAATTAATTAAAAAACTATTATTTGTACTTAATTTTATAAGTTAAAATAAATAAACTTAAAATTAGTGTCACAGCATTTGCCAATGTTACAGGTAAATCATTTATTATTAGTCCATAAATTAGCCAAGAAAGAACACCAATAGTAAAAATCAAAAACATATAAAGAGAAATATCTTTTGTACTTTTCGTTTTATAAACTTTAATTGCTTGGGGTAAAAAAGCAATTGTAGTACAGAAAGCTGCAAAAAAACCAATGTATTTAGCTATAAAATCTAACATATCATTTTATGGAACTAACCAAGTATTTTTATTAGTTTCTATATTAAATTTTGCTCTTCGATGTCCTTTAGCAGCAAGAAATAACCATTCAATAGATTTAATTTTACATCTAATTACAGTAAAATTTTTATAACCTTTCTCACTTTGCTGCATAGTGTAATCAAAATCTTCTAGTTTAGAAATCATTCCAGA
>MDSZ01211875.1_pt1 | contig 10664 bp, 16 predicted proteins | sample 811201 | NCBI WGS metagenome assembly MDSZ01 (sample SAMN05326647, study PRJNA326480) | marine metagenome | isolation source: seawater | place: Indian Ocean: North | collected 2010
AAACTCAAGGAAAACCTTTAACTTCTGAGTTAAAGAAAACACTAAAGGAAACTGTAAAGGGATCTACAAATACAAATTATGGAATTAAAAATGAAAATAAAGGAACAGATGAATATTCTAAAATTACTGGAAACACAGTTTATGAATATAATCGGTTTGTAAAAATGCCTCTTTTTAATGATGAGTCTATTGATTTATCAGTTATTCTTGGTGGAAGAGTTGACGGTGTTTTATTAGATAATACTGGAAATATTAGTAAAGTAGTAGAAGTAAAAAATAGGACAGCTCGTTTATTCTACAATCTAAGAGATTACGAGAAAGTACAGACACATATTTACATGAAATTATTTAATCTTTCATCGCTTGATTTAATTGAAATTTTAAAACAAAAGAATGGAGAAATAAAGTCTAACATTATTGATATTTCATTTGATAATGAATTCTGGGAAAATGAAATATATAATAGAATAAAAGTCTATATAGCTGACTTTTTTAAAACATATATTCAAGAATAATTTCTTATATTATATTACTAAATATGAACTGTGGTAATCATGGAAATAATAAATCAAAGGGTAGAAAAGTAACTAGATCAAGAAAAGGCTCTAGAAATAATTCAAGAAAAGGAACTAGAAATAATGCAAGAAATAATGCTAGAAATAATGCTAGAAAAGGCTCTAGACGTAAATCAGGACGTAACGATAAACGTAAACCAAGAGGAAGAAAAAGAAGCGTAAGACGTGGAGGATTCGTTGATATTACTGAACCAGTCAATATCTAATAACTTAATTAGTTTTATTTTTATCTTTTGAAATTACCCTAGTAGCTAAGGGTGTCATATCTAATACTACATTTTGAAGTGGACCATTCCTTCCTGCAAATACAGAGCTACCTGGCATCATTCCTCTTTCTCCTAACCTCTGATTCATATCATTATTTTTGTAATTACTTCGCGTCTGAAATTCAGAATCTAATTTTTCTGTTGTTATACTATTAAAATTATTATTCATATCGTTAAAAAGAGTTAAATCTCGCTGAAGATAATCTACAGTAACATAACTTGTTTTTGACGCTTTCTTATCCACTTCACCGTTTTCTTTTTTTTCAGTTGGGGGTTCATCTTTTTTCACCTCTAGACTTTGTAAAAAATTATTTAAATCAGAATATTCCATTTATATTATGTTAATAAAAAATTAAAATAAAAAATACACACTAAACTAAACTGTTACCCAGTTACTTTATTTTAATCCTTGTACGTATTTTTGATCCTGATAAAACTTATTGGAAAGAGATTTATCTTTATTATAATGGAGCGAACCTATTGCTCCTAGTTTTCTTATAACTGTTGTAGTTCCATACTCCTTCACGGCTTTATTTAATGCTTCTCTTCGCTTTTTTCGAGATAGTTTCTTAACATTTTTATAACCATGTTTTATTAATTCACCCTTTTTTTTTATAACTATAATCTTACGAGAAAGTGGCATATCTATATTATGCCTAGAATTTTATTTATTAGCGAAGTCTAAGAACAAGGTGGAGTGTAGATTCCTTTTGGATATTATAGTCGGAAAGTGTGCGACCATCCTCAAGCTGCTTTCCAGCAAAAATAAGACGTTGTTGATCGGGTGGAATACCCTCCTTATCCTGAATCTTTGATTTAACGTTTTCAATTGAATCGGAAGGTTCAACCTCAAGTGTAATAGTTTTTCCAGTAAGAGTTTTGACGAAGATTTGCATGGTTGTGTATACTGATAATACAATTTATTATTTTAAATCAATTTTTTTCAATAAAATAAATTATATAATTTAATTAAAAATATTCATCACATAATTAGGAGGAGAATAAAAATGTATAGAGACAGATATGTCGTCTAATAAATTTTGCATCGTATGATATCCTATATCATTATTAATTTCACCTATTTCACCTAATCCTATAATTTTTTGTGAGCGTTGAAGTAAATTTATGTGGAAGTAGGTAGTTTCCTTTAATGATCCCCTAATAATTTTGTATACACATCCATTATCTGCGTGATCGTGAATTTTTGATAACGCCTTGGGTCCCCAAAATATCAAAAAGGCGTCAAACCAGTCTGCTACCATTAATTTAATTTTTACATAATTACCTTCAGAATTATAATTACTATTATTTAATTTATACAACTCAAAGTTTTCAATAACGTCTTTGTAAGATTCCAAAAAAAAACTAAAATCATCATCTTTTATTATATCTTTTATTGTGTTGAAATCCCCTATTAAGTTAGAATCATCTGGCGAAAGTAAAAAATGTGTCATTATTATTTTAATTATTTTTATTTACTTAAGTATTTTTAGGAAACAATTGGTGAAATATCAGATAGATTAACCTTTTCATTATCGTAAACCATACGATAAACATTTAGTTCAGTCTTTCTACCTGGACGCTGCGCCCGTCCGATTACCTGAATTGAGAGTTCACTACTCATGTTGTGATAGAGTACTAGATCAGTAGTATTTTCAAGATTCAAACCAGCACCAGCATTTGTACTATTGAGAAGAAGACAATTGATGTCGTCAGTTTCCTTGTACGCCTTAATAAGGTTGTTGACACTCGAACCAGTACCCTTAATTTCCTTAAATTTAATGTTGTTTAGTTCTAGAATATCAGCAATCCGACTGAAAGTATTGTAATAGTTTGAAAAGATAAGCATTTTCCGGTTTTCCTTCTTAAAAGTTTCCGTGATAATATTTTCCAACTCTTCAATCTTTGTAAGAGGTTCCTTACTTCCAGCACAGTCCTCCCTACAAATGTTTTCCTCCTTGGTAACAATCATAATAGAATCCTGTGTGAGTACAGCTCTACAGCAAGGGCAAGTGTCCTTCACACTAGCATATTCCTTGTTGGTACTAAGATTGTACTTGAATGTTTGTGTAAGACACTCAAAACAGAATGAATTTCCACAGCATTTGACTACTGTTTGATTGTTAATTTTGTCGTAACAAATAGGACAGGCGTCTTCCCGTTCAATACGCTCTTTAATTGATTCAATCTTACCAGTAATTTCGGCAATTTTCTTACTAAGAGTTTCAAGTTGGGTCTTTTTACTTTCTGCTGAAATATTCATTTTTGTAATCATTTCGTGTTCTAGTTTCTTGTTATGAAGTTCAGACTCCAACTTTCTGGTGAATACGTCAATAACACTAGTCCTGTCAGAAACTTTCTCGCACACCATTTTCTCAATCGCGGAGTCAATATCTCCAGCATTAATGCAGTCCATAATATCGTGACTGACAATACCACTTAGAATATTAACTACTGCTGGTGATTTACAAAGAATTTCCTTGATAATTGGTTTCATCAGACTAAAGGACTGTGAAACATAAGAGGGATCATTTTTGAGGAAAATCATTTTCTTATGTTCTTCACCCATATACCTAATGTTTTGAAACAGGGTTTTGAGAAATCCATTATTTTGGAGACCATTTACGTAAATTCTTTGGTAGAATTGACTACTGTAGTAGTCTGACAAATCACCTACATCATTCACGTAGTATCTGCGTCCATCAGGAAAAAGGAGAGCGGTAATTGTACTTGTTATAAACCAGTAGTAATTTGCAGGAATTTTATCATTAGTAGGCAACTTGATACTATCAGCTTCATCATACATAACACGAGAAAACATAATTTTGTACTCAGACTTATCCTCTAGACCATGGTTCCTAAGAAGATAATAAGTGCTCGAAAATACAGATGTCACCTTATTGAACTGAGTACTAGTAACAAGGAGAATGTTATAGTCAAACAAAGCTTCCGGATTCGCAAAATTGTTACTAGCTTGTTCTATAAAGTTAGTACAGAAATCATCTGTGAACTTGGTAAGTGTCTTCTTATTTTCAACCGTATAAAACGGAATTGTAGTGTTATTTTTGATGTAATCATTCCACTGCTTAATAATGGTGTGGGGAACCACAATAATATTCAAAGGCACGTAAACAGTAAACTTCTTGTTTGTTATTTGTTTCATGGAAATCAAACCAAACTTATCGAATGTAACTGATGGTTTTTCCTTGGGTTTACTCATCGTGTCACTAGCAATAAGTGACAGAGCGGAAAGGGATTTACCACTACCTACAAGATCACAGATAATTCCCACCCGTGATGACATATTTCCATCAAGGTTATTGATGTTGTCATTTTCAATATCCTGACACGCAGCAAGCATAGTTAACTGGTGAGGTTTCATAGTTGTACTAATAAGTTTAGGTTGACAACCCTTTTTACTATCGCTGTTAAGAATTGTCACCGCCGAATCCAGTTGAGATTGCTCAGTCATTTTAAGTAATTCAGGATTTTTCCTAAACAGGGGAAAATTAAAATAAAATCAATTTTATTTAAAAGTGTAGTGTAAAAAGACCCGAGTTAATAAAAATCACTAGAATAATTTTTGAAAGAAACTTACCTGTTTTCTACATATATAACAAGTACCATCTTTCATTTTTCTACAACATTCTTCGCAGTAAGTGTGACCACATGGAATACATGCGTATTCGCGTGTTTTTTCCATACAGATAGTGCATTCATATTTTTCTTTTAGTTTATCCTCAAGTTCTTTAAGTTTTTTATCCCTTTTAGTTTCTAAAATGTTGATAGAATAGTCCAAATTAACTAGTTCTTGTTTTTTTTTATTGGAAAGAATATTATAAAGTATTTTTTTATCTAATTTATTTGAGTCTTCACACTTAATTTCATCACCGATAAAAGTAATATTTATAGTTTGTACTCTGTCACTAGTCAACTTTTCTTTCTCTTGTCCTAAAATGTTTTTGATGTATCTACTCATTAAAATATATTATATTTAAAAATCGGGAATATTACACCAAGCTTTTACGTTTGACTGTGAACTATCATATGGATCTGATCTTGATGATAGGGGGCAGTAATTATCACTTGAAACATTTACACTACCATCACTATCTTGACTACTGGGATCGTCGATATAGGGGTCCATTTCCCCTGAACTAGCAAAACATCTACTTTTAAATGGATTATCAAATGACTGGAATGCGCTTCCTTGTACTGTATCAGGAGGACAGAAGGTGGCAAAATTCTCCCTTAAACCCTGACTGATCATTAAATGAATTGTAGTTAGGATAATAATTGTAAAACATAAAACGTAAAGTTCCTTCATATAAATAAAGCAACAAAATTAATATCCACCATACGATAAATCACCTGATTCTTCACTACTACAATCACTTTCAATTATATTATCCAAATCTGTTTCCATCTGGTTGTCAAAACTTAATAATCTAGCATTTAAATAAACCAAATTTCTGTCATGTTTTTTACTATAAATATAAACATAAGTAATTATTCCACAAAAATAGTAAATTCCGAGAATAACATAAACTGAAATTAAGAAAGTATCCATTTATACTGCGTTATTTAACTTTATTTATTACTTTTTAAATAATTAAAATATGAATAATTGTGAAATAATTGATGGTGGAGAGTGCGATATTGATGAATTAACATATAAAATATTTACAAAAGATGTTAAACCACCAAAGTCTAATCAACTATCATTTGAAAATATAACTCTCAAGGAGGTTTTTGAAGCGCTTTTGACATTTACTGTAAATGGAATGAAGATTAAGTATTCAACAGATGGCAAAACTGTTGATATAGAGAAACTCACAGACATCGAATTTGCTGAAATAGTAGGTTACGTAAAATCTATTGGATTCAACCTTGTTATATCAACTTATTCCAAAGATGAATTTAATGAGAATATATTTCCCTGGTTCATACAGTTTAATAATTTACCATATGACCAGGAAGAAACGGATTTGACAAAATATCAATACCTTATAAGCAAAAATAACTGTTATATTATTTCATTTGATTTTATTCGGTAATTAATCTACTTTCCTCATCATTTACTAAAATACCATTATTTCTTGTTAAAATTTTATCTTTATACATAAAAATTACATTCCAACCAACTAAAGATAAACTAAACTGTACGTAGGGAAGAATGCTGTAGAATAATTGATATGAATTAAACCTGTTTCCATTATAAAAATCCGAGCAACTATTTTCACATATAGAATATAAGTTAATATTAAATCCTGCAAGTATAATTATCATGATATTATTTAACAAAAGCAGAAAAGCGTTGTAATCGTAATTTACCAAATTTACAAAACAATTTACTACAGAAAGTAGAAGAAGTGTATTTATATCAATATTAGTATCTGTGTAATCTCCTAACGCATTACATCTAAATGCTTCTCTAAAATCGTTTAAGCAAAAAGAACCCCACACAAAAATAAATAGATTTAGTGATTGGTAAAAAAATTTTAACATACTCGGTATTATCAATTATTTTTTATATAGTAAAATATTAATATGTTATATTGGGTTTTTGATGTAGATCACACTTTGTACCAACTACCTAAAGACGCTCCATTTTTCAGTTATTCCTTTCTTTCTCCGGATCCACAACTGAAATATCTTTTATCAGTCATTCCCTGTAAAAAATTACTTTTTACAAATGGTACTAAAGATCATGGAATTATGACAGTAAAAAAATTAAATGTTAAGGAAAAATTCCCAGATAATTGTGTAGTGGGGCGAGACACACTTAATGGAATTTTAAAACCAGACATAAATGCTTTCGAAGAATTTATAAGATTAATGAAAATAAATAGTAACGATAAAATCGTATTTTTCGAAGATTCACCGGAAAATCTTGTTACCGCAAAATCACTTGGATGGATTACTGTACTTATAGGTAGAAGGAAACCGATGATCAACGATATAGACTTTTGGTTTACAGATATAAACCAGGCACTAAACTATTTCAATAATTGTATTTCAAAGAACAAACACTAATTTTTACATTTTTTTGTTTCTATTACCTTCAAGTTAAAAGGTCCATTATTAACTTCTGTGGTGTCAGAGTACCATTTTACATACGGTGCTGCTGTATAATTATTTCCAGGTCTATTTGTACCTATTGCTTGCTCTATGGCACCTGGTGGAGGATTAGCTTCTTTGAGTAATTCAGTAGTAAAATATGTTGATGTTGGATAAATAGGTTCGGGAATAACAGCACGTTTTACTACAGGTCCTGAAAATAAACCACCGTTTGGAAGCATTTTATTAACTCTTGTGTCAAAACTGTCCCCTCTCATAACAAAAGGGACATCACTATCTTTTTCCACAGGATAATTAGACATACTATATATAAATATTAGATTTTATAATTCGAATAATAACTTTAAAAATTTATATGGAGAGAAAATAACCGATGATAATGCAAAATGGTCACCACCTACTAATTTATAGTTTACAATATCTTTGTTGCTTTGAATCCCTCCTCCACATATTACAGTAGTGTCACTATAATTTTCTTTGATGTACGCTGTTAGTTTTTCTGTGTATTTGGTAATTGCTGGTCCACTTAACCCACCTTCCTTAACTGGTACAGTATTACAACAGTGGAACTGTCTAAATCCTTTTTTGTAATAGTGATCTATAAGACTATATTCAGATAATGGGGACACCTTTAAAATACAGTATCTTCTGTATCTATTTATAAATTTTTCGATTCTGATATCATTTAAATTTTTATCTATATTCGGACAACTTACATTTATTTCTAAATCCATATCGATTGGAATGGTTTTTAGTAGTATAGGAATTTCGTATTTATTTATAACAGCTACACTTAATATAAAATTTTCAAATTTTTTATCATTATACTTCTTAACCGCTTCATTTATACCTGGATTTCTCAGACCTATTTTGTTTACCCACCCCTTATATGCTAATGAATATCTAAGAGTTTTTAATATTTGTGTAAGTAAACCTTCTCGTTTTTGAAGTGTAAAACTACCTTTAATTGGTATAAATTCAATATTTTCATTTTTATAAATTTTACTTTTCATGGTAAAGTAATCAAAGTAGTTTCCGAATGGTGGAGATATAAATATTTTCATTTTAATCTTATACTCCAAATTTCTTTATAACTGGGATAATTTAAATTTAATTAAATTTTATTATAGCTAATTTATTAAAAAAGTTGTAGGACTTAAAGTTATTTATTGTAAATATCTTAAAATGACTAATTACGATAAAATACTGCAAGACGCTATTGATATGGATTTGACTGTTAAAAAATTCTTAATAGTAGAACACACCGAGAAGGATAAAGAAGATTTTATTGAAAGTTTACAAAAAAAATTTGATAATTTACATACTAATTTTAAATCCATATTTAAAATGATTTCACAGGGGGATATGGATATTCAGAAATTAAAATACATGATTAAAATGGTAAAGCAAGTTCAGCAATCAAAAATTTCAGAACATGACGCTTCAGTTGAAGTAGGAAAGGAATTATTCAAGGAATATGTTGAACCACATGTTAATAAAAAATAATTAATTTTATTTAATTTTATTCAAGAATATACTGTGATAATTTAAATCTACATTATATTTTTCACACCATTTACAAGCACTATTAATTTGAAGTTCTATTAAGTTATTCAACTGTGCCAAATTTGGTTTATTATGAATAAGATCAAGTGTCTTATCAATATTAGTCTTTTGTAATTCAAAGTGTTTTGTTCCAAAATCTAAAACCATTTTTAAAAATTCTTCTGGTACTTCTTCTTCCGGAGAAAATATGTCTATAATAGTCTTGTTTTTTTCCTCTAAAATTTCCCAGGATTTTACTACAATATATAACTTTTTTAGATATTTGTCACTTATTCCTTGAAAATCTCTACATATAATGTATTTCTCAGAATTTGCTGGACGACTAGTTACAGGTTTATCAATTATAACTTCGCTATAAAGACATTTTAGCAAATAAATGAGTTTGATACTTGTTTTAGAATAAAGATCGAAAAATTTACATATGAATGTACCACCAAGATTTTGACAAGTTACAGCTAATACTATTTCACAGAAAATTATTCGTAACGATTGTTTCTCCTGATCGTTAAAATCATTTGAAAAGTCAAAACCACCATCAGCCGTAATAAAATCAGCTTTAGTTTTTATGTTTTCTTCAAAGTGTTTAATGTTCTCAAGTTTATAGATATTACCAGTATTATCAGCGCCATAGTTTATTTTCACATTTGTATTTTCTCTTAAGAAGTTCTGTGCTTTATCCCAACCAGGTATTTCCTTAGTTATAGATTTAAGTGTAATAGCATTTATGTTATCGGTCATTCTATAATATTTGTATCTGTAATTCACTAACGCTTCAATAAATCCACCAGGACCCTCCGCTATATTTACTATGCTTATTGGATTTTTTTGTTGGTCTAGTGAGAAAAACCCATAATTATGAAGTATTTCCCACATTTTGAAATATGATCTACTAAGAGGTTCATATGCGGCGATACTCTCATGCTTAACTTTTCTTGATGGTAAGTGAATAAGTTCATACTCATTACTGTTTTTTTTTGCTTTGTCCCAATCACGAATATTTTCCAAATCTATTTTATTTTTGATTTCAAGTAATTTAACTCTCTCCGCATTATTTAAATAATCTGAGTCTGAGTATTTTTCATTTTTATCACCTATTTTAATTTTTATAATAGGCGGAACATTATAAAAAAAATTTATTTTATTATTAAACGACATAATATAATAAGATAAATTTGCTTTAACTGGTTTTTTTAAATTTTTTCAAAGATGAAATAGTCATTAAAGAAACTATACGTTGCTAACTGATCATTCATTTTGTGCGCTTCTTTGTACTTTTCACTTTGGTTCCTTATAGCGTAAAAAAGCGCCCCAAAGTCTTTATTATCTACTAGTTTCATTCCATATTCACGACATTTCATAGATAGATAATCCATATTAACCAGGTATTCAAGTGTTGTTGTGCCTATAGATTCAAAGTAAACATCAATTCCCATACCAAGAGATTTATTACTAGCGGGAAACATATTTGTATCATATTTTCTGATAATCTTCCAAACAGGTTTACCATCAATTATTTCCTCTAAAAATCCAGAATAACTCCGCTCAAGTGCATCAAAAATCCTTTGTCCGTTAAAGCATGTGCCAATAAATTTACCTCCCTTTTTAAGATTGTCAGAAACATTCTTTAAAAATCCATTCAAGTCTATTTCATTACCAAAGAAATAATGAATTGAAAACTGGCAACTTACTACATCAAACCCACTACTTCCACCATCGTTAGTATTTCCAAGATTATGGAATCTTCTTAATTTGTTATTTTCCAATTTTTCAACAGGCACATTTCCATAAAGCACGTCAAGATAATATTTGTTGAGAGCGTCTTTCCCCGCCATTCCTGATATCATTTCTTTACTAGAATCACCCCATACTAAAAGTATATTTTCAAGAAGAGGCGATGTGTCACCGCTATACATTTTATCTAATACACGAGCACATGCGCCATTATCAATATTCTCAAGATTATCACGATTAAGATCCATACCGACACACATAGACAGATCAGCATTTAACCAGTGGTGTAAATCACCTAATTTACCACAAGAAAGATCAAGTAAAACATCACCTTTATTAGAAGCGTTTGCGATCAAATTCTTTTTAATGTAATTATGAAATTGGTTGATGTATTTTGTACTTAGTTCCTTTCTGTTGTTTATGTTGAAATAGTAAATTTCTTCCT
>MDSZ01174793.1_pt1 | contig 10663 bp, 11 predicted proteins | sample 811201 | NCBI WGS metagenome assembly MDSZ01 (sample SAMN05326647, study PRJNA326480) | marine metagenome | isolation source: seawater | place: Indian Ocean: North | collected 2010
CTAACTTTGTGACAGGATTTTGTCTCATTTTGAGTGAATTTGTTATTATTTTACACAGCATACTGCCTACAACTAGCCCATTAGCTGATTTAAGAGAAGAAATGGTTTTATCTGTAATTCCAAAGCCAATTACAAGGTTTTTTTTAGGGCCGATTCTTTTTATCTTATTATAATTTTCAAGTATTTTTTTTGGAGATACTTTTAATTTTCCTCCCGTTGTAGAAAGCATTGATATATAATAAAGCATTTCATGAGAGTCTCTAATAATTTTCTTCATCCTATCTTTTGATGTAGTAGGTGATAAAAGTTGAACAAAAGTAATCCCTTTTTTTTTACACTTATTTGCAAAATTTTTATTTTCTGGATATGGAAGATCAACAATTATAAGACCGTCCACCCCTGATTTTTTACAATTATTTAAAAAATTATTTTCTCCATTTTGATAAATAAGATTAAAATAACCCATAAGAATTAATGGTTTACTAGGATTTTGTTTTTTAAATTTTTTTACAATTTGAAAAACATCTTTGAGCTTAATTCCATTTTTTAAAGCTCGGTGTGAACTTCCTTGTATTTGACCTCCATCTGCTATAGGGGTGTTGTGAGGAAAGCCACACTCAAGGATATCTGCATATTTTGAAATTTTATTTAGTATTTTTAGAGAATTATTTTTAGTATTATCCCCTGCTACAGTATATGTAATTAAAGCTGGTCTTTTTTCTTTTCTACAATTATCAAAAGCTATAGCAATTTTTGATTTCATCTTACGTATGAGCCTAATTTTTGTTTAATAATGTCTTTATCTTTAAGACTGTCACCACAGGAGTTAACGATAATAACTTCGGATGATTTTAATTTAGGTGCTAATTTAATTGCTTCAGCAAAAGCATGAGAAGGTTCTAATGATGGTGAAATATTTTCAAATTTTGATACAAGCTGATAAGCTTTAAGGGCCTCTTCATCACTTGCTGAAGTATATTTAGCTCTTTTAGTGTCTTTGAGAAAACAGTGTAAACTTGAAATTCCAGGGTAATCTAGACCCGCTGAAATTGACTCAGTTCTGCCTATTTGTCCCTCACTATCTTGAATTACGTATTGAGCCGAACCATGAAGGATACCTATCTTTGAGCCGTTTGTTAAAGGGGCTGCGTGTAACTTGCTATTCTTTGGGCCGCCAGCTTCAATACCTATAAATTCAGCGTCTGTATCCATAAATTCATTCCAAAATCCCATAGCTGAGCTTCCACCGCCAACACAGTTAAGTAGTTTCATTTTCTTTGGTACTTTTCCGAATTCTTCTTTTACTTGTAACATTAACTCTCTTGAAATTTGAGCTGTGCTCCAAGCGCAGATTTTTACAAAAATGTTAGGACCAACTGTTGATCCAACACACATATGTGTTGTATCACAATTGGCGACCCAGTAACGCATACACTCACTCACAGCATCAACAAGTGTTTGACTACCAGTGGTAACAGGCACTATTTCCGCTCCATTTTTTCTCATAGCTTCAACATTGGGTCTTTGTCTTTTAATATCCTTTGCTCCCATGAAAATTTTACATTTAAGACCAAATTTTTTTGCAGCCATTGAAAGCATTTTTCCAGCATACCCAGCTCCAGTATCACCAACAATAAATCTCTTACCTGCTTTTTTTGCAATCAAACAATGTACGGTAGCATTATAAATCTTGTGCGCCCCTCCATTAGCCTCTGAAACTACTTTTGCATAAATTTGAGCTCCCCCAAGATGATCTGTCAATTTTTCAAGCTTAATAAATGGTGTTGGAGCCCCTATATAGTTTTTAAAATGATAATCTCGCTCTTTTAAGAACTTTTTATCTTTTCTAAGTTTTGAAAAAAGTTTAGTTAAATCATCTATAGGTTTTTTTAATGTTTCTGGTATGAAATTTCCACCAAATTTTCCTCCATACATGAAGTTTTTGTCATGTTGATCAATTAGAGGTACACCTTTTTTAATTTTTAATTTCATTTACTTTATTAATAAATTTTTTTATTTTTTGATGATCTTTGTATCCTATTTTTGTACTCGATTCCAAGCTACTCGACAAATCACAAAAGTTAACTCCTAATTTCTTAATATTTTCAATATTATTTTGGGAAATTGAACCGGCAAGGGCATATCTTTCTCCAATAGGAAGTTTTGAAATTAAATTTTTAGGAAACTCAATAGATTTTTCCATTCCAGGAGTGTCAAATAAAATAATATCAGCATCATCATAATTTTTATAATTATAAATATCTTTTTCTTCCTTAATTTTAATAGCTTTTATAGTTTTTAATCCCATTAATTTAATTTCTTTAACTCTATTTTTATTTTCTGAACCATGAAGTTGAATGTAGTCAAAATTTCCTAATACTACATTTTTAATGAACTCATCACTTGGATTAATAGTTACAGCAACAAACTGTGAGTTTTTTTTATTATAAGATTTTAATTTCTCAATTTCTTTTAAATCAACATTCCTTGGTGACTTTGAATAAAACACAAAGCCTAAAAAATTTACACCTAGATCAATACAAAGCTGTACATCTCTGGCTGGGTTTAAGCCACAAATTTTAACTATCATATTATTTCAATTCTTTAACTATTTTTTCAATATTTTTTTTTATGTTTCCATTAGTAATGCTTCGACCTATCACCAAGGCCGTTGCTCCATTTTGAAAAGCTTGCTTTGGAGTCATTACTCTTTTTTGATCTATTTTTTTATCTTCCCGAAATCTTATTCCAGGTGTGATTATTTCCCTTTTAAAAACTTTCCTTACTAATTTAATTTCATGTGGACTACAAACTATTGCATCCAATTTTGCCTTGTTTGCTAATTTAGCTTGATCAACAACTAATTGTTTAACATTTTTATCAAAACCAATTTCTTTTAAAGATTTATTATCTAAAGAGGTAAGTATAGTAACACCAATCAATTTAGTTTTACCTGCAAATTTTTTAGCAACTTTCAAAGCCTTTAAACCAGAACTAATATGAATAGTTATATAATTTAATTTTAAATCTTTAACAGCTTTTATAGCTGAGGCGCAGGTATTTGGTATATCCGCTAACTTATAGTCTCCAAAAGTAATTTTATTCTTTAATTTAGATACAAATTTTCTTCCATTTTTTGAATTTAAAAATTCTAATCCAAATTTATATCCAAAATTAATATTGGAATTTTTCGAATTTGTTATTATTTTTTTGACTTTTTTTACACTTGTTGTATCGCAAGCAATAAATATTTTATTTTTTCTCATTATTAATAAAGTCTTTAAATTTTTTACTAGCCCTAAATCTTACCTTATTTTTTTCAGGAACATAAATTAATTCTCCAGTTTTGGGATTCCTTGCAGAATATTTTTCTTTTATTTTTTTTATGAAAAATGTCCCAAACCCTCTTAGTTCGACATTTTGACTTTTTAGAAGTGCATTTTCTAAACCTTCAAAGAAGATCTTTATGAATTCTGTTAAATCACTGTTATTATAATCTAGGTTTTTTTCTTTGAGTTTTTTAGTTATCTCTGGAAGTGACAATTATTTTTCTTTTTTACTTTTTTTACCAATTGCTTTTTCAAAAATTCCTTTAAGTGTAGCTCCTGATTTTGTTGCGCCTTCTCCAAATTTTGCAATTAATGACTTCTCTTCATCAATTTGAGCAGCTTTAACACTTAATTTGACTTTTCTAAAGTTTAAATCTAATTCTGTAATTTTAGCATCCAAGGCGTTTCCAGGTGAAAAAACTTCTGGCCGTGCATCTGCAGCATCTTTAGCTAAATCAACTTTTTTGATTGTTACGATTATTTTTTTATCTTTATCAATTGATACTTTAACTCCAGTTTTTAGTACTTCATGTATTCTTGTTGTAATTACATCTCCAACTTTTTTATTATTGTCTTTAAACCAATCTAAAGGGTCTTTATCTAATGCTCTTTTTGAAAATCTTATTTTATCCTCTTTAATCTCAATAATTTTAACTTCAATTACATCATTTTTTTTAAATTTTTTTAAATCATCAGGCTTTTCGTTATAAGATATTTCTTTATAATGCAGCATCCCTGACAAACCAAATTCTACAAGCTCGCCAAATATTGCTTTGTCAGTAATATTATTTATTTTAATTTTTACCTTTTCTCCAATTTTATCTGTTACTTTGCTCCAAGGATTTTCTAATGTTGCTTTGTATGAAAGGGAGACTCTTTTTGTGTCTTTATCAATATTTACAATTTTAAATTTAATTTTTTGAGATACCGAAAGTATTTTGCTCGGTTTAATATTCCTATTAGTCCAATCTAATTCAGAATTGTGTATTAGTCCTTCAATACCTTCTTCAATTTTTACAAAACATCCGTAGTCCATTAATTTTGTAACTTCCCCTTCGTAAATTTTCCCAACTTTGTATTTTTTCTCTATATTTGCATATGGATCTTCAGTTAATGCTTTTACTGAAGCCGAGACTCTGTTGGTTTTCTCGTCAATTTTTGTAATTTTAACTTTTAACTTTTGACCAATAGACACTAGATCTGATGGCTTCTTAACTCTTCCATGACTTAAATCTGAAACATGGAGTAAAGCATCGATACCATTGATGTCTAAAAAAATACCCCAATCTGTGGTTGCTTTGACTATAGCATTTTCAATAATATCACCCTCTTTAATATTTTTTAATGCTTCAGTAATTTCGGCATTTTTACTTTTTTCCAGAACAGCTCTTCTTGATACGCAAACATTTCCTCTATTTTTATCAATTCTTGTTGCGATCACTTTTACAGGGGTATTCATTAAATGATCGATTTTCTTTAAAGGCCTGACATCTATTTGAGATGAAGGCATAAAGCATGGAAGACCTTCAACATTAGCTATAAAACCTCCCTTAACTTTTCCAGTAATGTAACCAGTCATTTCCTCTTGAGTTTCAAATACCTTTTCCATTTTTTTCCAAGTTTTCATCTTTCTTGCTTTATCTCTTGAAATTATTATTTCCCCTTTAAAACTTTCAATCCTCTCTAAGTAAACATCTATTTTGGATCCAATTTTTAATTTTGAAAATTCGTCATCATTTTTAAACTCCTCTACAGGTATCATACCTTCCATTTTTGCTTTACAATCAACAACTACGAAATTTTTAGTAATTTCCGTGACTGTTGCTTTTATAATTTCGTTTTCTTTTAATTTTCTATCCTTGAAATCTTGATCTAAAAGGTTTTGGAATTCCTTTTTAAGAGAACTTGTATCTTTTAATTCTTGTTCATTTGCCATATTTATTTTTTAAAGCCTTATTTACAAACTTTATCATTTTCTTCAACATTGCTTGTTTATTCAATTTTCCGGTGTCGATTTCTATCGAATCTCTATGTTTAAGTAAAGGGGAGTTTTTTCTTTTTATGTCTGATAAATTTCTTATTCTAAGCGACTTTTTGACATCATTTAATTTAATTCTAGGGTTAGTTTTTTTTAATTCTTTGTATCTTCTTAATGAAGCTATCCTAGGATTACAGACGAAAAAAAATTTTAAATCAGATTTTGGCAATATCTTTGTAGCTATATCCCTTCCTTCTATACAACAGTTTTTATTTTTTTTTGAAAAATTAGTTTGATATTTTTTTAAAATTGACCTTATAGCACCTATTTTTGCTATCACTGCACTTTTTTGAGATATTTCTGGTGAATGAAGATTTAAATAATCTAATTTTCTGTAATTTAAATTTTTAAATTCTTTTTTAAGAAAATTAATTTTATTTTTTGGCTTTTTTTTAATCAAAATATAACTTGCATATCTATAAAGTAAACCTGAAGACAAAAATTTTAGATTATATTTTTTTGAAATCATTTTTGCTCCTGTTGACTTACCAGTTGCTGCTCCGCCGTCACAAGCAATTTTAAAGGATTTATTTTTGTATTTCAAAATTTGCTCCCAATGATTTAATTATCTTTAAAAAGGACGGTGATGAGGTATTAACTGTCTCAAAATTTTTAATCTTGGTATTCGATCCAGTCAAAATTGCTAAAATAAACGACGACATGCAGATTCTATGATCACCCAAATTTGGCACTAATATTTTTTTATTTTCTCCGCTTATCATCCCCTTACCATAAATTTTTAATTCACCTTTAGATGAAATACTTTTAATTCCTACTTGTTTTAAAATTTTTTGCATTTCTTTAATTCTATTGCTTTCTTTATTTGCTAAATCGTCAATTCCCTTAAATTTTGAAATACCTTTAGTTAATGCAGCCATTACAAAAAGTATTGGATATTCGTCAGTTGAATTTACATAATATTTTTTTGAAGCTAGTATTGGTTTGATATTACTACTTTCTACTACCAAATCACCTCGAGGTTCATTTGTCTCTTTTTGTAAATTTTCAAATTTTATTTTTGCACCATGTTGTTTTAGAAGTTTGTAAAAACCAATTCTAGTAGGATTTAGTCCAACATTTTTGATCCTTAAATATGAATTTTTATTTAAAAGTGTGAGTGCTGTAAAAAATGCAGCAGAGGAAGGGTCACCAGGTACTTTAATATTTATTGATTTTAAACTTTTTCTTCCAAAAACTCTAATAATTTTTTTTTTATTGTCATGCACTTTAATTGCTTCATTACTTTTTTTTAAAATATTTTCAGTATGATCTCTACTTCTCTGATTTTCTATGATTTTTGTATCGCCATATGAATTTAAGCCAGCAAATATTACAGCACTTTTAAGCTGGGCTGAAACACCAGCATTATAGTTTATTCCAATTGGAAGATTAGTTGAAATTAATTTCAATGGAAGTCTGTCTCTATTTTCTGGTAAAAAAGTTGCTCCAAATTCAGACATTAAATCTATTAGTTTTTTCATAGATCTTTTGTTTAAAGATCTGTCACCACTAATTTTTACTTGAATATCTGGAGTTGTAGAAAGTATTCCAATTAAAAGTCTTGCTAAAGTACCAGAGTTACCAAAATTTAATCCAGTATTATTTTTAGCTATTAGAGACCCCAAACCCTTTCCAAAAATAAGATACTCTTTATTTTTTTTAACTATCTTCACTCCCAACTTTTTAAGACAATTAATTGTAGAAAAAACATCTTCTGACTCCAGAACATTTTTTGCTGTTGATATATTTTGACTTATTGCACCAATTAGAAAACTTCTAATCGAGATAGATTTGTCAGAGTCTACTTCAATGTTTTTTTTAAAGGACTTAATCTTACCGCTAATTTTTAAATTAAAGCTTTTAAATGACATTATCTTTTTTTATTAAGAAAATTGTGAACCAAAATAATGTTCTATAGCTTTTGATGATTTAAGGAGCTCTCTTGAAGTACCTTCAGCAATAACGGTTTGTTCACCCAATACATAACTCCTATCTGTTATATCAAATAAATTTTTTACATTATGGTCTGTAACTAAAATTGCAGTCCCACTTGATTGAATCTTTAAAATATATTTTTGAATGTCTTGAATTACCAAAGGATCGAGTGCAGCTAAAGGCTCGTCAAGTAAAACAATTTTTGGTTTGTTAATCATAACTCTTGCCATCATTAATCTTCTGATTTCCCCTCCTGATAATACTGATGCATTTAAAGTTCTTAAATGCTGTAAATTAAATTCATCCAAAAGTTTTTCAGTTATTGATTTTTGATTATCAGATCCTTGTATTGAAATTTGTGCAATACCTAAAATATTATCATAAACAGACATATTGAAAACACTACGTTGTTGCGGAAGATAACCCAGACCTTCTTTTGATCTTAGGTGGACAGGAATTTGCTCAATAGATTTATTATTTAAATAAATTTTGCCATTATCAAGTGTTTGTTCTCCTATACACATTGAGAATAAAGTTGTTTTTCCACAACCGTTAGGTCCTAAAACACCCACACACTCACCGGGAAAGACTTTTAATGAAAGTTTTTTTAAAATTGGTCGGCCGTCAAAAGATTTACTTATATCTCTTACTTCAAATATAGGTTTGTCTTTTTTAAATTTTAATATTCTAAATCCTTTTTTCATTTTAAATTTACATTAGCATTAACTTTGCTATTACTGCTTGAAGCGATGTTTAGCTTCTTATTTTTTATATCAAATAACAGCTTATCTGCAACCATGGATCCTCTGCTATCAATTATTTTTACATTTTTTGAAATAGTGAGAGAACCTTTTGTATTTGAGTAGTCCGCTTTTTCGGCTAAAAGTTGGCTTTTTTCGTATTTAGCCACAACATTACCTTCAAAATTCATATCCAAAGTTTTGTTATTGTACTTACCTTTATCTGATTGAACGTATAGAACTGTGTCATCTTTAAAGTAGAAAATTGCATTTACAATTTTCATAATTATTTCCTCTTTTTTTTCAGAGCTACTATAAGCTTCCTCAGACTTTAGGATATACCTGTTCCCTGCTAAATCTAATCCCGAGTATTCAATATTGTAAAAAATATCACCCTTTTGAGGATCATCAGATCGAATTTTAATTTTCTCTTGAGTAGTTTCAGGAATTATTTGTTCTGAAAAAAATTTTTCTCTTTTAGTGTATGTAAATAAAATTATTATTATTCCAACAAGTAATAAGCTTAATTGAATTAATAGTAATTTTTTTTTTCTATCTATCATGTAAGTCCAGTTCTTAACAAAAAGTGAATATGAATTATTCCTTTGAGTATTTTATTTTTCTTTTTAAAATCTTTATCTGACACTACTAATAAACTTGTTATTTTTTTTCATTCATAATAGCCAAAGCTTTAGAGGCAGGCATATTTTCATTTACAACTAAAGGTCCTGTAGTCATAAATTTGCTGAGATTTTTTTCTTTTGAATAATCTTTTAATTCTCTTCTTAAGTCCCCATCGGTAACTATGCCTTGAATAAATCTATTCTTAAGTATTACTAAAATACCTAAGTTTTTTTTATTCATTACTCTCAAGGCATTTTTAAAACTGTTTTTATAATTTATTACTGGCATTTTTTTTCCAGTTATCATTATATCTTTAGATAAGAGTAAAGAATTACCAATATTTCCTCCAGGATGAAAAACTTTAAATTTTTCTTTTGAAAATTTTTTTAAATTCATAATTGTAGTCGCCAAACAATCACCAAGAAGCATAGTAATAGATGTGCTTGTAGTCGGCACCATTCTGGTAACGTCAGCCTCAAGAACTTTTGGGATTATTAATTTTATGTCACTAGCTTTAAGAAGGATACTATCTGGTTTGGAGGCCACTCCAATAATTTTAATTCTATATCGATTTGCATACTTTAACATATTAGCTAGTTCAGTGGTATTTCCAGAATACGAAAAAATTATCAGAATATCTTTTTTTTCTATTTGACCCATATCACCATGTAATGCTTGTGCTGGATCACAAAAAAAACTAGGAATTCCAATACTAGAGAATGTTGCTGATATCTTTCTTGCTATTAATCCAGACTTTCCAATACCAGCAAAAATTACCTTTCCTTTACAGTTTAAAATAAGATCTACAGCCTTTATAAAAGAATTATTGAAAACTTTTTTTATTTTTTTTAATTCATTTATTTGTATATCGGCTGACTTTTTTGCTAATGATAGATACTTTTTTTTATTCATAATCATCTAATGTTCGAAGATATCCTCCTTGAAACCTTTTTGATCTAGTTCAACTCTTGTGTCTAAAAAAGTTAAACATTTTTTAAAAATTTCCATTCTTTTTTCACGTATTAACATTCTTTCTAATTCAGATTTTATCTTGTGCAAGTAAACAACATCATTTGCAGCATATTCTAATTGTTTATCTGACAATTCATTTAAATCTTTATTCCAGTCACTACTCCCTTGTCTCTTATCTAAAGATTTATTACAAAATTCCTGAACTAAATTTTTAAGACCATGAGCATCTGTATAAGTTCTTACAATTTTCGATGCTATTTTTGTATCAAATATATTTTTAATTTTACATTTAAGAAAAAATTCTAAAGCGTTTTTATCAAATCTTAAAAAGTGACCAATTTTTTGAATTTTTTCGTTTTCTAAAATTGAAACTAAATTTGGAGCTTTATAACTATTCTTATCAGGTTGAATTATATAAACATTCTGATTTTCATCTGATATTTGTATTAAACTTAATTTATCTCTCTCTGGAATCTGTAGACCAGTTGCCTCAGTATCAATGGCAATACTACTTTTAAATGAATTAGCAATTTCAGAAGTTATGTCCCCTTTAATCTTAACAATTTTCATATATAAGTTTAAATACCATGAAAAATCAAATTTGCACAATTCTTGGTGGTGGTGGATTTATAGGCAGATATCTTGTTCGAAATTTGACCAAGAAAAACTATAGGTGCATTATAACCACTAGAAATACCTTCCAAAAAGGATATTTGAAGACCCAGGCAACTCCAGGTTCTATAGAACTATTAGAATGGAATTTAGACAATTTGTCAGAATTAAAAGAAGCGATCCAAAACTCCGATGTTGTTGTAAATCTAATTGGTATTCTTTTTGAGAATAGAAAACAGAAATTTTATAATATTCACTCAAAAATTCCTGAGGCCGTTGCTAAGATTTGTTCTGAGTCAGATGTAAAAAAATTTATTCATGTTAGCGCTATTGGAGCTAATGATAAATCAAAATCTCTTTATCAAAAATCAAAATTTCTAGGTGAACAAAATGCACTTGAAAATTTTAAAAAA
>MDSZ01179756.1_pt1 | contig 10663 bp, 9 predicted proteins | sample 811201 | NCBI WGS metagenome assembly MDSZ01 (sample SAMN05326647, study PRJNA326480) | marine metagenome | isolation source: seawater | place: Indian Ocean: North | collected 2010
TTAACTCCAGTAAAGTTTTTTATTTCTCCTTTTCTTGCTTTTTTATAAAGCCCCTTAATGTCTCTTCTTTCACAGGTCTGCAGAGATGCGTTTACATATACTTCAATAAAATCGTCTTTTCCGATAATGTCTTTTGCTAATTTTCGCATTTTAATCGTTGGACTTACAAAACAATTTAATGTTACTATACCACAGTTTAGAAACAATTTTGAAACCTCTGCAATTCTACGAATGTTTTCTGCTCTATCTTGTTCTGAAAAAGATAAATTGTTACTAATTCCAAGTCTAATATTATCTCCATCTAATAATTGATTTATTATTTTCATGGAGTGTAGGTGCGTTTCAATTTCTTTTGCAATTGTAGTTTTTCCAGATCCCGAAAGTCCAGTCATCCAAATAACTTTTGCATTTTGATTTAGTAATTTTTCTTTATCTTTTCTTTGAAGAATATCATCAAAAGTTGAGAATATATTTTCTTTTTCTTCTTTCATAACACTTAATCAGCAAATCTAATTAAAATTATTGAATTGGAATTCATTAAATATATCATATAAAATAGTAGATTTGTATCTACTAAAAAAATTGATTATTTTGATTTTTGAAGATTTAACAAAACATGTTGAGATTGATAAACTTGGAGTAAAGGAAAGAATCAATCGTTTCTGTAAAAGAAGCATAAAAGGTGCTGCAAAAAAACAAGGATTACATCTCATTTTGAGTATGATTGATCTAACTACTTTAGAAGGGCAGGATACTGAAGAAAAAGTACGAGCGTTATGTTATAAGGCGAAGCATTTACATGATTCTATAGATGGGCTTCCTCATGTGGCAGCTGTATGTGTTTATCCTAACTTTGTAAAAATTGCAAAACAAGAACTAGAAGGAAGTGGTATAAATGTTGCTTCTGTATCCACTGCATTTCCTAGTGGTCAGTCTACACTTGAAGTAAAAATTTCTGATACAAAATTTGCTTTGAATGAAGGTGCGGATGAGATCGATATGGTAATTTCAAGAGGAAAGTTTTTAGAAGGAGAGTATAATTTTGTGTATGATGAGATAGCAGCTGTTAAAGAGGTGTGTGGTAAGGCTCATTTAAAAGTTATCTTAGAAACAGGTGAACTGGATACATTAGAGAATGTTAGAAAAGCTAGTGATATTGCAATATATGCTGGTGCTGATTTTATTAAAACTTCAACTGGTAAGATCAGCCCGGCTGCTACTATGCCTGTTACTTTTGTGATGCTAAATTCTATAAAAGATTATTATATAAAAACGGGTAAAAAAATAGGAATGAAACCAGCAGGAGGCATCTCTACGTCTAAACTTGCCTTACAATATTTAGTGATGTTAAATGAAACTTTAGGTAATGATTGGATGAATAAAAATTTGTTTAGATTTGGAGCTAGTAGTTTAGCGAATGATGTTTTGATGCAAATTGAAAAGCAAGAGTCTGGAATTTATCAATCAGCAGATTATTTTTCAAAGGATTAATAAATAAATGAGCAAAGTAAATATAAATAAAAAATGGAATTATTCAGATGCTTTGGAATCTACTGATCATATTATATTAAAAAAGAAGTATGATTTGTTTATCAATGGAGAATTTGTGCCTCCAATATCAAAAAAGTATTTTAATACAATCAATCCGGCCACAAATGAAGTAATTGCAAAAATTGCTGAGGCTAACAAAAAAGATGTTGATTTTGCTGTAAATTCTGCTAGGTTAGCTTTTAAAGGATGGTCAAAACTTAAAGCAAAACAAAGGGGAAAATATATTTTTAGAATCGCTAGAATGATTCAAGAAAGATCTAAAGAGTTTGCGGTGATTGAAAGTATAGATGGTGGAAAACCAATTAGAGAATCTAGAGATATTGATATTCCTTTAGCAGCCAATCATTTCTTTTATTATGCCGGCTGGGCAGATAAATTAGAATATGCCTTCCCCAACAAAAATCCTAAGCCACTAGGAGTTGCTGGCCAGATAATACCTTGGAATTTTCCTTTATTGATGGCTGCTTGGAAAATTGCTCCAGCGCTTGCATGCGGAAATACAGTTGTCTTAAAGCCTGCAGAAAACACGTCTTTAACAGCACTGAAACTTGCTGAAATTATTCAAGAAAGTAATCTTCCAAAAGGAGTTGTTAATATTGTTACAGGGGCAAGTCAAACTGGAGAAGCAATTGTAAATCATCCTGATATTGATAAGATTGCTTTTACAGGTTCAACAGAAGTTGGTAAATTAATTCAAAAAAGTTTGGTGGGTATTAACAAGACAACAACTTTAGAGTTAGGAGGAAAAGGGGCTAATATAATTTTTGAAGATGCTGCAATTGACCAGGCAGTTGAAGGTATTGTAAATGCTATCTTTTTTAATCAAGGTCATGTTTGTTGTGCAGGTTCACGGCTTTTTATACAAGAAAGTGTTGCGAAAATAGTTATTCAAAAGCTAAAAGATAGAATGTCTTCATTAGTTGTTGGCAATCCGTTAGATAAAAACACTGATATCGGAGCTGTCAACTCTAAAGAACAACTAAATACAATAAATAATTATATAAAAGCTGGTAAGCAAGAGGGGGGAGAGATTTATCAGTCAGATTGCAATCTTCCTCAAAAAGGGAATTGGTGTCCTCCGACTTTATTTTTAAATGTTTCTCAGTCTCATACTATAGTTCAAGAAGAAATTTTTGGCCCTGTTTTAACTATTCAAACATTTAGAACAGTTGAAGAGGTCATTGAGAAAGCTAATAATACCCCTTTTGGATTGTCTGCTGGAGTATGGACTGAAAAAGGTTCTAAAATTTTTAAGTTAACTCAAGAATTAAATGCTGGAGTAGTATGGGCAAACACATATAATAAATTTGATCCTTCATCTCCTTTTGGTGGTTTTAAAGAAAGTGGAATTGGAAGAGAAGGAGGGGTGCATGGCTTGAGAGCATATTTAAACTTTGAATAATGGAGAGAATAAATGTTTTAAAAACATATAAAATTTTTATTGGAGGAAAATTTCCAAGAACAGAATCTGGAAGATATTTTGGTGTTAGAGATAATGAGGGAAAATTATTAGCAAACATGTGTTTGTCGTCAAGAAAAGATTTTAGAAATGCAGTGACTGCTGCTAGAAAAATTCAAAAAAAATGGTCAGATTTAACCGCATTGAATAGAGGTCAAATTCTTTATAGAATTGCCGAAATATTAGAAGGAAGAAAATTACAATTTATAGACGAATTAATGATGTCTGGATTGTCAAGGGATCAGGCAAAAAATGAAGTGGAAATAAGCATAGATCGACTGATATATTATGCTGGTTGGAGTGATAAATTCCAACAGATTTTTAGTTCAATTAATCCTGTAGCATCAGATCACTTTAATTTTACTGTTCTTCAAGCTATGGGTGTGGTTTCAGTAGTTTCATCAAATAATTTTCCGTTGTTAGGGTTAATTTCTTTAGTTGCTCCAATTATTGTTGGTGGAAACACATGTGTTATTTTATCTTCTGAAGATAATCCTATGGTTAGTATTTCTTTTGCAGAGGTAATTAACACATCAGATGTCCCTGCCGGAGTAGTCAATATTTTAACTGGAAAGCGAAAAGAGTTAATACATCATTTCGCTTCTCATAAGGATGTAAATTCTATTATTTATTGTGGAAATGATAACGAGGAAATTAAGAATATTGAGAAATTATCTGTTGAAAATTTAAAAAGAGTAAAAATTGATCAGCGAAAAAATTGGGATCATCAAGACAGTCAATCACCATATATTATTGAACAATTTCAAGAGATAAAAACCATATGGCATCCTAATCAAGTTTAGAATAATTATATGAATTTTAAAAAATTATTAACCACAGCTATAAATTCTGCTATTCAAGGTGGGCATGCCATAATGAAAGTTTATGGATCTGACTTTGAAGTTGAGCATAAGGATGATAACTCTCCTTTAACTATTGCTGATAAAAATTGCCACATAGTTATTGAGAGATTTCTATCTAGCACAAATATTCCTATTTTAAGCGAGGAGGGGAGCAAGATCCCTTTTGAGAAAAGAAATAAATGGGAATATTTCTGGCTAGTAGATCCTTTAGATGGGACAAAGGAATTTGTTAAAAAAAATGGTGAGTTTACTGTAAATATTGCATTGATTTATAATGGAAACCCAGTAATGGGGGTGATTTATGTTCCTGTAAAAGAAGATTTGTATTTTGCAATGCAGGGGCTGGGTTCTTATAAAGCTAATCGAAGTGCAAGTATTGATAGTTTAGATAAGTTAATTTTAAAATCAAATCAATTACCTATTAATTACAACCGAAATACTTATATTATGGTTGGTTCTCGTTCTCATATGTCTCCAGAGACTGAGAAGTTTTTTGAAGAGCAACAAAGACAACATGGTCAGGTTGAGGTTATGTCTGTGGGTTCATCTTTAAAGTTATGTATGGTTGCTGAAGGTAAAGCAGATGCTTATCCTAGGTATGCTCCCACAATGGAATGGGATACAGCAGCAGGGCATGCTATTGCAAAATTTGCTGGATTTTCTGTAAAAAAATATAACTCATCTCAGGAATTAGTTTATAACAAAGAAAATTTATTGAACCCTTGGTTTTTGGTTAGCTAAGAATGAAAGCAAAATTACTAAAAGCATTAGAGGATAAAGATTTTTCCGAGCTTTTTCAAAAAGGAGGAGTTTCATTTTTTATAAGGATAGGTGGGCAAATAATGGGATTTTTATTGTCATTTGTAATTGCTAATTATTATGGAGCTCAAACACTAGGAAACTATATTTTGGCAATTACTGTATTAAGAGTATTTACTTTAATTGCTAAATTAGGTTTAGATACCGCTTCAGTACGATTTATTGCTTCGTTTGTTAAGAAAGAAAAATGGTTGAGTATAAAAAAGTTTAGAAAGAAGATATTAATTTTAATTAGTATTACTTCTATTTTCTCATCCTGCATAATGTATTTTCTTGCTGAAACTATTGTTTATTTAATAGATGTGGAAATTGAACACATTAAATTAGCTTCTTTTTTCATACTGCCTATGGTATTTTTTGTACTACATTATCAAAGCTTGAGGGGGTTAAAAAGAATTGCTGATTTTTCATTTTTTTATAGAATGTCACAAGCTACTTTCACAATAGCTTCTATTTTTATTATTTCTTCATTTATAAAAAATCATAATGTACCTATTTATGCTTATTTGGTTAGTTTAAGTTTAGTTGCAATTTTGGCTTTTGTTAATTATCGGTTTTGGTTTTCTAAGAAAGCTAGTTTAAATTCTGAAGAAATTGTTGAAGATTTAACCATTAAAAATATTTTAACAATATCGATCCCTTTGATGTTAGCTCAATCCGTTCAGTTTATTATGGCTTGGACTGATAAATTGATGATTGGAAATATGATATCTGCCGAAAGTGTAGCTGTCTATGGAGTCGCATTTAGATTTTCTATGGGGGTAAGTATTACTTTAATGGCTATTAATAGTATTGCATCTCCAAAATTTGCAGAAAAGTTTGCTGTTAATGATATTGTGGGTATGGGTAAAATTGCAATGCAATCTGCAAAAATGATTTTTTGGTCTACATTGCCCTTGGCAATTATTCTTTTAATTTTCCCTAAATTTTTTATGGGCTTGTATGGGGCTGAATTTTTAATAGGTTTTGAAACTTTAAGATGGTTAATAATTGGAAGAGTTATAAATGCACTATCGGGATCAGTAGGTAATCTGATGCAAATGTCAAATCAACAAAATGTTTATATGAGTATTTTAGTTTTAGGTGCAGCAATTAATATAGTTTTGAATTATTATCTTATTCCAATCTATGGAATAAATGGCGCGGCATTTGCAAGCGTTGCTAGTTTATCTTTTTGGAATTTATCAATGGTTTATATAGTTAAGCGAAAATTTGGATTTTCAACGATCTATATTCCTTTTATAAGCAAATAATAATGAATAATAAGTTGCCAAATTTTTTAATAGTTGGGGCTGCAAAATGTGGCACATCTTCCTTACATAATTATTTAAATCAACATCCAGATATTTTTATGCCTTCATATAATAAGTTGGGCATGAAGGTAAAAGAGCCTAGGTTTTTAATAAAGGATTTAGTTAAAAATAGACTGCCTAATGGTGTTTGGAGTTTTGAGGAATATAAATCTTTATTTACGGATGTAAAAAATGCAAAATTAGTTGGAGAGTCTACGGTACTTTATTTGTATTATTATGAACATGCCATTAAAAATATAAAACATTATTTAGGTAAAGATGTGAAAATCATTATCATGCTAAGAAATCCAATTGATAGGGCATATTCTGCTTATTCTTTTGCATCTAGAACTCATCAAGAGAATCAGTCATTTAAAGAAGCATTATTAAATGCCAAAACACGATTTGATAATGATGAAAATTTAAGCCCTATGATTTTGTATAAAGAGTTGGGATTATATTATAACATGGTAAAAGCTTATGTTCAGAATTTTACAGATGTTCATTTTATTATTTATGATGATTTTATAAAACAAACTGATCTTGAAGTAAAACGAGTATTTGATTTTTTAAATGTTGATCAAAAAATTAAGATAAACACTAATATAATTATTAATGCAGGGGGTATGAAATGGGACTCAAAGGTTATGAAAAATTTACTTATGGGAGAGGGATATTTAAAAACTTTATTTAGAATCTTTGTTTCAAAAAAAACAAGGATTTTTATTAAAGAAAAATTAACAAGTATTTTTACTAGTAAAGCAGAAAAGATGGACATTTCAATCAAACAAGATTTGTTTGACTACTATAAGCGTGATATTCAATTATTAGAAGGGTTAATTAATAAAGATTTAAGTAAATGGATGAAAATATAAACTTGCCTAATTTACTTATTGTAGGGGCCGCAAAATCTGGGACAACATCACTTCATAATTATCTTAAGCAACATCCAGATATTTTTATGACTAAACATAAAGAACCTCATTTTTTAATTAATTCTCAGATTGGTGAAAAAAGAATTCATCGAGGGGTTGTGAGATTGGCAGAATATAAGAGCATGTTTACAACTAGAAGAGGATATAAGTATAAGGGAGAGTCAAGTGTTATGTATCTTTCTTTTCCTGAATTTTCAATTTCAAATATTAAAAAATATTTATCTTCTGATGTCAAAATAATAATAATGCTGAGAAATCCTATTGAAAGAGCTTTTGCTGGATATCTTCACAATTTACGTTATAATCCTTCTGAAAACTTAAGTTTTGAGGAGGCGATTAAAAATTCTGAAAGTCGTTATTTCAAGGAAAAAGATTTGACGCCAGACACTAGATATTTGCATGTAGGGTCCTATTATTTTCAAGTTAAAGCATTTATTGATGCTTTCCAAAGCAATGTACATGTTATATTTTATGACGACTATGTTAATAATATTAATTTATGTTTACAAGATGTTTTTAATTTCTTGAAAGTCGAAAATATTTCTGTTGATACATCTAAAAGATATATGCAAGGAGGGTGGATGTTTAAGAATAAATTTTTGAGGAATTTAATAATTCCAAAAAATAATGTCAAATCGTTAATTAAGACTATTTTACCAAATAAAATTCTGCGACAGGCGTTAAGAAAAAGTATAATGAATATAACAACTATTGAAACTCCTAAACTCTCTGTTTATATGAGAGAAAAGTTACGAGTATATTATAAAAATGATATTGCAAATCTTTCGAGTTTATTAAATAGAGATTTGAATCATTGGATTGATAAAAATTGATTTTGAAGGTTAGATTTTTAAATATTATTATAGTATTTATGCTTATTTCAAGCACAGGAGGCTTACTATTTGTTTTTAATAGGAATAATTCTTTTTTGATATTTGCATCACTGATTATCTTTAGTTTTTTTTATATAGGCAAGGGATTAAAAAAATCTGTTTATTATTCTTCATTGGTTACCTTTTTTGTTGTTTTATTATTATTTGGAATAAATTTTTTATCTGCGACAAATCCACAGTCCTTAACTAAATATACCTTTTTTGGCATTACAATTTTTACAACTATTCTAACTTTATTATATTTTAATAATCAAGGGGATAAAAATGTCTTTATTAATAGTTTGTATTTTGTTTTAAAATTAGTCCTTTTTCAATCTCTACTCAGTTTTTTCGCATATTTCTTTGTAAACGATAGTTTAGCATTGCTTACTTCTAAATATCATGAAAGTTTTACATATAATTATTTGTTTTATTATTCAGTAAAAACGGGCAGTATAGTCAACTTATTTGGATTAGATATTTGTAGAAATTCAGGTATATTTTGGGAGCCAGGTATTTTACAGGCATATTTAAATATTTTATTTTTTTTAGAGTTTAGTTATTTTAAAAGAAATAAGAAACTTTTATTGCTAATTTTTGCAGCTATTTTAACTACTTATTCTACCACTGGTTTATTGTTATTAATGATTCAGTTAATATATTTTTTACAAAAGAAATTCAAAAAAAATATTGCATTGGTTTTAATTATGCTAATTGGCATCCCATTTTATCTTATTTTAAGTGCAAATATGAATGATAAAATTTATGGTGAGGGTGAATCTTCATTTCAAAAAAGATTACTTGATCTAACCCAGCCACTTTTTATTGCGTCTCAGAATCCACTTACTGGTGTGGGTTTAGATATAGATAATTTTCAAAAGGTAAGAGAAGAGTTTTATATTAATTCTGATTTAAATGACGTGTTACGGCAATTTGGTATTGAGCAAAAGACAGAAACAACATCTAAAGGTAGTACAAATTCTGTAATGTATATGCTTGCAGGAATGGGGTTCCCTACAGCTATATTATTTATGTTTATGTTTATAAAGCAACAAATTGTGAAAAATGATAGATTTATTTGGTTTCTTATTACATTTTTTACCGTAATGTCAGAACCTTTGTTACTCAGGCCTTTTTTCTTTATCTTTATTCTTTCAGGATTTTTTCATTTTATTTATAAAATTACAAACCATAAGAAACAATTGGTATGAAAAAAATATTAATTACTGGAGGCGCAGGTTTTATTGGCAGTAGATTATGTGAGAAGTTATTTGAGAAGGGATATGACATTACTATTTTAGATAATCTTTCTCCTCAGATTCATGCTAATGGTGAATCATTTTTGGTTAATAGAATTAAAGATAAATGTATTTTTATTCATGGTGATGTTCGATATAGAGAAGATTGGAATAAAGTGATAAAAGGACATGACGTAATAGTTCATTTGGCAGCTGAGACAGGCACAGGCCAATCAATGTATCAATCAGAAAAATATCATGATGTTAATGTTTTAGGGACATCGCACATGTTAGAATTATTAGCTAAAACAAACCATCAAGTAAAAAAAATTGTTGTTGCATCATCTAGAGCGATTTATGGTGAAGGAAAATATTTGAATCCTAACCATACAGCAACTTACCCTTTGCAAAGAAAAGAATTAGATATGCAAAGCGGTTGTTTTGATTTGAAATGTGAAATATCCAATTCAAAATTAGAATTAGTTGCAACAGATGAGTGTTCAAAAATACAGCCTTTGTCGATTTATGGAATTACTAAAAAGAAACAAGAAGAAATGGTGATGAAATCTAGTAAGTTGCTAAATATTGCTTCAGTTGCGTTTAGATATCAAAATGTTTATGGCCCTGGTCAATCTCTTTCAAATCCTTACACAGGAATTCTATCTATTTTTTCTACAAGAATTTTAAATGGTAATGATTTAGATGTTTATGAAGATGGATTACAAAGTCGAGATTTTGTTTATATTGATGATGTTGTAGATGCTACAATTTTAGGAATTGAAAAAGATGATGCTAATGGACAGGTTTTTAATGTTGGCTCAGGAGTACCAGTATCTGTAAAAGACGTTGCTTTGTTATTAAAGAAATTTTATAATTCTGATATTAATGTTTCAGTAAGTGGAAAATATAGAATAGGAGATATTCGTCATAATTATGCTGATTTAAATAAAATAAAAAATATTTTAGGATTTAGGCCAAAAATTGATTTTCAAAATGGAGTTAATGAGTTTGTAAAATGGGTTAAAACTCAAAAGATAATGGAAGATAAATATGAAAGTTCAATTATGGAATTAAAGCAAAAAGGATTTATAAAATGAGGTTGTTTTTTCTAATTTTATTTTTTCAATCTGCTCATCTTTTCGGACAAGAAATCGAAAAAAATGTTTTCGGTTTTGCTACTTCTAATACGTTTACATATTTTAATGTGCTAGATACTTCTTTCATTCATCAAGTCAATAAATTAAATCCACAAATATTACGATTTCCTGGTGGTGCTGTTGGTAATTTTTATCATTTTAATAAAAGTGGATATGGATTTGATTTTAATCAAATCGACCAATATCATGACGGTAAATTTCCTAAAAGATCAAGAGGTTTAGAAAGCGCACGAAAGAAAAACAAACATCAACATAATTATATTTATGATTTTATTGAGCTAGCAAAACAAACAAATGCTAAAGCTGTACTTGTCGCAAATCCTTTTAATCATAATGATAATGATATCATATTGATGATTAAAAAGCTTCAAGAAAATAACATAGAAGTCGTTGGTGTTGAGTTAGGAAGTGAATTATCGAATCGGAGTTATTTTTTAAAAGGATATACTATTGATGATTATATTTTGTTTGCGCAAA
>MDSZ01132201.1_pt1 | contig 10662 bp, 12 predicted proteins | sample 811201 | NCBI WGS metagenome assembly MDSZ01 (sample SAMN05326647, study PRJNA326480) | marine metagenome | isolation source: seawater | place: Indian Ocean: North | collected 2010
CGATAAGACACATACCTTCATTAAGGGTTGGGCAACCACTGCTTAATGTTTTTGGGAGAGCTGAAAGGTGGTTAAGTCAAGTTTTGGCTCTCCCATTTTCTTAAAAAATAAAAGGAATTAATTATGCCAAATGTGCGAGGAAAAAAATTTCCATACCCAAAAAAAACAAAAAGTAAGAAGAAAAAGTATTAGCAGTGGGACACTTGGCAGATAAGATTGTCTCTTCTCCGTACAATCAAAAAAACAAAAGATATCTGCAAAACTACCATGACGATGTCGTCAAAACCAAACGACACGGCCTTATGGACGGGAAGCATGTCACCATGCATATCAAAGGCATAGGCATAGACCTGAACGATGGGCGAGGAAGGTTGGAGTACTTGCTTCCCAGTTTCGATCCAGAAACCGGGAAGATTATGACAGGCAATCAAATGTTTGAAAAATTTTTTGATGACATCAAGGCTGGAAAAGTAGAGGGGTACAAGAGCAGGGATCTGGCAGAGAAAGACCGAGAGCTGATGTACCCCGAAATAATAGGTTTAGGAAAAAAGAAGCAGTTTTCATCTAAGCTTTTTAGGAACGCATATGAGTGACGAAAAGAAATGTCCATGCGGCAAGAACGCCGAATGCCAGTGCCAAAAAGGCGAGTGCGGCGATTGCGACTGCAATGAGCAAAAGGATAATGAGTGATGAAATCTCCACCGCTACCAATGCAGAAACCGCGGTATAAAAAGAATGCAACGGTGCAGACCGAGGACGGGATTGAAGAAGCTTACAAACTTCATCAATACACTAAACCTATTGGTCCTGGCCTTGGAGCATTTACTGGACTTACGCTTTATGGTTTGTATGAAGCGACAAAAGAACTTAGGGGACAGCGTAAACCTGATAGAGGTGACAAAATGGCGGCCAGACGGGCGGCCCGACGAGACAAGCTTGTAAAGCAAAGGCGGTTGGTCGATGCACAAGACGATCTTTACCGCATGCGTAATTTAAACCCAAATGTGTTGAACAAGGCTGAGAAGAAATACAGAAACCAGGTCATTAAAGACGCTAAGAAAACTATAAGGGATGCATCGCCCAGATCACTTGCATCGAGGGTTGTTGGAGAGGTAGCGAAAAAGGCCAGCCCAGCCGCCGTTCTTTTTACACTTTTAGATTTTATGCAAGGAACCCCGGCTGGAGAGGGTTCGGCTAAGTTTGGACCAGGAGCAAGAAGGTGACAGGGATTCTTTATATAAGACTGCTACGCAAATGAGAGCTGACCCCATCAAAGGTACGTTCGTTGTATTTATAGTAGTAGCATTTTTTGTTTTTTTTTGGTTGCTTGCCTTTTGTACGGAAGTTCGTGGGGAGTCCAAAGCACCTGGCATGAACACGGGTCAATGCATGCCTATCCCCACAATGATCACCATTGTCAAAGAACAGTTTAAAGAAGTAGTTGTGTTCAAGGGAACAAATAACCGTGAACAAATGGTTCTTATTACACAAAACCCTCTGACTAAAACCTGGACAGCTCTTAACTCCTTCGAAGGCGGATACTTCTGCATGGTTGCATTTGGTGGAAGCGGGGCCGTTTTACCTCAAGTTGATTATTATGGTGGAAATAGCAAATCTAAATCAAATTAGCATAGACTTAGTAGAGTTGATTGCCCCTCTTCTTGCGCTGACACTTAGCATTGGGATAGGGCTATGGGCTAAAGATGCCTTGGATGCGCTAATAAAAGGTTTAACTTTTCGCGCAGATACAGCCATCGAAGAAGGGTGCGAGGTATACATAGATGGTGATAAAGCTACAATCATAAAAATTGGGATCTTCAAAACCACCTTTCAAATTCGAAATGGCAGAGGTGTCACCTGGCGATATGTTCCAAACAAACGCATTGAATTCTTAAAACTTGAAAAAGTTATAGAGCCGCCAGAGGACGATGACAATTAACGGGACGACACAAACCGTTTTTAATTTTATTAAATAAGTTCAACAAAATTAGGAGCTTATTTATGTCTGAAGAAAGCCAAGAAAACGTATCCTCAAAAGCTAAAAAATCAGCGGCAAAGAAAACTTTAAATGATCAGGTTGTGAAGGCAACACCGAAAGATGCAGTGTTTGTATGCCTGGATGCATCATGCCCAAGATTCGATCTGGTGCTTGACGTAGATGAAACCATACGCGGCTTTAGAAACTCAGAAGGACATTTAGTTTTCACAGTCCCGGCTGAACTAGCTGAGAGAGCCAGAAAGCATTTTCATGTTACAAATGGCAGATTGGTTGAAAGCTGATGCCAGTACATGCAGTCGAGGCTGTTCATCCAACAACAGGAAGTAGGGATGCCCCCTCTTCTACACGCCTCGCCCCCCAGGTGTTTCGCGGAAGCAAACATGCACCATTAGAAAACTTGGTTGCCATTGCATTAAGGCGATATGGGGACTTCTCCAGTAGAAGAGTAACTGGTGATGTGGTTCTCATGTTTATCGAACTCGCAAATGAAATTATCGAGATGATAAACATGCATCCTTATTATACAGGGAATACTATTGAGTATTACAATTCACAAACAGATATTCGCGAAATAGAAGACGCGATAATGGTTAGGGGGCTTTTGGCTCTGTACGCAGAACAGCAAGCAAGCGAAAAGTACCCCAACAGTCGTATGGAGTTTGCCAGACATTTAAACGGCATACTCTATAGCCGAAAATACAAAGGCGGTGTTCGCCATGAGATGACACCTCTGGAAAACACAGACCCCATGAAGGATGTGAACGGGAATAGTTCGTCACTGGCAATATAATGAAAACTAAGTCACCATCCCTTATATCGAGTAGGCTATCTGCTTACTACGCATTCAAAGGCTTAGATAGAAGTCGGCCTTTGATAGGGATGGATGACGGCGAAAAACAGCCGCTATTTACGATGAACAACGCTCATAGTCACTGGACAGGAACAGTTAAACGAGATGTTGCCCTTATGGTTCGCCATAAATTTGATGAAGGCGAGATAGTACACCAAGACTTTTTTGATAGAACCGGGTTAGGCTTTGCGGTTCAAGATGGCAAATCTATATCTTTGTATTCGGAACGGGGAGCAAACTTCCCAGATGCCTTCCAACAAGACGTTCCGGTGACCAGCATGAGCTTTGCTAACAAGCTTTATTTTATGTCCCCAAACTTCCCTATGATTAAGACAGATGGATCAAGCTTTCAGAAAAGCACGGCATCGATAAGGCCCGGTTTCGCAGTCGGCATACAAGGCCGCATTTATGCCGCGGGGCAGTTAAACAACCCCAAAGAGATAGCGATATCTCGTTTGTTTGAGAACTTTCCAGATGATGAAATATTTATCGCTGAGGAAACCAGAGCTAGTAGTGATGTTGCTAGGGCAGATTTTTTAGACCTTACAAACGTATTGGGAAGCGCGGATGAAATTACTGGTCTGGCTCGGTTCGAAAGTAACCGCCTAGCCATCTTCACGAATGACCAAACAGTTGTTTATAAGGTGGACCCAGATTACACACAGAAAGAAATTGATAACCGAGCAAATATTCAATTAGGGGCGATATCCCATAATGCGATTGCCCAGGTTGGTAGTGATGTAATCTTTTGCAGTCGGCATGGCGTACACTCGCTGATACGATCTGCCGAAAACGGTTTAACTATCGATAGCAGAACTCTCTCGTATGAAGTGGAGACAATTTACAAGCAGTTGCTAAAAGACTGCATAGGACCGCGTTTTGTAAACGCAACATACGATCAAGACCTCGGCAGACTGCACATTTTTTTCCCAATGAAGAGTGGATTGCACAAACAGCTAGTTGCTGAGTTTAGACGGGGGTACGAATCCCTGACCTGGGCAACGGCTGATTGCGGTGCTTCTCGATGCGGTAGCTTCCTTGCTGGTAATATGACTTTCGGAACGCGAGGGGCGATATACAGCCGCCTTGATGAAACCGTTGAGATAAACCCTATTGATGACATTACGGATGATTTCATCCGCCCTCAAATGACAGTTGAAACCCCGATATTATGGCACGGGAGTATCGATGAACAGAAAGAAGCTGTTGCTCTTATTGTGCAAGCGGCTGGAGCTGGTCGGCTCCGAGTAACTGCATTCGATGAACAGGGAAATGAGGTCTTAGTTGAAGAGATTTCGGTTGAGTTACGGGACGACAACCCGGAGAAATTCCCGCAAGATAGCCTTGATTTACAATTCAGAATTCCGTTTCAGTTGCGCTATAGGGGGGTGCAATTGAAGTTTGAAAGTATTGACCTTGGATCACTAGAAATCCTTGGGTTTGCGATAGAGCTAAAGAAAGCATAGGAAAACGTCATGGCGAGATTACAGCAAATTCATCCTGGCAATTATCGATCAAGCGGTAACATAGATGATGAGTTTTCATCTGTTATTAGGTACTTGGTCAGCGGCGAGAAAGGTGACTACACTTTAGGTGAGTTGATGTCCGTTCTCTTCGATGATACGGGGACGCTGAAATCTCCTGTTGAGATGCGTTTAGATGGCGGCACAAATTTACAATACAGAGTCGGCCAATATACTGACAGCACATCAGGTTGGATAACTATTGCCCCAGCTAGTGCGATAGCGGGTGCGCCAGGAAGTGACGTTGGAACAATAGAAGGTCCCCTCTTCAGCCAGGGTACGGCTTACACTGCAACCAGTGGCCAGACGATATTCTCATATGAAGTTGATACGACAGACGATGTAATGGTTTTCGTTAACGGTATCTTACAGGCGGCTTCCACTGTCACTATAGATGCATCCAACAACCAGGTTGTATTATCTAGTGGTGTAACGGCCGGGCATATCGTTTACATCATTAAAATCAGAAAGCAGTCAGTATCTAACTACAGGCGATCTGATCAAACAGCTACAGCGAACCAGGCAGTTTTTCCTTTTACCCATGAGAGTTTTGAAAACATCCTCGTTTTTAGAAACGGCTTATTTCAAAACCCCGGCGGGTCAAACGACTATACGAACTCCAGTGCTCAAAACACCGTCACTTTTAACACGGCCTTATCCGCCGCAGAAATTGTTAGCATCATAACAGTTGAGAACACTGCCGTTAAATCAGTGTCTGGGCTTATGACACGGGACAACTACACAGATGCAAACGGGTTCATCCCTTTTGCTAAGTTATCAGTCTCGGCTGGGGAGATCCCGCAAGATAGAGTTGCTGGATTGGCTACCTTAACGTCTGATCGAGGAAAGGTATTCGTATCGAGTTCAGCTCCTACTGCCGCAAGTGCAACAGTTGCTGGGAACATTTGGATAGATACCAGCACCAGCCCCGATACCGCAAAATTTTATGACGGCGTACAATGGTTAAATTTTGCAAGCACAACGACCATTCCAGATTTCGTCACAACGGACGCTGGGAAAGTGCTCCACATTAACAGCTCCGGGACAGCTCTTGAATTTAAAAACATAGATACAACCGCATTTGTTTTATTATCTACTGTTGGCGCGGCCAGTGGTATAGCATCTCTAGATGCGAATGGTCGGCTTCCATCATCACAGATGCCAACTGTGATGAACCTTGACTCTTTTGACTTCAAGAATGTTGGTACGATTTCGAGCCCAACTACATTTGACCTGAAAAGAATATTTAAAGAGGCCGCTCGTATCGACAGCATTTTCTTAAAAACTACCAGCGGCACATGCGATGTGCAAATCCAAGTCGATGGGGTGGGAGTTGGAACGACCCACAGTGTGTCCAGCACCCCGATAGAACAAAACCTGGCGAACAGTATTTTGGTGGACGCAACAACGACCAGCAAAATGATTGGATTAAATGTCACAAACACGGTCGCGGCTGTCGATCTTGAAGTTGTCCTCGCCGTGGCCAAACAGTCGGTGTAATTGAATGTATGGGTTTGCAGATAAATTAAGAAGAAAAGGCAGATTTGGCGATACGCTAGTTGCTCATTTGTCGGAAGCAGAGGCACGGTTCTTAAAAAGAGCTGGCGGAGCTGGAACCGTCAATCCTTTTACGGGTGCGCTGGAATATTATAAAGGGACTCTAGGCGGCAGACAGTCTTTCTATGATGAGCTGATGCCAGATCAAGGAGCGCAAGATCCCGGCCTAGAACCACCAAAGAAATCTGGGATGGATGGTTTCTTTAAGACCCTTGAAAACATTCAAAAACAAAATCAGCCTCAAAAACCGGATTCCGGCCTTGCACCACAAATGCTCAGTTTCGCTAAGATCATGCAGAAAACATTTGATAGAGACGATCCAGGAACTGAGGGCGGAATTCGAATGGAGTACACGGGTAACGTAAACGATATCTATGATCTAACTGGTTCGATAAGCTATCCTTTGCGTAACAAATTAATAGATCGTTTTTACGGTGATACAAACGAAAATAAGCTTCCCGGCCGTGTAGATGAGATTGTTTCTTATATGTTCCGAAAAAATGATGACGGTATAAATGCCTTTGAATTTTTTGGTGGGAAGGAAGCCTACATAAATGCCCTTGAACAAATTGGCGTAACAGGCGAAGGAAAGAGCTACGCCGACAGGACGGTCAAGGGATTTATTGAAGGTGCAGAGTCGCTTGCCAAAGCTCTAAACCAAGCACAAACCAGCACGACCATGGGAGCGGTCAAAGGGCCACAGTTTGCGGGAAGCTATAAAACCTTTGGCGAAGCGAAAGAAGCGATGTTTGGGCCAACTGGCCTCTCCGCTGTTACCAATATGCTTAACCCAGCCAAAGCCTTTGCTAATTTGGTTGGTACCGGAGTAACGGCGATCACAGATCCATATACCAGTTGGGCTGATGCTTTAGGCAGATCGTTTGGGTTTCCTGATGCACAAGTTGGATTTCAAAAACAGGATGTTGGTTTTGGGATCGAAGACGATGACAGTGAAGACGATGACGGTACTGGTTATGGTGGCGGTGCTGGATAATTAGGAGAATAAAAATGCCAGGTAGAAGATTTTCAGATAAAATGTTTGGGCCAGCCCGAGACATGGCAAAGATGGGTCGATTTGGGGACACTTTGCTGGCGCATATTAACCCGGAAGAAGCAAAGCTTTTAAAAAGTATCGGCGGCAGAGGTACGATCAATCCAAACACTGGTGCTTTGGAGTTTGCGACTAGAGAGGACTTCGATGCTGATTTTTACCTTGCACAGAACCCAGATGTAGCCGCCGCGGGATATGGTACTGGTGAAGGACAGACAGATCCTTTTGAGCATTACAATCAATTTGTCTTACAAGGGGACGAAACCCGTGCTGGGAATTTTGGGGAGCAACAAGCAAAAGACCTCGGCGCATTTACTGGCGTGTTCGATCCAACTTACTACCTAGAACAAAACCCAGATGTAGCTCAGGCCTTAGATGAAGGAGCATTGGGTGACATAACTACTGCCAGAGGCCATTTCGATGCTTTTGGTCAAGCCGAAAAACGAGCTGGCAACGTAACCCAGAAAGAATTACAAGACCTTGGATTTGAAGGAATGCTGGGTGGCAACAGATTTGGAGGCTCCAGCGAATTTGCAACACAACGCCAACGTATGTTGTCTGGAGACACTCAAGGAGCTGGTGCAGGTGCAACAACCAATTTTCTCAACGAAGCTGGAACAAATTTAAGAGATGACATTATCGGCTCTGGCGAGGGTGCATTCGACCTAATAGGCGATACACAACTCATGCTAAATGACCCGCTTGTAGAAACATTACAAGATAGGGTGACGGCAGTTGACACCGGATACACTGGTGATTTTGCCCCCGGTACAGTCGATGCTTTTCGCTCCGATTTTTCTGACAGAGACAGTGATGACTCCACTCCATTTACAGCTTTGAATACCAGTAACATCAGTACGGCTGGTTTAGACATCACACCGCTCCGGGATGCATTGAGAGAAATCGGATACGAAGGTGAATACGGTGCTGGCGGTGTAGATACGTTTGTTCAAGATCAATTAGATGAGTTGTTGTTAGCTGATACAGGCGATCTACAAACAAATGTTAGAAACATCAGAACTGAGAAACGTCTTCAAGAGCAAGCCGCGAAAAACGAAGCAGACATGGCCGCTCTAATAGCGGCGGCATTAGATGAGCGCGGTTTAACAAGCCCAACTGACTCCGAGGTTTCTACCATGCCTATCGTCACAGAAGAAGGTGTGAATACAGACGCGGGAACTGATGTCGTAACTATCGATCCGATTGATTTTGAAGACTCATCAGCAGTAGCCCCTGGCGTGACCTTTGTCGGTCCTTCAGATAATGAAGTGTTCGATCCATTCAGCGGCACGTTTAGGCGCACTAGAATAAATCCTTTCACCGGGGCTCTTGAATACCTGCCGATAGCTCCCTCACCGTTTAGCCAAGCAGTCGCGCCGGGAAGAAGGTCTGGGTTTGGTAATTTAATTGTCGTCTAGAGGAATACAAAGATGGTAGCACTTTCAACAGTCTTAGGCATAGGCCAGCTTGCATTAGGTGCTTTCAGCGGCATGCAGTCCAGTAAGGCCGCAAAAAAGTCAGCGGCCCAAACGGCTAGGCTGACAGATGCCCAAATAGAAGCCCTTAATAGAGCGAATGAAATCGGTGATGCTGGCGGAGCCGCATTGCAGATTGCCCTCGGAGAAGTTCTCAGCCAACTTGGCTCACGGGGACAATACGACCCAGAGAAGATCGATGATCTGGCTAGTCTCCTTGCTGAGGAAGCAGACCTAAACGAGGTCGATGTAAAGAATAGTATTCGCCAAGCGATGGTCCAGGCTGGCGGCAGATCTAATCAGCAACTTGTGAATGCTTTAAATACAGCCCGTTCATTGTTCAAGCCAACCGCTGAGGGAATGACCGCCGCGCAAAGTAGGCTAAATCCAAATGCTTATGATGCTACAGTGGCCGCAAATGCTCAAGCATATGCAGGGATGCTGGACAAGCAAACGCAAAGTAACCTGGATGCCGCCCTATCTAGAATAACGGCTGGCCGCTACAGCAAAATGGGTGGTGCGAGGTCTGGCGCAGAAATAGCCGCGGCTACAATGGCCGCTGAAAGTGCATCAAAACAGCAAGCGGAAAACCAACTTCGCGCTATTGACATGGCTATGAAGCAAGCGGCTGGATTGCAGGGCCTATCTACAGGACTGCAAGCTGGGAATATAAACGCTCAGAAAATGCAAATGAATATTGCAGATATGCAATTCAAGCAAGCAATAGACTCATTAACGGCTGGTCAGACTGCGCGAAGTAATGCACAAGGCATGGCGGCAAATGAGGCCCAGCAAGCTATTGCACAACTTACAGCTCAAAACACCCTTAACCAAAACAAAGATCTTGCGGCTTATCAACAAGCTCTTAATCTTGTTGGTGCAGAACAAGGGCTCCGAGGCAACTTAATCGCTGAGGTGCAGAATTTGGTCACCGCGCCGTATACTTATAGAATGGCGGGACCTCAGCTTACGGCACAAACAGCCCCGGCTGGCGCGAAGGCATCAATAGCAAACACCCAACTTTTTGCTAATCAGGCGAGTGATGCTTTCAGCATGGCGGGTCAGCAATTAGATAAGTTGCTAAAAAATAACACGGTACAGTCCCCAACACTTAGTAGCTCGGCAAATGCGGGAAGTTTTGCTCCGACCAACACTTTCTTCTCGCGAAATAATTATGGAAGCTCTCCATTCAGGACAACAAGTAATCCAGTATTTGGAGTTTAAAAATGATTTTCGGAATCGGCGGTCTGCAAAAGGGCATCAACGAAAGTGATGATCGTTACCAAACCAAACGATTAAACAACCTTAGAGCTTATCAAACATGGCGGGAGTTATTCCCAACCGCAAGTATGTCAGACCATCAAAACTTTATTAACAACCTTGCGGGTGGTGACAGATATTTGCGAGGTCAGCTCCCTTCAGTTGAGGCAATCGAAGCCTACGATAAAGAGCGCAAGCGTAAAAGAAAGCTTGCTGAAGAAGAGCGGCAGTTCCAAAGAGTAACAAGACAGCTCCAGATGGATACAAGCATGAACCAGATGATCGATGATCTGGCCACTAAAGGTGTAGGAGTTGACGATATAGAAAGTACAATTTTAGGTCGGTTCGAACCTGGTTCAGAACTTAGAAAAATGTTTGAAACAAAGTTTTCGTCTAACCGCCCGGCCCTAAATGCGCGAGTCAATCTTGCGGCTCAAAATCAGGGTGCGAAAATATTTGACATACTGAAAGATGTAACGGATGCAAAGGAACGACAAAACATATTAGAAAGTTTTGGCATTAAAAAAGATTCTACAATTAACAAAATAGTTACAGCAAAAACTGTTGCCTATAATAATGAAAAAAAGCGCAAGCGGTTACAAGAAGCTAGACCGACAATTACCAAGTCACAATTAGTTATCGGTTCAGCGATGAGCGGTGACAAAGCGCAAACTATTGCAAAAATTAAACAAACGGGAGAGTTGCTTGGGATTCAAATAGATGAACTCAATGCCAGCCGTATGGCGGATGAAGCAATCGCGGCCGCAACTTCAAATGCGACAAGTTTTGTCAACAACGCCCTCAAGGGTTTAAGTCCCCAAATGCAATTGGCCGCCGCAAAGTATCAAAACGAAGGGCAGACAGAACAAGAGATAAGGGCCTATCTCAACGGATCGATTGGCTCTGATGTTCCTGGGGTGTTACGCGAAAGAATTTTAGACACTGCA
>MDSZ01052449.1_pt1 | contig 10661 bp, 5 predicted proteins | sample 811201 | NCBI WGS metagenome assembly MDSZ01 (sample SAMN05326647, study PRJNA326480) | marine metagenome | isolation source: seawater | place: Indian Ocean: North | collected 2010
AGCAGCACTCGGAAGAAGAAGAAGAAGAAGAAGAAGAAGAAGACGATACAAAAAAAAGAAAAAGAAAAAAAAAATGCCTCCGAAAGGGACGACGACGACGACGACGAGGACGACGACGACGACGAGGACGAAGAGAGCCCGGGAACAATCACCACCCGCTTTAAAACAGACGACGACGAAAGGGGAGGGGAAGACGACAAAGAAGCAGCGGAAAAGTAAAGACGACGACGACGACGACAAAAAAGAAGAAGAAGAAGAAGAAGAAGCGGGTGGTTCGACAAAAAAAGAAGCGGCGCTTTCTTTGACGACAAAAATTCGGGAGGATTTTCATGGGAAACGAAGAAGAACGAAGAGAGAAGGGTCGTCGTTGTGCGCACCCATCGTCGTCTTAGAAGGCCACGAAGGCGCGGTGAACGACGTGCAATTTTCCACCGATGGTACCGTTATCGGCACGGGAGGGAACGATCGATGCGTGCGATTGTGGTCGTACGACGTTGAAGAAGGGACGACGACAGAAACAACAACGCAGAAAGAAAAGAATTCGATCGAAAACGTCGCAATCTTGAGAGGCCATAAAAATGCGGTGTTATCGCTCGCATTTCTCTCGGATCAGTTCACGATTGCCTCGGCGAGCGCAGATAAATCGATCCGAGTGTGGGACGTGGAATATGGAGAACAGGTGAAAAAATACGAGAAGAACCACGCGAGAGCGATAAACTGCGTCGACGCGAACGAACGAGGCGCGAGTTTAATCGTCTCCGCCTCGGACGATGGGTACTCTAAAGTTTTCGACGTGCGAGTGGCAAAGAAAGAGGTGATGAAGTTGAAACACAAGTTTCCTGTTGTTTCGTGCGCTATGAGACAGGACGGGATGGAATGCGCGACGTCTGGCGTGGACGGAATTGTGCGAACGTGGGATTTACGAAACGCGACGAGGTATCACGACGCGCCGAAGGAAGAAGACCGAGAACGTTTGGCGAAAGAAGATTTATTGAATTTAGATACTAAAATGACGACGTTAACCATGAAAAACGGTCACGCGGACATCGTCACCGGTCTCGCGTACACCTGTCCAGACGGATTCGAAATCGCCTCGGTCGGTATGGACGGCAAGTGCAACTTGTTCGACGTAAAGCCGTTTCGAGAAAACGGGGATTCGAGAGTCGAGAAAACATACAAAGGCGTCCAAACGGATTTCGAAAAGCGAATTATCAAGTGCGCGACGAGCTCTCCTTTACTCTCCAGTAACGTTTCGTCGAACCCAACGTACGTATCTTCCGGTTCCGCGTGCGGCAATGTCTTCGTCTGGGACCAAAAATCTGGAAAGATCAAATACAAACTTCCCGGCCACAAAGGAAGTTGTTTATCCGTCGCGTTTCATCCGTTTGAACCCGTTTTAGCCAGTTCGGGCGCGGATGGCAAGGTTTTCTTAGGCGAATTAGCTTTGTAACACGTGTACTACTTCATTCTGCGCGCGCGTTCCGCGCGTGGATCGTCGTTTAGCGTTGTAGCGTTCCGTCGTCGTCGGCGGCGTTCGTTCGTTCGTTTGTTTTTTTCCCTTTCCAAAAGTTTTCCAAAACTTCTCACAAAAAAGCGAGGCGGAGGAGGACTTTGAAAGACGGTAGTTTTGTTGTTGTTTTGATGTCGAACAACACCTCGAGCGGGGGCGAGCCGTCGAAGTTTGCGGGCGAGGCCGGGTCTTTCCCGTCCTCTGGTCCTTCAAACTTCGACCCGTCGTCGCCTCGGGCGGACCCGGTGGCGTTCGTGCGTCAGCGAGAGCACGAGACGCGCGAGGCCATGATCGACATCGAGAAAGCGAAGTTGATCCGGGAACGTTTGCGAGAATGTTATCGCCGGGAAGGCGTGAACCACTTCGAGAACTGCAAAGAGCTGGTGGAAAAGTACGCGGAGGCGTTCCACGGGAAAAGCTTGGCCAGAATAAACGTCATGAGAGACTCCAAGTGACGACCACCACCCTCACGTCGACGACGACGACACCTTGTAGACGTCGGGGTACATTGATGATGATGTGTTCTACCATTTCAGAGAGAGAGAGGGAAAAAACATGGCGTAGTAGACGAGGTGTTCGAGACCCGGTGGTGTGTGTGTGTGTGTGTGTGTGTGTGTGTGTGTGTGTGTGTGTGCCCTCGACGTTTTACGAGCGGCCCACCGGGGTTGTAACGAGTAGTAGTAGCAGTAATAATACACGTAAATACACAATTGTATGTCCCAACGCAAACTCCCCCTTCACAAAAGGTGGGTTATTACAGCAAAGTCGTTCGATGCTCTCTCTCTCATCGAGGGAAACCACCCGAAAGAACAGAACAGACTTTAATAGAAGCAGAGTCTTTTTTCAACCTCTTTTTTTTTGACTCACTCATACTCCCCAAAACAACACCAACAAAAAGAAAACAACCTCTTCTTTTAGTGTGACAAAAACACATCATTTTTATCATCACTTTTTATTGTTGTTGTTATTTATACCAACGCGCTCTCTCTTCTCTCCTTGTGTTGGGGAAAAGGTCCTCCTTCCTCTCGGACTTTCCGATTTTCAATTACCAACCACACGAAACGAAGAACCCTTTTGGTGGTGGTTGTTGGTGGTGGTGGTGGTGTTGAATCGGGACGAAGCGCGCGCTCGACGCGGAACGCAAACAGATTCGATTCTCGATTTTGGAAACACACAAACCACCACCGAAAATTGGAGATATTTATTCGTCGCAGGCACGCGTTTACTTTTGCGAGAAGACGCGGGGGGGAGAGAGGAAGGCGAGACAGAGGAACGCGAAGAAGGCGAGACAGAAGGAAATAAAATATGCCACCAACAGGCCCTCGAGGCGTGGGCACTGCCATGGCCAAAAAAACGCGGGAGAAGGAAACAGAAGAAAAGAGAAAAGACGGCGGTTTGACCGCGTTCTTTAGTCGAGGAAGAAATCGGTCGGAAAGAGACGCAGAAAAGGGAAACGAGGAAAAGAAGGATGAAAAAGAACTATCGATTCGAGTGAAAGATTACAAAAGACCAGGAGTGATGAGGACGGTGACGTTCTCTAGAACTACAAGCGCAGCGGCGGCGACCGCGGCGAATGCCGTTGGCGAGGAAAACGAAGAATTTCAAATGGCGTTAGATCGAGAGGATGAGTTGGAGGTGTTGATGGAAGATTCGCTCGACGTTTTGTTAGGTGAAAAAAGCGATAGGTCGCCGGGCTTCGGCGATAGAAATCAACCGCATGTGAGAAGAACGAAAACGCACCCCGGCGCGACGATGAACGCGAACACGTATAATACTTCTTCCGACGATACATATAAGAAATACAAGAAAGAATTTGAACGAAGTAAAAGTCAAACACATAACCAACATTTGGATACGTTTGCGAACTCGTTCGCCGACGACGGCGACGAATACAGAAATAATACGATTATAAAAAAGACGCAAACGAAAAAGAGTCGGTACGTGTTGCCGAACCCAGAGAACACGTGGTATCCGTCATTGGACGTCGTCAAAAAATCATTTCGAAACGTTCTAAACGAGGTCACAAAGAGAGTGCTGAAGACAGACACGCAGTTGGGATTACGTTCGAGCGGTGTGAGGAAGAAACAAGTCCGATGGACTATGAATTTGGCGAAAATTGAAGCCAGGAGAAGACATCGCGACGCGAACATCAGAGAGGACGATCGGACTTGGGTGCGAGGAACGAGATTCTTTGAGTTTTCACAGACGAGATTATTTACGACTTGGATTGCAACCATGGTGTTTTTATACGTCCTCACGGAAGGTATCGACAACTGGGCCGGTATTGCGACAATGACAAAAGTTGGCGGGTGGCGCTTGGCGCTTTTCAACGCCATTCAATTAATCATCAACATCACGTTTTTAATCGAAGCAATCGTAAAAATCGGCGGTGCCGGTCCAGTGGTTCGCGTGACGCACAAAGAAACGAATTACGACGACGTTCTTGAAGAAGAAATAGAAAAGATAACGGTGAAGTACCGATTAGCGAAATGGGAACCGTGGTCGTATTTCTTCAACTTGAGCAACATCTACGATTTTACGGTGAATGTTTTAATCATTTACGGATATTGCATGGATGCGGTTCCGGGCGCCAACGTTGGGTGGTTTACCCCTGGAAGAATCACCGCGTTTCGATTGTTGCGTATGATTCGCGTGTTGAAGTTTTTTTACTCGTTTCAACAGTTTTCGGTGATTTTATCTGGCATCGCCGCCGGGATCAAAGGTATGGGGTGGGTGGTTATTTTACTTCTCGTCGTCATGTACGTGTACGCCGTGTTGGGCGTGACGTCGTTCGCCTTGATCGACCCCATGCATTTTAGAGATTTGCACACATCGTTTCTAACCGCTGCAAATGTAGCTACAATGAACGATTGGAGGACGTATTTGTTGACGACCATGTACGGGTGCGAGCATTTCGGATACACCGAGGATGATCACATGGACAAGTGCCCGTATTTGTTAGACGACGACGGCGAAACGAAACAGTACGCCCGGGGGCATCCAATCGTCGCGGGCATGTATTTTATTTCTATGATTTTAATAATCGGTAACATCATGATGTCCTTAGTTATCGGTATCATCACCGCAAAAATGGACGAAGCGAACGACCGCGTCGACGAGTTGAGACACGAAAGGCAACAAAAATTCGCCTCGAAAACCATCGGCGCTATTTGGAAATCGCGCAAATCTTTAGACGACAGTTTATCTTTGTACGAATACAACAAGGTTATGTCATATTTGCACTTATTTTCGGGTATTATGGACGATAAGGAAAAAGATCAATTTGGCACCCCGGATACGAGAATGGAACAAATACAAAGCTGGATGGCGAGAAATATAGTCGACACGAAATGGTTCGAAATGATTATCATGCTCGCGATTGTTGTCTCTGCATGTATTAGCGGGTACGCCACACAATTTGTAGGCTATACCGACGATCACACGATGGAGAAAGACGTCCCAGACTGGATTCTAGACGTCGAGACGAGTTTCATATATCTATTCTTGCTTGAAATTTTAATCAAGTTTACCGTGTACTGGGATCCGCCGGTGATGACTTTTTTTACCGGGAGGCAGAAGTATTGGAATATATTCGATTTAGTCACCGTTCTCGTAGGTTTAGCTGGTGAAATTGCTGAACGTGCGTTCGAAAAGGCGCGTCGTTTAGCTTCGTTTACGAGAATCGTCAGGGCATTACGTTTGGCGCGTTTGGTGAAAGTCATGCGAATGGTTCCGCAACTGAACATCATCATTCAATCGTTATGGCTCGGAATGCTTTCTCTGATTTACGTGCTGGGTTTGATGGGTTTTGTATTTTACGCCTACTCCGTCATTGGTGTCGTTTTGTTTTCTGTGAACGATCCGTTCAATTTCCGAACCGTTCCGGTTTCTTCGGTGACGTTGTTTCAAGTGTCCATGTTAGAAGATTGGACGGCCGTTTTGTGGGTGAACATGATGGGCTGCGACACGGATGAATTTGGCATCAAAGATGACGGATTTTACTATCATAACTTACAAGAAATGGAAGAAGAGCCTCCGTATCCGTGCAAGAATCCGAAAGCGAATCAATTCACCGCGTTCGTGTATTTCTTCACGTTCGTGATTATCAATGCGTTGGTGTTCGTTTCGGTGTTCATCGGGGTCATCGTCAACGGTATGCAAGAAGCCACGGCTTCTATGATTAGTCAAATCAATGTGAAAAGGAGGACCGATGCTATCAGAGAACACTTCGAGGTTGGCATTCAGAAGCTCCATGATTTACAAAACACGTTTCACTTGATGAACTGGAAAGGCCGCGTGAAGATGAAACTCTCGCACGTGGAGGAGATTTTAACGAAGATGCAAGTGGAGCACAAACCGGGATATTTGCGACGCGTGATTCAACTGTGGAGCACTCAGAGTAGGTACTCGGTGTTGAGCAAACGAGCTACGAAAACTCGTGGCTCGAACAAAATGCCAAAGTATAGCATGAAGGATGGCCATCTTAAGAAAATAAAGTCGATGCGAGGAAGTTCGAGAGGGGATAAGCTGATGCCGACTAGCCCGAGACAGACGGATTCAAACGCCGTCCGCCGACGAGACCACATCTCGTTCTCCGAAGGTCTCGAGGAGCAAATCCACGACGAAGACGCGAGCAGCTCATCGAAAATCGCCATTGATTTCCCAGATTTCATGTTACTCATTTGCTTGTTGGAACAAGCTGAGTTTTTGGAAAAATCGTATGCCGAGCACCCGAACTCGGGCAAAGAAAACTGGGAAAGTGATTCCTCCTCCGTAACAAACAGCAGCGAAAGTGAAAGTGAAAGTGAATCCGAGATGCAGCACGACGATCAAGAACAAGAATTCCGTCGAAAATTGGAGTTGAAGAAAGCAGAATCCGTTCGTATGCGCTTGAAATCCTACCAATTGGGTAAGAAAGGAACGCTCGACGCGTCCAAGTTTCGCCGAAACATCGACGCGTCCTTCGGCGCGACGTCGCGCTTCTTCCGCAAAGTCAAACTGTTCGCGAAAACCGTACGGATTCGAGCAGAAAGTAGGTTCTTTAACGTGCAGGAAAAGTTGTTCGAGGGAAGTAACCGAGTGATTGGAGAGATACAGGTGTGAGAGAGACGCGTTCGTTCGTTCGTTCGTTCGTTCGTTGATAGGTGCCAACCGTAGTAGTATTTATATGTGTATTTATTATTTCTTTTTTTGCTTGAAAAAAAAAGGGAAGAAGAGAGACCAAAATGCAAAAAACCCAGACATTTTTCTCCTTCAATTTTCAGTGTCGTCATCGTCACACCATCATCGCGTTTGGACGAGGAGAGAGGGACGACGACGTAAACGACGACGACGTTTTGTCGAAGAGACGTGGACGGGTGACGGGCCTTCTTTCGTTTTAAAAAGATGGTGAAAAAGGTGCGTCTCGTCGAAGAGATTTTTTCCCTCCTTCCTCCCTTTTATTATGGAGAGCGGATTCGTCGTTCTTCGCTTCTTTTGATCGCATTAGACGAGTCTTCGCTTCGAGCGGCGCTCGTTTTCACCATCGTCGTCGTCGCAGAATAAAAAGGACTCCCCCCCCCCAAAAAAAAGCCTTTCGGGTCTCTTTCTCAAAGTTCTCGCGACAGAAACGATTAGTGTGGTATTCATTCGTATCGCGGGGTATCATCATCGCCTTTCTTCTCATTCTCCTCTACAAAACAGGACACCGGGGAGAGTAAAAGACGCCCCAAATCGAACAACGACGATGTGGTGGTCCCTCGCGACGTGACGCTTCCGTTGGACGTGCACTCGCGCGTGATGTGCCGATTTCGGTCGGGAGATGAATTTTACATGGTGAAAATCATAGAGAAGCGAGACAGCGCGGACAAACCAGGAGACGCGAAACACGTGGAATACTACGTGCACTACGAAGCGTTCAACAGACGCTTAGACACGTGGGTGAGCCTACTGGATTTCGATTTAGGGACGTTGGAGAAACCGAGGGCGAAGGAAACGTCGGACGCGCAGCCGAACAAAGATGACGGAGAGAAGGATCCGAAGAAAAAGAAACACAAAAAAGATAACGATAAAAACGATGTGAAAGTAGAGAACGATGGGATCGCGGCGGAGAATAGGATGAAAGGCCACGGAGGGCACGGGAACGCGCATCCTGATCCGGAGCACGCCGAGTTCGATCCGAGAGCATTGCAAGAACACGAGGAGTTTACAAAGGTCCGGAACATTTTAAGCATCGAGCTTGGAAATCACGAAATGGACACGTGGTATTTTTCGCCGTTTCCTACGGAATATAACGGGACGAAGAAGTTGTACTTTTGCGAATACACTTTGGCGTTTTTCAAGAGGAAAGAGCAATTGCAGAGACATCTGAAGAAGTGCAAGGTGCAACATCCGCCCGGGGAAGAAATCTATCGAAACGGAAAGATTTCCTTCTTTGAAATCGACGGGAAGAAACACAAAATGTTTTGTCAAAACTTGTGTTATTTGGCTAAGTTGTTTTTGGATCACAAGACGTTGTATTACGACGTCGATTTGTTTTTGTTTTACGTTTTGTGCGAATGGGACGAGAGAGGGTACCACGTGGTTGGATATTTCTCCAAGGAGAAGTGTTCAGAGGAAGGGTATAATTTGGCGTGTATTTTAACTTTACCACCGTACCAAAGAAAAGGTTATGGGAAGCTGCTGATTGCGTTTTCGTACGAGTTATCGAAGAAGGAAGGGAAAGTCGGAACGCCGGAGAGGCCTTTGTCCGATCTCGGGTTAGTGTCCTACCGCGGGTATTGGACGCGAGAGTTGTTGGCATTGTTGGCGGATCCGAACAGACAGTTTGTGTCCATTAAAGACTTGTCGGATTTGACAATGATTAAAACGGAGGATATCATTACGACGTTGCAACATTTGAACTTGTTGGCGTATCAAAAAGGCGCGTACGTGATTTGCGCGGCGCCGGATTTGGTTCAGAAACATTTAAAAAACGCCGGCGGACCTGGCGTGAAAGTGGACGCGAAGAAGATTATCTGGACGCCGTTTAACGCGGATAAAGAATACGAGAAGTATCGTGGATAAATGATACGAGAATGTAAACTACACCATCACTCTTACCTCTACTAATTGATTTCTATGTGCTATTTGCTATCACACGCCCCCTAACGCTACGTATTTAGTTTCTAAAAATGCCTCCATGCCTTCCATCCCGCCTTCACGTCCGTACCCCGAATCGTTCATACCTCCAAATGGCGCTTCTGGCGCGGAAATAGCACCAGTGTTTATTCCCACAATTCCAAAGTTTAAAGCCTCTGAAGCTCTGGTTGCTTTCGATATGTCTTTTGTGTACGCGTACGCGCATAAACCGGAATTCGTATCGTTGGCTAGCGCAAAAGCTTCATTTTCGGTCTTAAAATCTGTTACCACGGCAATTGGAGCAAATATTTCTTCTCTCCACACCAAAGCTTTTTTGTCTTCTCTATCTACGCTAATGCGTTCACGTTTTATGTCTTTGTCCATTCGCAGAATTTGTGGGTACACGAAATTCAAATGTTCTTCATCGTTCGTCGACCACCACGTCGTCATTTTATCCTTCCCTCCGTAAAAGTCTTCGCACGCTCTCACAACTTTCTCCTTCGCTTTCGCGTTAATCAACGGTCCCAAAGAAAATTGGCCTTTTGGAAACGCTTTCGTGTTATCGCCGACGGTCAATTTCCCCGAGCGTTCGCTAAACTTCTCGTAGAATTCCTCAAACACACTTTCGTGCACGATGAATCGTTGCGGACTCACGCACGTCTGTCCGGCGTTTCGAAACTTTGCCATCATCGCGCCAGAAACCGCGCTTTCGATATCGGCGTCCTCGAAAACAATAAAAGGTGCGTTCCCTCCGAGTTCAAGAGACAGTTTCTTCAATCCTGCTCGGCTCGCTAACCACTTTCCAACGCTCGTCGATCCGGTAAAACTAATCTTTTTCACCACTTCCGATTCCGTCATCGCTTCCCCGACGCGTTCGCTTTCGTTCGTCACAATTATTTCCAAGGCTTCTCTCGGAACTCCAGCTTCATACGCCAACTCCACTAACTTTAACGCGCACAACGGCGTCAATTCGCTAGGCTTTAAAAGTACCGAACACCCGCTCGCTAACGCCGCCGCGACTTTCCTCGTCACCATCGCCGCTGGAAAATTCCATGGCGTGATAACTCCAACCACGCCGACGGGTTGTTTGATGACTGAACATCGACTCGACGTCGACGTGGATGATCCCATGTTTCTTCCATACGCTCTCGACGCTTCCTCCGAAAACCATTGCACGAACGAATTCGCGTACGCGACTTCCCCGAGCGATTCGTTTCGCGGTTTGCCGTTCTCGTACGTCATGAGTTTCGCGATCGTTTCTTTTTCTCGATCGATATTTTCGTGCCATCGACGTAACACGGATGCGCGATATCTCCCCGTTCGACGATGCCACGTCGTCGAAATCGCCTGCGTATTTTGTAACGCGCTGTTCATCCGTTCGAGCGTTTCCAGACATCGTTCTTTCGCGTTTTTTTTTGTAGAGGAAACGGTGCCGAACGACGACGTCGTCGTTTTCACCGTCGCGAACGGGGTCCTCGTCGCCGCGTTCCGAACGACCACCTCGTCCACCGTCTCCGCGGGTGAGATATGAGTGAAGGAGTTTTTGTTGTCGTCGTCGTCCGTCGTTCCCAAAATTTCCGGGAGTCCTTCTTCCTCGTCTTCCCGAACGCCGACGACGCGAATCTCGTCGTAACTGTAATCATTCTCATCATCATCATCATCATCGTCCTTCTCCGTCGTCGTCTTCTTCTTCGTCGTCGTCGTCGTCCAATGTGCTCCTCCTCCGAAGAAGAACGACGGTGATGGGGGGGACGAAAACCCTCTCGTCGTCGTCGTCGTCGTCGTCGTCGTCGTCGACATCGCGGGGCGGTGGAAAAGAGACCACATAACCGCGCGGTAAAAACGCGAGCGGTGGTGGTGGTGGTGGTGTTTCGAGAGGAACATTATGAGTAGTATGCGAACAAGACGTAGAGAAGAGAGGCGCTTTTTTTTTGACGAAAAAAAATGTCAAAAAAAAAAAAAAAAAGTGTAAAATATTCTGAGTCCCCAAAAAAACATTATTGTCCCCAAGTAGGGGTTCGCCCAAAATATCGAAAAAAGAGCTCTTTTCTCG
>MDSZ01267445.1_pt1 | contig 10661 bp, 10 predicted proteins | sample 811201 | NCBI WGS metagenome assembly MDSZ01 (sample SAMN05326647, study PRJNA326480) | marine metagenome | isolation source: seawater | place: Indian Ocean: North | collected 2010
ACAAAAAGAAAGTATTACTGATAAAATAAGTGAATGGGTATTAATTGATTCTGCATTTTATAACTTTCCTCATCCATCTGATTCAATTGGATTATCTTCTAATCCAGAACAACAAATTATAATGAGTGAACTATTAAAAACTAAAATTAATCTAAATTCATATAGAAGTTCTGGATACGTACAAATATCAAAAGACATAAACAATTTTACACTGAATGCTGGTACTAGGGGCAATTATTGGAGTTATAATAAAGAGATTCTATTTAGTCCAAGAGCATCATTAGCATATGCTCCTGTTTGGGAGAAAGATGTAGTATTTCGTGCTGCAACTGGAATTTATTATCAATCCCCTTTCTATAAAGAACTACGAACAAAAGAAGGGAAACTTAAAAAAAATATAAAAGCACAACAATCTATACATTATGTTTTGGGGTATGACTATTTATTCTATAGTTGGGGAAGACCTTTTAAATGGATAACTGAATTTTATTATAAAGATCTTAATAACCTAATACCATATAAAGTAGAAAACGTGCAAATACAATATTTACCAGATGAAGTTTCAAATGGATATGCTACAGGAATTGATGTTAAAATAAATGGTGAATTTGTTTCTGGTGTCGAAAGTTGGGCAAGCCTATCAGTCATGAAAACAGAAGAAGATATAATTGGAGATACTAAAGAGGATCAAAATGGTAATACGACAGAGATTAGCTATATACCTAGACCAACAGACCAAAGATTAAACTTTAGTATGTTTTTTCAAGATTATATACCAAGAAAACCAAATTATAGAATGCATCTAAATTTAGTTTATGGTTCTGGACTTCCTTTTGGACCTCCTAATTCCCAAAAACATCAAGATATTTTGAGAATTCCAGATTATAGGAGAGCAGATATTGGTTTTTCTGCTATAATCAAATCAGAAAAAAAGAAAAATACTTATAAGTGGCTCAATAATTTTAATTCTATATGGATAAGTTTTGAGGTATTCAACATATTAGATATAAATAACACTGTTTCTTATATCTGGGTAGCAGACATAACTGGTCGAGAATATGCTGTACCTAATTTTCTAACAAAGAGAAAGTTAAATGCTAAAATTAGTTTATCTTTCTAACCAATAAAAAAGATCTATTTGTCTAACTTTTTAGATAATGTATCATTATATATTTGCTTATATTCATCTATTGATCCAAAATCAATATCATCAACTAAAATTCTTCCTTTTGTAACATGGCCTAAAAGCATAAAAGGAACTTTACTACTATGCATTTCATCTAAAAAAATATCTTCTCCCACCTCTGTAACAGAAACAACTATCCTAGATGGTGATTCTCCAAATAAAAAAGCATCGTTTCTTACTTCTGAAGAACCTACAATTTCAAAACCTAAATTATTAGTAAAAGCGCTCTCTAATAAAGTAATAAATAAACCTCCATTAGACACATCATGTGCAGATTCTATAATACCCTTATTAATTATTTTTTTAATTATCTCTTGAACATTATATTCATGATCTAAATCAAAAGGTGGTGTTGATGACTCTTTAAAACCATGATAAGAAGCTAAATACTCTGATGAAGAAATATCGTTTAAGGAGTTGCCAATTAAATATATTAAATCAGATTTACCCTGAAATGCTAAAGATGTTATATTTTTCTTATCTTTTACAATACCTAACATACCTATAGTTGGAGTTGGAAAAACAGGTATTTCTTCACCATCAATTGAAGACTGATTATAAAAACTAACATTACCTCCTGTAACAGGTGTACTAAATTTCTTGCACGCCTTACTCATTCCCTTAATTGCACCAACAAATTGCCAATACACCTCCGGATTATAGGGATTTCCAAAATTCAAACAATTAGTAATAGCTGAAGGAACTCCTCCTGAACAAATAATATTTCTTGCAGCTTCAGCAACAGCCATAGCACAACCATCCTCTGGATTAGCATTTACAAATCTAGCATTACAATCAACTGTCATGGCAAGCGCCCTATTTGTTCCTTTAATATTTACAATTCCTGCATCAGTAGGATTATTAGTACTCATATTTATTGTTCCTACCATAGAATCATATTGTTCATAAACCCACCTTTTAGAAGCAATATTTTCATGTCCCGTTAAATACTTAGCTACATGTACAAGATCAGCAGGTTCACCAATTGTATTTATATCAAATTCTTGCCATTGCTTAAAGTACTCAGGCTCACTATATTCTCTATGATATACAGGAGCACCACCTCCTAAAACTAAATCATTACAAGGCACATCAGCAACTAATTTTCCATTCATAAAATATTTTACCCTATCTCCCTTTGTAACAACACCTATTTGTTCACATGATAAATCCCATTTATCAAATATCTCCCTTACAATATTTTCCTTACCCCTATCAACGACAACTAACATTCTCTCTTGTGATTCAGAAAGTAATATCTCCCAATCTTTCATGTTTTTTTGTCTTGTAGGCACCTTATCTAACCATAATTCCATTCCATGCTTACCAGCAGCTGACATCTCATTAGAAGAACATGTTATTCCTGCAGCTCCCATATCTTGCATACCAATCACTGCATCCGTCTGAGCTAATTCTAAAGTAGCTTCTAAAAGTAACTTCTCTTGAAATGGGTCACCTACTTGAACAGCGGGCAAATCTTCAGCAGAATCTTCAGTAATATCCTTAGATGCAAAAGAAGCTCCATGAATACCATCTTTACCTGTATGGGAACCTACAATAAATACAGGATTACCTTCTCCTGATGAAGTAGCAGAAATCATATCACCCTTCTTCATAATTCCTGCAGAAAATGCATTAACTAATGGATTAGTATTATAACAATCATCAAAAAAAACTTCTCCACCAACGATAGGAATTCCAAATGCATTTCCATAATCACCTATTCCTTTTGTTACACCTTTTACTAACCATTTAGTTTTTTCAAGATCTATATTTCCAAATCTCAATGAATTTAACTGAGCTATTGGACGAGCACCCATAGTAAAGATGTCTCTGTTTATTCCTCCAACTCCTGTTGCTGCTCCTTGATAAGGCTCTAATGCTGATGGATGATTATGAGATTCTATTTTAAAACAACAAGCCAAACCATCACCTATATCAACTAAACCAGCATTCTCCTCACCAGCCTGAACTAACATATGAGGTCCATCCTTAGGTAATTTTTTCAACCATACAATAGAGTTCTTATAAGAACAATGCTCAGACCACATTACCCCAAATACACTTAATTCGCAAAAATTTGGAGTCCTACCTAAAATTTCTTTAATCCTATCAAATTCATCTGGCAACAAACCCATTTCTTGGGCTTGTTCAACAGTAGCTAATTCAACATCAATCTTTTCAACCATGTATTATTTTTTATATACAAATATAATTCATACAAATAAATTGCAAACTAAATACAAAGAATTTAAGATAAGTTTTTCAACATGTTTTTAGCATATAGTTTGATTATATAATGAAGGAATCTTTCCTTCAACATCTTTATATTTTTTCTGTATATAATTCATATCAGTTTTAAAATTACCTGAAGGGTTAAACTCACATATAACACCAACCTCCTTTAGTTGATAATCCATCTTAAGAAGTAGAATTGGGACTTTTGCCCTAAGAGATATATAATAAAAACCTGTCTTCCACTTTTCAGTCCATGAACGTGTACCTTCAGGAGTAATCACAAAATATAATTGATCATAATTATTAAAAATATTAGAAACATATTCGACTAAATTACTACTCTTCTGACGAGAAACAGGAATTCCTCCATTTAACTTTATTAACAAGCCTAATAATGGCAAAAATAATTCTTTTTTCATTAAATATTTAAATTTGATATCCATAATATAACCATAACACATTCCAATAAAAAAATCCCAATTAGAAGTATGAGGGGCACATATTACAACGCACTTATCAGGATATTCATTACCGCCAACAACCTTCCAACCACTTAATTTAAAATAAAATTTTGCTAATAATCGTTTCATTATATTTATTTAATAATACAAAGAAAACATTTTATAATTATATCAACAAAAATTGTAAGTTTGCATAACAAAATAATTCTTTATGAAAGCAAAACACATCGTACTTTTACTTATACCTTTAAATATTATGCTTGCTTATTTTATATATAACAGTATAACAAGTGAAATTGATTTTAATAAAGCAGCTAAAATCAGAATCAACGAAAATGTACAGAAACTTAAAGATTTAAGACAAATACAAGTTAAGTACAAACAAACCAAAGGATTATTTGCAAATAATTTTCAAGATTTAATATATTTTCTTGAAAATGATTCTATAACTATCATTAAAGCTATAGGTGAAACCCCAGATAGCTTAACAGATTTTCAAGCTATTGAATTAGGTGTTATAGAGCGTGACACTACATATGTGCTAGCAAAAGAAAACGTTTTTGATGATGCATATATTAAAAGTAGAGACAATAATTTCCCATTAAACATAAATAATCTGATTAATGTACCCTATACTAATGAAACCTACTCTATCAATGCAGGCATGATTGAAAAAAGTAAAGTAAAAGTACAAGTCTTTGAAATCTCAACTAATTATGGTGCAATATTTACAGGTCTTGATGCTAAAAATAGAAGCTACAACTTAGATGATTTATTAAAAGTAGGATCAATGGAAGAAGCTTCTCTTAATGGAAACTGGGGAGAATAAGCCTATCATAATTAAATCTAAAGATTTTCTCAGAAAAGATCTAGCAGAAAATGGACACTTATCAATACAAGTAGGTGACAATTATTTATCATATTGCATTCTAGATACTAATAGCTTAACATATAACTATATAAGAGAGTATAAACTGAGATCAACAGAAAACTATGCTAGAGAGATCACAAATATTATCAATCAAGATGAAATAATACGAAATGATTTTCTATCTACTTCAGTTGCTTACTTAAATACACCAAGCACATTAATTCCAGAAAAATTTTATAAAAAAGAAGATGAATATAAATTTTTACAATTCCAAACAGAAATAAATGGAGATATAATGTCAGATTATATATCATGTCAAGCTGCATATTTAATCTACTCAGTACCAACACATATAAGAGAGATTATTAATACTTTTTTTCCTGAAAATAAAGAAAAATCACAAGAAAGCATATTAATTGAACAATATAATAATCTTGATAAAGAACAAGACAATACCTATCTTTACCTTAATGAAGGAAAAGCAACTATTACAACTTTTAGAAACAAAAAGCTAATATTTAATAACACTTTTAAATACATCACAAAAGAAGATCTATTATATTTTGTTCTATTTTGTTTTGAACAACTAAAACTATCTAATGAAACAACTTCATTAATAATATATGGCAATATTGAAGCAAAAGATATTTACTTCAATATATTATATGATTATGTCCGTAATATAAAATTAGGAAGCAGGCCTCATCAACTACTCTATTCAGATGAATTTAATAGTATAAAAAAACACAAATATTTTGGATTGTTTAGTCAGGTACTATGCGTATAATTTCTGGAATCCATAAGGGAAGAAAATTAATAGCACCTAAAAACCTACCTGTTAGACCAACTACAGACAGAGCAAAAGAAGCATTGTTTAACATATTAGAAAATCGTTATTATTTTGAAAATAAAAATGTATTAGATCTCTTTGCAGGCACTGGTAATATAGGATATGAATTTGCCTCCAGAGGATGTAAAGATATTATTGCAATTGACAAAAATAAATCTTGTATAAACTATATACAGAAAACAGCTAGCACATTAGGCATTAACATTAATGCTATATTAGATGATTCATTAGAATATATAACAAAATGTAACAAACAGTTTGATTTCATATTTGTAGATCCTCCATACAATTATCCTAATTACCAAGACATAAAAAAGAATATATTAGAAAAAAAAATAATTAAGAAAAATGGCTGTCTAATTATTGAGCATGATAAAAACACTATATTTCTTGATCAACATCTAGATCATAGAAAATATGGAAATATACACTTTAGTATTTTCTCATTTTAATTAATAACTTTGAACATGAAAAAAACTGCAGTGTTTCCAGGTTCTTTTGCTCCTTTTACTATTGGTCATCAATCAATAGTTGAAAAAGCAATTCCTATATTTGATAAAATTATTATTGCTATAGGATCCAATAAAGAAAAAAAACAAGCTTTTTCTATAGAAAAAAGAGTTAGGTGGATAAAATCTGTCTATCTAAACAACAATAAAATAGAAGTCAAAAAATATAATGGATTAACAGTAGATTTCTGCAAGAAACATAATATAAATTATATAATAAGAGGCATACGAAATGTACATGACTTTAAATTTGAAAGCGGTATAGCAAAAATGAACAAGGATCTAAACAATAATATAGAAACTATTTTATTTATGACTAATAATAATACTTCACACATTTCATCAAGTATTGTAAGAGATATTTTAAATAATGGTGGAGATATTAGTAAATTTATACCTAAAGAAATTGATATATAGCTAATCTATTAAAAAATCAACTAATTTAGCAACTGCCTTTCCTCTATGACTAATCTTACCTTTTTGATTTTTACTCATCTGAGCAAAAGTTATGTTATAACCTGAAGGTATAAAAATAGGATCATAACCGAATCCGGCTAAACCTCTAGTTTTATTAGCAATAAATCCCTCGCATCTTCCTTCAAAAATTCTCTCTTTTCCATTAATAATTAACGCAATAATAGTTCTAAAATTTGCATTTCTATCTTGCTGTCCAGACAACTTAAATAATACTTTGTTAATGTTATCTTTCGCATTACACAAATCACCTGCATACCTAGCAGAATAAACACCTGGCTCCCCTCCTAAAGAATTTATCTCTAAACCTGTATCATCAGCAAAACAATTAAATCCATAATTATCAAAAATATATCTAGCTTTTTGCAATGCATTTTGTTCAATAGTTGGATGTGTCTCCGGAAGCTCTTCAAAACAATTAATATCTTGTAAACTTAATACCTCTATTTCTTCAGGTAATAATAATCTTATTTCTGATAACTTATTAGCATTATTAGTTGCAAAAACTATCTTCATTCGTTGTGATAAGGTTCATTATTTAATATCGTATATGCTCTATATATCTGCTCCAAAAAAATTAATCTTACTATTTGATGCGAAAATGTCATGTTAGATAACGATAATTTCATGTCAGCAATTTCATGCAAATGTTTAGAAAAACCATATGCTCCACCAATGATAAAAACAATTCGCTTTTTACTCATAAAAACCCATTTTTGCAGTTTATTTGCTAATTGAATTGATGTATAACATACGCCTCTTTCATCCAATAAAATAACATAATCTGACTTATTTATTTCCTTAATTATCAATTGTGACTCTTTATTAATCAATTCATTTATAGATAAGTTCTTTGTATTTTTCACACTTGATAATTCATGTATTTCTAATCTAGTATAATGTGATAATCTTTTTATATAATCATTAATTGCATCTATAAGATATAACTCTTTAGTCTTACCTATTGTAATCAATGCAATCTTCATATCTTTGTATTTTAGGCAATATTAATAATTAGTATCTTTATGAAAGAAAAAGATTTAGAGAAATTTATAAAAAATGCTCTTTTAGAAGATATTGGAGATGGAGATCATACATCTATTGCAAGCATACCAAAAACAGCTGTAAACACAGCGCATTTAATCATAAAAGATCAAGGAGTTATAGCTGGTATTAAATTAGCAGAGATAATATTTAATATTGTGGACCCAAACATAAATTTCAAAGCCCTAAAAAAAGATGGTGATAAAGTTAATCCTAATGACACGGGATTTATAGTATCTGGCAAATCAAGATCAATATTAAAAGCAGAAAGAGTAGTACTAAATTGTATGCAAAATATGAGTGCTATCGCCACAAAAACATCATTACTAAATCACATTATATCGAAAACAAAATGCAAAATATTAGATACTCGTAAAACAACACCATTAAATCGAAAAATAGAAAAATGGGCAGTAAGAATTGGCGGTGGCCAAAATCATAGATTTGGCCTGTATGATATGATTATGATAAAAGACAATCATATAGATTGTGCAAAAGGAATAAATAATGCTATTATAAACACAAAAAAATATCTCAAAAAAAATAATAAAAATCTAGATATAATTGTTGAAGCAAGAAACATATATGAGGTAAAAGAAATAATTAAACATAACGGGATAAAAAGAATACTACTTGATAATTTTAATTACACAGACACAAAAAAAGCAGTTAATATCATTAATGGCAAGTGCGAGACAGAATCAAGTGGTAATATAAATAATACCACAATTTTAAAATATGCGGAATGTGGAGTTGATTACATCTCTGTAGGAGCGCTAACTCATTCTAAAAATATTTTTGACCTAAGTCTAAAAACAATTATATGAATAACCATATAATTCAAAAAATTAAAAACATTAAACCATGGGGATTTTCAGGACTTAGCTTATACGATGTTACTCTTTTCTTTTGGAAAGGGCTTGTTGGAGGATCTATAACTACAAGAGCTTCCTCACTTGCTTTTAATTTCTTTCTTGCTTTTTTCCCCTCAATTATTATTTTCTTTACCTTAATACCATATTTACCTATACAAGGATTACAAGAAACATTAGTAGAATTGTTAATCATTGTCCTACCACCAAATACTAATGAAATTACATTTAACACTTTAAATGATATCATTAACAATCCTAGAGGAGGGTTATTATCAATCGGGTTTTTTCTTGCTCTTTATTTTTCTACTAATGGAGTAAACTCTTTAATAGAGGCATTTAATGCTTCATATCATATTAAAGAAATCAGACCAATTATAAAACAAAGAATTTTATCATTATTATTAACACTCCTTCTAGCATTGATTTTAATTATTACAATAACTTTAATAATTTTTGGAAAATTAACAGTCAACTATTTTACCGAAATAGAGATTATATCTAGATCTGCCGCTATTCTAATATTATTTGGAAAGTGGTTTGCTATATTATTAATGCTCTTTATAGGTATTTCCATACTGTTTCATTTTGGCCCCTCAATAAAAAGTAAATGGCAATTATTCTCCGCTGGATCAATACTTGCATCTTTAGGTATTATCATAACATCTATTGGTTTTAACTATTATGTAAACAATTTTTCTCAATACAATAAAATTTATGGTTCAATTGGAACACTAATGATTATACTGATATGGATATATTTTAATTCAATAATATTATTAACTGGATTTGAATTAAACGTAAGCATATTAAATGCAAAAAATAATAGTAAATTATCCAAAGAGGTGTTGTAACTTAGCAAAAAATACTCATCATGCAAAAAATCCTATTAATCAATTTATTACTAATTATTTACAACCTTTCCTTTGGACAAGAAAAATATAATCCATTATATCCACCTAACACATATCAAAATCAAGATAATCCTAACTACTGGAAAAACAAAATGCCATATGCAGATTATTGGCAGCAAGATGTTTATTATAAAATAAAAGCAAAAATTGATGAACAAACAGACATAATTAGTGCTCAACAAATACTAGAATACACAAATAATTCTCCTGACAAATTAAAATTTGTTTATTTTCATCTTTATCAAAATGCCTTTCAACCAGATTCATATCTTGATGAACTTCAATCACAAAATTTAAAAGATCCAAAATATGGAAATTATGAAAGTCAGAAACTAGGTACAGTAATTGAAAAAATTACTGTTAATGGTGAAATTGTTAAAACAGAATTAGATAATACAATTTTAAAAGTATACCTACCCAAAACATTAGAATCTAACGAAACCATAACTTTTGAAATTAACTTTAAAAGTTACTTTGATCAAGGTGATGTAAGAAGAAGAATGAAAGTGTTTAACTCATGGGGTTACAAACATTATAATGGGGTGCATTGGTATCCTAGAATATGTGTTTATGACGCAAAATTTGGTTGGACTACAGATCAACATCTTGGAAAAGAATTCTATGGTAATTTTGGATGTTTTGATGTTGAACTAGAATTTGCTTCAAATTTTATCGTTGAAGCAACAGGATTTCTATTAAATAGAGACTCAGTATTACCCAATGAATTAAGAAAAAAATTAGATATTAAAAACTTTAAAAACAAAGAATGGAACTCTAGTCCTTCAATAATTATACCATACAAAAAAGAAGAAAGAAAAATATGGAAATTTCATGCAGAAAATGTACATGACTTTGCATTTACTGCTGACCCTACATATAGAATTGGAGAAGCATCATGGGAGGACAAAAAATGTTACTCTCTAGTACAAGAACCTCATGCAAGTAAATGGCAAAATGCAGCTGATTTTGGTGCCAAATGTCTACAAGTTTTTTCTGAAGATTTTGGTAGATATGTTTATCATAAAGTTATTGTTGCTGATGCAAGATCTGGCATGGAATATCCTATGATAACACTAGATGGTGGTGCTGACCCTGGATACAGAGATCTATTAGCTCATGAAATTGGACACATGTGGTTTTTTGGACAAGTTGGAAATAATGAAACATATAGAGCATTATTAGATGAGGGGTTTACTCAATTTTTAACAGCGTGGGCATTAATTAAAATTGATGGGGAGAATA
>MDSZ01048469.1_pt1 | contig 10660 bp, 10 predicted proteins | sample 811201 | NCBI WGS metagenome assembly MDSZ01 (sample SAMN05326647, study PRJNA326480) | marine metagenome | isolation source: seawater | place: Indian Ocean: North | collected 2010
AATAGAAAATATTCTATGGATTTATTATGAGTATAATGATTTCGCTGATTTAGAAGTTGAATTGAAAAATCCATTACTTATAAATTATTTTGATAAAAAATTTTCACAGGAATTGGCAAAAAATCAGCCACAAATAGATAAATTTATAGATGATTTTATATTCAAAAAAGAACAAGAATATAAATATATGAAAGAAAAAAATAAAAAAATTGAATTATTTAAATTTATTAAATTATTTAAAACAAGATACCTTGTGCAGAGCTTTTTTATTGAAGATGCAACTATTAATAAAAACAATATTGAAAAATTTAAAATAATTTTGAAAGAAGTAAAAAATTTTTCAGAAGAAAATGGAATTCAGTTACATTTCGTATATTTGCCAAGCTTTTACAGATTTAAACACAATGTCGATAGCAATTTTAAAAATTACAATCTGATGAAGAACATTATGCTTAAGGAAGGAAATTTTATTGATTTAATACAAATTATTGAAAAAAATAAAATTGACTATATTAGTTTATTTCAATTTGGACGATCCAACCATTTTTCTATTGAGGGATATAAGAAAATAGCTGATCTTATTTATAAAGAACTCAAATAGTTTTTCTAATAATTAAAAAAAAATTTTTTCCAAAGATTTCCCTCAAGATTTTTATATTTTCAAAATATTTTAAAAACCTAGAAATTAAATACGGGTACTCTCCATTAAAAACACCATATCTAATTTTTTTTTCAATAACCAAATTTCTATTTTTTAAAAATGACTTAACAAAATTATTAAAAAAAGATGAAGAAATATTTAAAAATATCACACCATTATTTAAAAGATTTTTTTCCATATTATTACTTAATAATTCAATTTTTTTACCATCAGGTTTATGCTCTAAATCAAATATAGTATTAGCTGTAATAGTTTCTAAACAAACTAAGAAATCAAATTTTTTAGTTATTTCAAATTTTAAAATATCATCAAAGTAAAATTTTTTATCTTTAAATTTGATTTTATTTAAATCTATTTTATTAATGTCTAAATCAACACCTGTATAATCTTTGATTTTGTTTCTCTGTAAAAGATCTGCATCTCCACATGCCATATCTAAAAGACTTGATTTATTAAAATCTACATAATCTTTAAGCACTTTATCAAAAAGCTTGTATAGATAAATTTTTGAAGGTCTTGCACTCAATGTAATTATTTAATAAATAAATTTTATAATAGTTTAATTTATAAATATAAATGAATAAAAAAAAACAAAAATTAGTAATAATTCCAATTGAGGTTAAAATTCGCGAGTTTTTAAGCAGAGTTTATTTGGCTTATAATATTGTTAAAAAATCAAATATATCAGTAGTCATAGGTGGACAAAGACAGCTGACTAATTCTGCAAGATTCAGTGACTGTATTTATTTGGACAAAAATACTTTTCCATCAACAAGAGAAAAACATAGTGTACATTTAGAAAATGATATTTGTATGATAGATGAGGAGGGACCAATATCTTTTCATGATCAGAGTGTTATTAATCATAGGTATAATTTAAAGAAACTTTTAAAACAAATTAGTTTTTTTTTATTTTGTGGAAAGTTAGATTTAAAAAAAATTAATAATAAATTAATTAAAAGTAGAATATTTATTACAGGGAACCCCAGATATGATATTATTAAAAAGAAAAATCTTAAAATTTTTAAAAAAGAGATCAATTACATAAAAAAAAAATACAAAAAATTTATTTTTTTTTACAAGTCATGCTAATTCTTTGAGATTTTACGATAAAATAATATCTGATAAACTTGATAAAAATAATAAAAAATCTCAAAATTCTTATACTAAGTTTTTTGATTATAGGGAAATACGATATAGAAATTATTTAAAATTAATTGAATTGTCATTGAAAATGGCAAGAAAATATCCAAAGAAGTTATTTGTTTTTCGTAGGCATCCATCTGAACCTAATGAAATTTTTAAAAGTCATTTTCGAAATAAACCTAAAAATCTAAAATTGATTTATAAATTTACTGTAACACCTTGGCTTTATAGTTGCGACGCGCATATTAATTCTGGTTGTACTACAGTATTAGAGTCTGTTTATTTTAAAAAAAAAATAATTACTTTCTTGCCTTTTCGAAATTCTTCTTTTTCAAATTATAAATTATTTAAACCTTTGTTATTTGATGAAAATGAAATTTTAGGTAATAACTTTAACACTATTTTAAATAAAAAAAATATTAATATTAATTTAAAAAATTTAAAAAAAATTTGTATTAATTTTGATAATACAACTTATTCACATGATTTAATTATTCCAATTTTAAAAAGATACTTTAAAAATAAAGCTTCGACTATCAATTTTATTAAAATTAAAAAAAATAAATTTAGAAAATTGATAGATCATTTGTTATCAAATTTAAAAACATGGGTGTTAAGTTTTGATATTTTAAGAAATTTAATAACCACGTTGGCTCCTCTAGAATTTTCTTTAACAAAAGAGAGAAAACTCTTGAAATACAAAGACATAAAAAAATCCGAAATTTTGAATCTAATTAAAATTTTTAAAAAAATTGACAAAAATAATTCAAAATTAAAAGTTCAAAAAATTTCTGAGTCTGTTTTTTATATAAAAAAGATATAGTAATTATCTAATTTTTTTTAGCTTTCTATTTTTAACCTCATATACTTTATTAAAATATTCTAAGTTAGAATGATCATGAGTTACAAAAATAATAATTTTATTCAATTTAGTTAGATTATTTAAAATTATTTTTTCACTATCTTTATTAATCTGATTTGTTGACTCATCAAAAATCAAAATACTTTTATCTTGATATAAACCACGTGCTATCGCAATCTTCTGTCTTTCTCCCCCAGATAAATGCTCTCCGTTTTCTCCAATAATGAAATCTTCACCTTTATCAAGTTTTTTAATAAAATTACAATCAGCGTTTTTAAGACATTTATTATAGTTCTCAGTATTAAAACTTTCTCTATCCTCTAAAAAAGTAATATTATTTTTTATTGTATCGTTTATTAAAAAAAAATTTTGCGGTAAATATGAAAATAAATTTTGCCATTCATTTAGACTAAAATTAATTTTTTTTCCATCAAGAGAAACTTTGTTAATATCAAAATAATTTAATCCAAGAATTGTATTTAACATTGTTGTTTTACCTGCTCCTGTCTCTCCAATGATGCAGATTTTATCATTTTTTAAAATTTCAATATCAATTCCATCAAATTTTATTGCATTATTAAAAAATATTTCTTTTGAATTAAATTTCTGTAAGTTATTTGAATTAACTAATTTATCTAAAATGTTTTTTGTTGTAACATCTGAATATTTATACCGTTGATACCCCTGTACAATTTTTGAAACACTAGGAAGTAATCTTAAGGCAGCAAGAGCATAGACACCAATCAATCCAAAAGCATCAATATAATTTTTTTCTGAGCTATAAAAAAATAACAAACCAATTACAAAAATAATAATTGTAGTTTCCATAAATATTCTGGGTAAGAGAACATAATATTGAGGAAGTAATTCTGCAGAGATTAAATTTTTAATTTTTTTATTAAATTTGCCATAAACTGTCTCTTCTTTATTAAAAATTTTAATTTCTTTTATTAAATTAAAAGTTTCATTGATCGATTGTAAACTATCTTTACTAAATTTTACTCTCGTTTCACCGAAAAATTTAATTTTATTTTTAGAGTAATAAATAGCAGCGAAATTAATAATCATTACCATCAAGCATACTATTATTGTGCTTTTAACATTTACTAAAAATAAAAAAGAAAGAATTAATGTTAAAAGAAAAATTTCAAAAGATATATCTATTAAATTCATGAAGAAATTCTTAAAAAAAAATTTTGGTTCATTTAAAATATCTCTTGTAAGCTCACCTCTTTTAATATTTTTAAGATATGACAAATTCTTATTTAAAAAAAATATTAGCATTTTATTAATTATCTTTGCTAAAAGTCTTGAGAGAAACTTAAATTTTATTTTTTGAAAAAAAATAAGTATTAAATTCTTTAATATAAAACTTGCTGCAAAGATAGTGAGCAAAATTTCAATATTTAAATTTTGAAAATATTTATTTAAAAAAAAATTCTCAGTTTGTGTTGACAATATTTGATCTAAAATTGGAATTACCATTCCCAAAGAAAGGATTTCTAAAAAACCTATAGCAAAAGTCATTAAAATTAATAGATATAAAACAAGTTTTGTGCTTGTTGAAGTTAGACTATAAATTTTAAATAAATTCTTTATCATAAAATTAATTTTTTTTAATTATTATCTGGTCATAAACTTTAATAATTTTTAATTTATTTTTATTGTCTGTTATAAACTTATTTATGGCATAAATCGGATTATCTTCAGGTTTATCAAATTTATGCCATGTGTAGTCATCACATATTATATAGCCACCATCGTTTAATGATAAAAATGAATTATTTAAGTCTTTCCAAACATTTTCAGCATAATGAGACCCATCAACGTAAACCAGATCAAATTTTATATTTTCTAATTTTTGATTTTTAAAAAAATCATCAGAATTTGACTCAAATATTTTAACTCTATCTTTGTACTTTTCTGTATTTAATTGAAAGTTTTTGTAAACATTATTGAAATGATTTAAGGACTTAAGGTCATTATTAGGAATTTCACTATAAGGCTTGAATGTATCAATACAATAAATTTGTGAATTAAAAAATAGCTCTAGAAAAAATAATGTTGAATTGCCCTCAAAACAACCGATTTCTAATATCTTAATTTTTTTATCAAAAAATTTTTTCTCTTCAAATACATCATAAATATATGGAATTTTATGTGAAAAAAAATCATAGTTTATATTTTTTGATTCAATCAACTCTTTATGACTCTTTACAATATTATTTAGTTTTATTTTTTTAATTTGAAAAATAATTTTTGTTTTTAAAAAAAGATAAACAACCTCTAAACCTACTAAATATTGCTTTTTTTTAAAAGATAGTATGATATAAAAAAGTGTTATTACAAAACGACTTAAATTTTTCATTGATATATGATACTGACTTTTGAAATAAAATATATTGGAATGTAATCAAGGTGAAAGAACAAATAGTCCATATAGGGTTGAAAAAGACTGGCTCTTCTTATTTAGCTAAAAATTTTTTTCCTTATCTTAAAGAATTTGCCGGATATACCTACAAACCGAGAAAGATAACTAAACTACTAGATTTTCACAGATTTTATGGATTAGACAAAAAAAAACTAAATTTTCTCAAAACTAGTTTAAAAAAAAGTAAAATTTTTGTCTCAATGAATAATTTTACTTCTGATAATCCTGAAAATTGGGATCATGAAGTTTCGAAACTTCATGAAGTTTACGGTTATAATACCAATGTTATTATTTGTTTAAGAAACACAAAAGACTTTTATAGATCAATTTTTCTTCAACAAATTGGAAGATCAAGAATAATAGATGAAAAGAATTTTTTTTTAAATGATAATGAATCAAGCGTTATTAAAAGATATCCCTATATCTATTCAAGATTTATTAATGTAGATAGATATGATTACCAGATTCTAATTAAGATTTTGAAATCAAGATTTAAAAAGGTAACTGTAATACCCTATAGTAAGATTAATGATTTCAACATTTGGGCTAAAATATTTAAAATAAAAGATACAAAAAGATTAAAAATTTTATTTAAAAAAAAACCAGAAAATATCTCAATGTGTTCTTTAGGTGTAAAAATACTCCAAAAAAGGGAAAAATTTTTAAAAATTTTGAATTTAAAATCTCAGGATTATAAATCATCTACTGATCCTGTGGATCATTCTTTAATGATAAATCGAAGTTTAAAAAAGAAATATAAACAAAATTATTTAAATATTTTCTTAAAAAATTTTTTTTCTATTTTTATATTTTTTTTAAAAACTGACTTTATAATTAAATTCTTTAAAAATTTATGGGTTTGTCGATTTTTAAAAAAATACAGAATACCATCAGATTTATATCTAAATGAAAAATTGATAAAAAAAAATGATTTATTTATTAAAAAACATGAAAAGAGATTGGATAGTTTTTATAAGGACAAAAATTTTACATAGGATAAGCAATGTGTGGTATAGCGGGTATTTTTGGAAAAAAAACATCAGATTTTCATGTTATAAAGAATTTACTAAGTGATCAAAGTCACAGAGGTCCTGATTGTAGCAAAATCATAAGAGTAAATAAGGATTTAATCTTAGGACATAATAGGCTTAAAATTATAGATTTATCTGACAAATCTAACCAACCATTTAAGTATAAAAACGTAACCTTAGCTTTTAATGGTATGATTTATAATTATGTTGAGCTTAGAGAAAAATTTTTAAAAAATTTTTTTAAATTTAGAACCAATTCAGACACAGAGGTAATTTTAGCCGCATATTTAAAATGGGGCGAGTCATGTTTCAAAAAATTAACAGGAATGTTTTCTATTGTTTTATGGGATGAAAATAAAAAAAGGCTTTTCTGTGTTAGAGACAGGCTAGGCATTAAACCTTTATACTATACTTTCAAGAACGACAACTTAGTTTTTTCATCTGAAATAACTCCAATTCAGAATATAATAAACTCAAAAATTAATGAGGCTGTGGCGTCAAATTATTTAAATTACTCTTTATACGAAAACCGTAGCCACACTTTTTTTGAGAGAATTAAACAGTTTGAACCTGGTTATATTTATAAGTTTGATGTTAAAAATAATTTTGTAAAAAATTCATATTGGTCTCTTTATGATATTATAAAAAGTAAAGAAAATAAAACGATAAAAAAAAAACAAACAGAAGTTAAAGAAAAAATAAAAGAACGAATTAATACCATAAAGAATTACTATATAAGATCAGATGTAAAAACCGCAAGCCTTCTTTCCTCTGGATTAGACTCTTTTTTCCTCACAGATTTATTTTCAAAAAATGACAAAAATTTAAAATTGCTTTTAACTTTTGGTTTTAAATCTAGATCCGTGGATGAAAGTAAATTAATCATAAAAACAGAGTTAATGAAAGCAATAGAGCATAAAATTATCAAATCCTCTGCTGGACAATTTTTAAAAGACCTTAACAAAGTTCAAAAAGAACAAGAAGGCCCTTGGGGCGGAGTACTTACTCATTCATATGATGAGTTGCTCAAATATGCAAAAAAGAAGAATGTTAAGGTTATATATAGCGGGGACGGAGCAGATGAAATTTTTGGTGGTTATAAAAAATATTTATCACCTATCATTACTAAAAAAAACTTAGTTACTTTGGATTACTTCTCAACCCATATTGATGGAACACAAACTAATTCAGTTGATCTATTAAAAGATGAATATAGCAAAAATAGAATTAATGAATTTTATTATATTAAGGTTCCTTCTAAAAATAATGTTAATAATCACAAATTTTTGGACATAATTTATAATAAATTACAGAGAAATTTTAGATTTTCAGATAGATTTAGTATGAGAAATTCAATTGAATTGAGGTACCCGTTTTTAGATCATAAACTTCTAGAATTATCTTTTGATTTAAATAAAAAAAATCATTTGGATAATAAAACTAATAAAATTGTTTTAAGAAAACTTTTAAAAAATTTCAAAAATAAAAAAAAGCAACATATCAATAGTCCACAAACTGAATGGCTCTATAATCCAAGCTTTAGAAAATATATTTATACTTTATTAAAAGATAGTCCAATTTTTGAAAAGTTTTATGATCATAAAAAAACCTTAAATTTTGTTGAAAATTTTTATCGCTCAAAACCAACTAATTCATTTAAGATTTGGCAGATTATCAATTTTGATTTATTTTTAAGGAATTTTTTTTATAAATAATTTAGTTAATTAAAAAATTAAAAATGCGAGATAAAAAAATTAAATTAGGTTCTAATAAAAATTTTGGTATAGTTTTTTGTATTTTTTTTCTAATAATTGGTTTTTGGCCTGTTGTAAATCATGAGGAAATAAGATTTTGGGCAATCATAATTTCTTTGATGTTTTTGATTTTAGTCATCGTAAAATCAAAAATATTGACCCCATTAAATAAAATTTGGTTTAAATTTGGAATTTTTTTGGGAAATTTTATTTCCCCAATAGTAATGGGAATAATATTCTTCTTTGTTGTTACTCCAATTGGAATATTAATGAGGCTTTTAAGAAAAGATTTGATAAATCTTAAAATGCATAATCATAAAACTTACTGGATTGATAAAAAAAATGATAATAATAAAATGAAAAATCAGTTTTGATATGGAATTTATAAAAGAGTTTTGGGAATTTTTAAAAATAAGAAAAAAATATTGGTTGCTACCAATTATAGTTGTTTTAGCTATTTTTGGTGGATTAATTATCCTTGCTCAAGGATCTGCGGTAGCACCATTCATATATACAATATTTTAGTGACTAAAATTTTAGGAATTTCTGCATTCTACCACGATAGTGCTGCTACAATAGTTATAAATGGCCAGATAATAGCTGCTGCTCAAGAGGAAAGATTTACAAGAATAAAACATGACTCGAGCTATCCGTTTAATGCAATTGAATTTGTACTAAATTATTCAAATACGAAACTTTCAGAAATAGATGCTGTTGTTTTTTATGAGAAACCTTTTTTAAAATTTGAAAGATTGTTAGAAACCTATGTAGCAGTGGCCCCAAGAGGTTTTGTTCAATTTTCAAAAGCCATGCCAACTTGGTTGAGAGAAAAACTTTTTCAAAAAAAAATGTTAATGGATTTACTTAGGCAACATGATGGAAGTTTTACTAATCACAAAAAAATTTTTTTTTCTGAACATCATTTAAGTCATGCAGCTAGTGCTTTTTTCCCATCACCTTTTGAAAAAGCAATAGTGTTGACTGCAGATGGTGTTGGGGAATGGGCAACAACAACTGTTGCAATTGGTGAAGGAAGAAATTTAGAAATAAAGAAGGAAATACATTTTCCTCATTCATTAGGACTATTATATTCTGCTTTTACTTATTATACTGGTTTTAAAGTTAATAGTGGGGAATATAAGTTAATGGGTTTAGCACCTTATGGTGAGCCTATATATAGTGATTTGATAAAAAAAAGACTAATAGACATAAAAGAGGACGGTTCTTTCAGATTAAATCAACATTATTTCAATTATACGACTGGTTTAACGATGACCAATAATAAGTTTCATGATTTATTTGGTCAAAAGCCTAGAGATCCTAAAAAAGATAAAATTACAAAATTTCATATGGATATTGCTTCATCAATCCAAGATGTTACTGAAGAAGTGGTATTGAAAATATGCAGATCTTTAAAAAATGAATACAAGATTTCAAATTTGTGTCTTGCAGGCGGGGTTGCACTTAATTGTGTTGCAAATGGAAAAATTCTTAAGGAAAAAATTTTTGAAAAAATATGGATACAACCAGCTGCAGGGGATGCCGGAGGATCTTTAGGGTCTGCTTTGACTTATTGGCACTTAGAATTAAATCAGAAAAGAAATGAAATTAACAAAGATAAAATGAATGGTTCTTATCTTGGACCAAATTATGACAATGATGTAATTGAAAAAAATTTAAGAAAAGTTGAAGCAAAATTTGAGTACCTTGAAGATGATGAGCTAATAGAGAGAACAGCGAATGACTTATCCAAAGGAAGTATAATTGGATGGTTTCAAGGCAGAATGGAGTTTGGTCCAAGAGCATTAGGAGGAAGATCAATACTTGGTGACCCTAGATCGCCAAATATGCAAAAAAATTTAAATTTAAAAATAAAATATAGAGAGAGTTTTAGACCTTTTGCGCCCTCAGTTTTGAGAGAACATGTGAGTGATTGGTTTGAACTAAACGATGACAGTCCATATATGTTGATGGTTTCCGAAATTAAAAAAGAAAAACAAAAAAGTATGACAGATGATGAAAAGAAATTATTTGGAATTGAAAAACTAAATATTAAAAGATCTGAAATTCCTGCCGTCACTCATGTTGATTATTCTGCAAGAATTCAGACTGTTCATAAGGAGACAAATCAGAGGTATTATAATTTGATAAAAAAATTTTTTGAAAAAACAGGCTGCCCAGTAATTGTCAATACATCATTCAATGTAAGAGGAGAACCGATTGTGAATACACCTATAGACGCATTTAATTGTTTCATGGGCACAGAACTTGATAAACTAGTTATTGGAAATTTTTATTTAACTAAAGATCAACAGAACAAAAATCTCAAAAAAGTATATAAGCAACAATTTGAGTTAGATTAGATAAATAATAAAAAGGTTTGTTTTAGAAAATTAAATTATTTCTATTATTTCACCCCTTGGGATAATAAATTTTCCACCTTTTTTTTTAAAACCTTTTTCTTTTTTCATAATAATATCTGCATAATTTACTGCTAGAATTAATATATAATCAATTTTTTTCTTAAATGCATCTTTTCTAGATAAAATTGGTATATGAAAAATTGGAGTAAATTTACCTTGTTTTGAAGGTGCATCATCTATGAAAAAATCAACTAAATTTTTATCAATTTTTGCACATGTTGAAATAGTGCCTGCTTTAGCAGATGCTCCATATGCTACTATTTTGTTATTTGTTTTCTTTAAATTTATCAAAGTATCTCTAAGGTTTTTCCAAGAGTTTTTTACTTTTTTTTTGAATTCTAAGCTTTTTTCA
>MDSZ01162904.1_pt1 | contig 10660 bp, 9 predicted proteins | sample 811201 | NCBI WGS metagenome assembly MDSZ01 (sample SAMN05326647, study PRJNA326480) | marine metagenome | isolation source: seawater | place: Indian Ocean: North | collected 2010
AAATTTTTAAAGAACCATTTAAAGCAAAAAATATTATTAGAGATATTACTACGATCTTGATGCTTAAACTGTCAATATTAAAAAAACTAAAGATATCTTCTAATATACCTATGTTTTTGAAAGAGCTCTCTTCTTCAATAAAGACATTAACTAAAGTAATTAATGACACAGCTGTAAAAAAATTAAATAATGATGAAGCCAATGATGATAATATCATTATAAAAAAATCACTTTTGTGTTTAAAAATTTCATTCTTGTTTAAAACTTTTAAAATCATAAATTTTTGAATATTTTATAATATTTTATTTAACATTTTTTTTATAGTCGAAGCAGTCTCACTGCTTAATTTATCCGGATTATTTGTAACTTTATTTTTTGGATCCCATATAGTATTTATTTTAAAAGGATAACCTCTATTTAATTTTTTTGTAAATACTTTAAGATCTTTAATCAAATTTCTTCTATGTACTGGTGTATTAAGAATTTTTGTAATATTAGTACCTTTGTTCCATTTGTAAACACTCTTAAAATTTTTAAACCAGGAATCTCCAAATATTATGGAAGGCACGTTATGTTTTAATGCCTCAAATCCTGATGTCCCAGTGATAGTAACTACTATCTTTGCGTGTTTTACAAGTTTTTCTGTGTTGTCATTTACATTTGTTTCGATAACGTTTTTCAATAATTTAATCCTTTTATAAAAATATTGATTCCTATGCATAGTGCATTCTTGAGTTTGATGATCTTTAATAATAAGCTTGAAGTCCTTTGGCAATGATTTTGATATTATCTCACAGATCTTTGCTTGATCAAGAAATTGCCCATATGATATAGAGGACGCCTCAGGTTGTTCTTGTAAAGGGAAAAATACGTAATTGATTGGTAAATTATCCGAAATAAATTTTAATGATTTTCTTTTTTTTAAAAACTTATAAAGAGAGAGTTTTTTTTTTAAGACTATTAAATCACTAAAAAATTCTTTAATAGTTGATCTCCTAAATGCTAGATTAAATTTTGGCATTAGTACTGCTAAAGAAAATTGCATAGAAATTGGTTTAATATATCTTTGCATTTTATATCTAATAATTTCATCTGGTAAATTTGATTTAATTTTTTTTGTATTATGAATTTTGATTGATTTTTTAAATCGACCAAAATCTTCAAGAGATGTTGTGTTAATAAGATAATTTTGAAAAAAAGTATGACTATATAACAAAATTGTTTTGATATTTAAAACTTTGCAAATTCTATAAAATAAAAAATCTACTCCTATACTTAGTTCTGTATTCATAAGAATAGCATTAGTTTTAAAATTTAATAAAAATCTCTCAATAAATGAAGCTTGACTTAAATAAACTTTTCTTAATTTTTGTAAGCTTATTTTGGGATAAGAATTTCTTGATAAATATGCATTTTTATATTCATTGAAAAATTTTTTATATTTTCTCTCAATGTTCTTCTTGTATTTCTGTTTCTCTTTGGTGAATTCTCTTACTAGGTCTTCTTGATTATATCTTAAAATATATCCTAAACTTTTTTCATCTAAAAAATTTGAGTGGTAAATATTACAATTAGTTTTTTTTAAACGATTTATAACTGTAAGACCCCAGGGATCGTGAAAACACCAAATAATAACATTTTTTTTTTTAGCCATTTAATTGTTTAAGAAATTTAATTCATATAAAAGCTTAGTTAAGTTCTATCAACAAAATAAAAAAAATTGATTTAGTCATTAATTTAAAAAATTAAGAAATTACTTTTAGAATTATAAATATTTGTCTAATTTATTTAATTTTATATAATTTTTAATCATCTTTCTAATTTGATCCGTTTTTAGAAAATTTACATTCTTTCCACTGTTATAAGACTCTCCTGCCTTAAATTTTTTTAAATTTTTATAATAATTAAATGATTTATTTACCAGGGGATTACAAATTGCATAGTAATTACCTAAGTTATAAGTATTATAACTATCACTTGAAGTTATCATTTCTTCATGAATTTTTTCTCCAGCTCTAATACCAATAATCTTAATATCTTTTTCTTTTGAGAAAACTTTTGCAAAATCTATAACTCTGTAACTATTTAATTTAGGTACAAAAATTTCTCCGCCTTTCATATTTTGAAGACACCAGCTAACCATTTTAATGCTATCCTCCATCAATATATTAAACCTTGTCATATTTTTATTTGTTAAACTAATTTTTTTTCCATTTTTTTTTTGATCTAGAAACACATAAAGTATAGAACCTCTACTCCCCAAAACGTTTCCATATCTAACTATTGAAAACTTTAAGTCTTTGTTGCCCACTAAATTATTAGCAGATGAAAAAAGTTTGTCAGAGCAAAGTTTTGTTGCACCATACAAATTAACTGGCGCAGCAGCTTTATCAGTTGAAAGCGCAACAACCTTTTTAACGTTTGTACTTAGTGAAGCTTCTATGATATTTTGTGCGCCTAAAATATTAGTATTTACAAATTCAAGAGGATCATACTCGCCAGTATCTACCTGTTTAAGTGCTGCTGCATGAATCACAATATCAATCTTGTCAAAGGCTCTTACCAAACGCTTTTGATCTCTAACATCACCAATAAAAAAACGAAACTTGTCAATCATCTTTTTATCAATTCTCTTTTTCATCTCAAATTGTTTTAATTCGTCTCTACTAAAAACGACTATTTTTTTAACTTTTTTAAAATTTGTAATTAGATAATTAATAAAACTGGCACCAAAGCTACCTGTTCCACCGGTAATCAAAATATTTTTATTATTAAAATCAAAATATTTCATAACTATCTATTTACCTGAGGAATTGCCATTTTTATTACGAGATCTTGCTCATTATTTTTTGCAAAAAAACTTAGTTTAGCGATTATCTTCTCAAAATTATCAAGGTATTTTTTTATTAAGATATCTGAGTGAGAAATTGAGAGATATACCGAATTAGTAGCTAAAATATTTTTCTGTAACATTTCTTTTGTGATAAATGTTCTATATAAATTATCTCTATCAATATCAATAAACTTAAAAGTTGGCATTGAATCAAGACCATAAATTTGAACTCTAAAATTATATTTTTTGAATATCTTTTTCCAGTTTTTTTTTATCATAATTCCTTTTTTACAAATAATTTTCCAGGAATGAATTCTTTTCATCTCTTTCAATGTAGCTAGAGCTGCTGTCGAACCAATCCTTTCTGTCCAAAAGGTACTACTTATAAAAGTATTGTCTGCTGAAGCCATTATATTTCTTTTTCCTATAATTGCATTAACTGCATAACCATTACCTAATGCTTTTCCAAATATCGCGATATCTGGATTTACATTATATTTTAAATGTAATCCACCATATGTTTCTCTAAAGCCAGATGTACATTCATCAAAAATCAAAACGAGTGAATGTTTATCACAAAATTTCCTAATTTTTTTTAAAAAATTATCTTTAGGAAGTTCGTTTCTTGATACCTCCATTTTAACAATTCCAATTTCTTTTTTGTTCTTGAAGTAAAGTCTCTTGAAACCCTCAAAATCATTATACCTAAATATAAATACTGAGTTTTTTAATTCATCTGGGATACCTCCATCTTTTATAAAACTTGGCAAATGGTTATTAAAGTTCAGATTCTTTTTCTTGGATGATAAATACCAATCATGCCAACCATGATAACCACAGGCTAATATCTTGTTTTTCTTTGAGAAAGTTCTTGCAATTCTTATTGAAACAGCATTAGCTTCACCCCCTGATCTTGTAAATTTTGACATTGAAGACCACGGGTGCATTTTTATAAGCTTTTTTGACAATTCAACTTCTTCAGGGCAATTCAATGTTGTCAAATTTCCTTTTTTAACAACACTTTTAACTTTTGAATCAATTTTGGAATTTGCATATCCTAGAATATTCGTTCCTACTCCCATTAAAGAAAAATCTAAATATTTTTTATCATCAAGGTCCCACAAGTAACATCCTTTTGATTTTGAAAAATAAGTTGGCCAAAGATCTGGAAGAAAGGTTTCTTGTCTCTTTGAGAACAACATAGACCCACCTGGAATAACCTTTTTTGCCTCAATCCATAACTTTTGACCTTTCCCTTTAATTAAAGCTTCGTCTCTTGTCAAAAAATTATTCATTTTAAATATTTGTGGTTTTTTCTTAGATAATTTTAGAATATCTTTATACTCAATATATATATTTTTTTTACTAAAGTGAATTATATTTTTAATTAATTCAAAATCTTCTTTGTAGTCAACGGTCAATCTTAAATGTGAGTTATCTATTTTACTGAGAAAATTTATTTTTTTAAATCTTTTATTATTCTTAATGTACAATGTTACATGTTCTTTCTCCTCTAAACTCAAGTTTGAAATATTTATCTCTTTTAATAAATTTGATTTGAATATTTCGACATCCATACCATCAGGAAATGTTGGTAAAATTGTATTACTAGTATAATCTGATTTTTTTTTTATATGTAAATTTGCTATAGAATCTATTATTTTGGGATCACTTAAAGGGCAATCAGAAGTTATCCTGATAATATCTTCATTTTTTTTTCCAAAAATCTTCCAACAGTTATAGTATCTACTTAATACATTTTTTTCAGATCCTTTAAAAAAATCTACTTTATTTTTTTTGCATATTGAAGATATAATATTATCTGCTTTCAATGTTGTTGTAGCTACAACTATTTTTCTTATTTTCTTTGATCGTTTCAATCTTTTAATTAAGATTTCAAGTAAAGTAAGACTATTTATCTTATTTAAAATTTTATTTCTAAAACGAGTAGATCCAGTTCTTGCTTGTATTATGCAAATCATAAATATTTCCAATTTCTTGGGTCCTTAAGTATATTTGATTTACTATTAATTTTTTTTAAAAAATTAAAATTATCAAATTTTTTATTTATTAAAAACATAATAATACTCAATTGTTTTAAGTTTTGAAAACCTATTACTAGATTCTTCACTCCAACATAATCTTTAACATAACTAAGACTATACAATATTTTAGTTTTAGATTTATTATTTGTAATTTTATTCCATTCCTTAAATATTTTTGAAAATTTTTTAAATTTTTTAGGAATAAGATTTGAGACTAGAATACCTTGGAGAAAAATTGATCTAGCGTGTAACTCAATTTTGTACTTACGAAAATTTTTTATCCAATTATTTTTAGATAAATTTCTATTTAATATGTTTATTGGTAATTGTATTATATCAGGCTTCCAAGTTTTCCAAAATTTATTTAAGTCATTGTCATCATAAATCGAAACACCAATTTTTTTTACAATATTTTGATTTTTAAGCCTTTTTAAAAAACTAATAACTAATTTTATGTTTTTTTTGTTAATGTTTTGTGGGTTGTGGATTAAAAGTCCATAAAACTTTTTACAGTTAAGTTTATATAAACTTTGATTTATTTTTTGACGAAAATTTTTTTCATTAAAATTTTTATCTATCTCAATTTTATTAATTATTCTCATCTTTCTAAGTTGAGATTTTCCAATTATTTCTTCTACACCTTTATAATTAGGGGAAGTATCGATATATGTAATTTTATGTGATTTGCAAAAATAATATAGTTTATTCAGTTTACTTACATTGATTTTTTCATTTTTCTTTTTAAATATTCCATAATTTTTATTAAATGACGCTGTTCCTAGAATAATTCTCACTAATAGGTTATACACTAAATCTATTTCTAGACTATGAAAATTTTTATAATTGGGTCATCTGGTTTATTAGGATCAAACATTTTAAATAAATTAAAAAATAATAAAAATTTAATCCTTCATCATAATGGATTGAGGAAAAGAAAGATAGACTTAACAAATTTTAAAAAAATTAAAAATTTTCTTATAATTAAAAAATTTGATCTTATAATAAACTGTGCCGCATATACTGATATAGATTTTATCGAAAAGAATAAAAAAAAAACAAATAAATTAAATATAGAATTAATTAGGAACTTATTTTTAATAAAAAAAAAGTATAAATTATCATATAAAGTAATGCATTTCTCCACAGATCAAATGTATGGATATAAAAATGTATATCATTCTGAAAATTCAAAATTTAAAATATGTAATCATTATACAAAGCAAAAAATTTTGTCGGAAAAAATTTGTAAAAAAAATAATAGTTTAATATTTAGAGTAAATTTTTTTGGTAAATCTGTAAATAAATCTAAAAATAATAAGCTCTCCTTTACAGATTGGATTTATAAAATGTTTCTTAGGCCAGACCAAAATTTTCATTTGTTTGAGGATGTTTATTTTAACCCAATGTATGTTGGGAATCTTGCACAAATTATAGCTAAGATAGTTAAAAAAAATCTTATTTCTTTTAATGGTATATTTAACATAGGCTCAAAAAATGGGATGAATAAAAAAGATTTTGCAGTATTTTTTGCAAAAAGAGCCAATATTTATAACAATAATGCATACATGGTTTCAAAATCGTATAAAATTTTAAATGCGAAAAGATCAAGATTTATGATGATGAATACAAAAAAATTTGAAAAAAAATTTCAAATTAAATTAGGAAATTTAAAAAATGAGATTAAAACTTGTGCAAAAAAGTACTAAATTATTTATACTTGTGCAAAAATTAATGTGGGAAAAAATCTTTTTACTTTATTATTGATATTGCGGATAATCATGATAGATCGCTTAAAAAATTTATAATATTAAAAATGAAAGCTTTAATCATTGGTGGAGCAGGTTTTATTGGCTCAAATTTAGTTGAGAAATTAATAAATAAAAATAAAGAAGTCTGTGTAATAGATAATCTTTCAAGAAAAGGGACTCTTGAATTAAAAAAAAAAATAAAATTTGATAGTAAGTATGAATTCAAAAATATTGATATAAATGACTTCAATAAATTATTTAATTATTTTAAAACTAAAAATTTTAGTCATATTTACTTACTTGCTGGTCAGGTCGCGGTAACTACATCTCTTTCAAACCCAAGGTTAGATTTTAACTCCAATGCGTTAGGTTGTTTTAATGTATTAGAAGCAATCAGAAAAACCAGAAGTAGTGCTAAGCTTATTTTTTCATCAACAAATAAAGTTTACGGTAAATTAGATAAATTAAAAACAGGTCTAGATAATAAATCTGGATATTATTTAAAAAAATTTAAAAAAGGAATTGACGAAAATTACCCAGTGGATTTTGTAACACCCTATGGTTGTTCAAAAGGTGTTGGTGATTTTTATTGCCAAGATTATTTTAAAAATTTCAATATAAATACTGTAGTTTTTAGACAATCTTGTATTTACGGTAGAATGCAACTTGGTATTGAAGATCAAGGATGGATAGCTTGGTTTATCATTGCATCTTTATTAAATAAAAATATTAAAATTTATGGTGATGGTAATCAAGTGAGGGATGCTTTATTTGCGGATGATTTAATTGATGCATATTTAAAAGTCGCTAATTCAAGTAAAGCGAATGGCAAAGTTTATAATATTGGAGGAGGATACAAGAACAGGATCTCAATAAATAATTTAGTTTCGATATTAGAAAAAAAACTAAATATAAAAATTAATGTAAAATATTACAAAGAAAGAAAAGGAGATCAAAAAGTTTTTATATCCAATAATGATAAAGCAAAAAAAGACTTTAATTGGTACCCAAAAACTAAATTCGACAATGGATTAAATCATACTATAAGATGGATAATAGATAATTTAGATTTTATAAAAAAAATAAATCGTCTATGAAAAATATTACTGTAACCGTTTGTACTTTAAACGAGGAAAAAAATATTAAAGAATGCATAGAATCAATTTTGCAAGAGGATCCAAGTGAAATTATAGTAGTCGATGCTAGCTCAGAGGATAAAACTCAAGAAATAGTAAAAAAACTTGGTGTAAATCTAATAGTTGTGGATAGAAATGGATTAGCTTTTCAACGAAAAGTTGCAATAGAAAATGTAAAAACTGAGTATGTTTGTATTCTAGACGCAGATCATAGAATAAAGAAAAACAGCCTACAAACACTAATTGATGAGATGAATTTGAGAAAATATGCTGGAATAGAAGCATCTATAGAAAAACATAATTTAGAAAAAAATTATTGGAGTGATTGCTTCGATATAAACTTTATAACTAGCCACAATATTCCACGCGAAACCAATATAATTGGAACACCATGTGTTTATAAGACTAGAATTGTAAAAAAAATAAATTTTGATCCTTTTTTTACAGGTCCATCAGACGACACGGATTTATGTTATAGATTGACAAAAAGTGGAAATCGTTTGGGAGTAGGTAGTGCTTTCATCTATCATAAAAATAGAGTCTCTTTTAAAGAGTTCTTTAAAAAGATGGTGTGGTACGGGAAAGGAGATGCGCAATTTATTTTTAGACATCCTGAAAGGCTTCACTTAATGCTATTTCATCAAATTATAAATTATCCGATAATTAAAAATTTTAAAGCTTTAAAAAAAGGATACATTAAAAGTGTCCCTTTTTTTCTAATGTATGGATTAATTAGATTTTTTAGTATGTTCTTGCATCTTATTCAATTTATTTTATTTGGGTCAAAAGATAAAAATATCTATAAAACATAAACTTAAAAAAACTTTTTTTTACATAAGCTAAGCTAATTCTGCTTTGAATACTACTCAGATAAAGGATTAACTGAACTTCTTAGTCTGGCCTGACAACTATGTATACCGCTAAGTCTATTCAAGAATAAATACGATATTAATTGCAAAAAAAATTAAAGTATATAATAATATTTTTTTTATAAACATTAATAATAATGAATATCCTAAAGTTTAAAAATAATTAAATTATGATAATTAATATAAGTAAATCCAAATTATCGAAAACAATTTTGAAATAAGACAACAAAAAACAAAATGAAGATTAAACTAGGCAAAAAAATTATAACAAATAAATCGCCTACATATTTTATTGCCGATATTGCAGCAAACCATGATGGAAATTTAAAAAGAGCAATTAAATTGATTAAACTTGCTAAAGATAGTGGCGCAGATGCAGTCAAATTCCAACATCACAATGTTTCAAAGTATGTTAGTGATCATGGCTTTAGAAGTCTCGGTGGTAAACTTAGCCATCAAAAAAAATGGAAAAAAAGCATCTTCCAAGTTTATAAAGATGCTGAAGTTCCAAGAAAATGGACAGAAACATTAATCAAATATTGCAAAAAAATTAACATTACATTTATGTCTACACCTTATGATTTAGATACTGTTAATTATTTAAATAAATATATGCCAGCATTTAAAATTGGATCAGGAGATTTGGCTTGGGATGATATGTTGCTAAAAGTAGCTTCCAAAAAAAAACCTTTTTTCATTGCCACTGGAGCATCAACAATTAAAGAGGTTTCACATGCTGTTAGTTTATTAAAAAAAGTGAAAGCTAATTTTTGTCTAATGCAATGTAATACAAACTATACTGGATCAAATGAAAATTTTAAATACATTAACTTAAATGTATTAAACACTTACAGAAAAAAATTTCCAAATATTTTACTAGGATTAAGTGACCACACCCCAGGTCATGAAACAGTGCTTGGATCAATAATGTTAGGGGCAAAAGTCATAGAAAAACATTTTACGGACAATACGAAAAGACAAGGTCCAGATCACCCGTTCTCGATGGATCCTAAAAGCTGGCGATTGATGGTGGATAGCTCAAGAAATCTAGAAAAAAGTATTGGAAACGGCATCAAGAGAGTTGAAAAAAATGAACTACAAACAGTAATTTTACAGAGAAGATCAGCAAGAGCTATTAAAAAATTAAAAAGAGGTCAAAAAATTTCCAGACAAGATTTTGAATATCAAAGACCTTGTCCAAAACAAGCTCTAACGCCAAATCAATCAAAAAAAATAATTGGAAAAAAAATTAAGAGAAATGTGAAAATTGGAGATTATTTAAAAATAAGTGATTTTTAAAAATATCTGATGTTAGACTTATCAATAGTAATAATTAATAAAAATTATATTAATTATTTAAGGAAATGTTTGATTTCTTGTTTAAATCAAAATACAAAACATTTATACGAAGTTATAGTGGTTGATGACGGTAGTACAGATGGAAGTATAGATTTTGTTAAAAATATAAAAAATAAAAAGATTAAATTTTTTCAAACAAATAATAAAGGAATAGAAATTGCCGCAAATAAAGGATTTAGGAAATCAAAAGCAGAATATGTGGTTAGAGTAGACTCTGATGACTATTTAAGTAAAAATTTTGTTAATATCATGTTGAATGAGGCAAACAGTTCAAAAGCATCTTTTATTTATAGCAATTATTATACGACTAGTCTCAAAAAAAAATTAAAGGTTTATCTACCAGATTTTAATAAAAAAGAAATAATTCAACGAGGTGATTTTTTAGCAACTGGAACAGTCTATCACAGAAAAACTATAAAAAAAATTGGTTATTATAATGAAAAAACTAAAAATTCAGGATTAGAAAATTATGAATTAATATTAAAATTAATTATTAAACAAAATTATGGTAAAAGAGTTAAAAAATGCTTATTTACCTACCGAAAACACAAAGGAAATTTGTCGATATTAAAAAAAGAGAAAATTGTGAATTTTGGAAAAAAAATTTTTAAAAAAATGAAATTAGGCACTTACAAAAAAAATAAATATCACCCTTGGAATTAGGATGAAA